>Ga0163108_10003928_pt1 | contig 10545 bp, 9 predicted proteins | sample Fk1155metaG_FD_109644 | JGI IMG/M metagenome (GOLD analysis project Ga0163108, IMG submission 109644) | Marine microbial communities from the Central Pacific Ocean - Fk160115 155m metaG | ecosystem: Environmental > Aquatic > Marine > Oceanic > Photic zone | place: The Central Pacific Ocean...
ATATTTATCTAAGATCCCAACTATTTTTATGGCCTCTTTATCGCCAGATTTCGCAATTTTTTGGTTTTTCTCACGCTTTTTCTCAATTGCTTCCAAATCTTTTAATTGCAACTCAAAATCAATAGTTTCTTTATCTCGTACAGGATTCACACTTCCATCCACATGTACAATATTATTATCATCAAAACACCTTAACACATGAATAATTGCATTACATTCTCTAATATTTGCCAAAAATTTATTACCGAGCCCCTCTCCTTTGCTTGCACCTTTTACCAATCCTGCAATATCTACAATCTCAATTGTGGTAGCTTGTATTTTTTCAGGATTTACTAATTCTGCCAATTTTTCTAATCTCTCATCAGGAACAGTAATGATACCTACATTTGGCTCAATGGTACAAAAAGGAAAATTAGCTGCTTGAGCCTTTGCTTTGGATAAGCAATTAAACAGGGTTGATTTTCCTACATTCGGCAATCCCACAATTCCACATTTTAAGGCCATAAATCTTTATTTTTAAGATAGGCAAAGATATAAGTTTGATTGTTTTATTTTGGATTTTAGCAGCTAGATAATTAGAGTTTTCAATAATTATTAACACTTATCTTTCTATTAGATTAAAATTCTATTTTTGCGATTATAAAAATTTCCTATGCCAAATATTACAGAATTAAACAGTATTTGCACCCAAATAAGAAGAGATATTGTGCGAATGGTGCATGCCAATAACTCAGGACATCCTGGTGGTTCTTTAGGTTGTACCGAACTTTTAGTATCACTTTATTTTGAGATTATGAATCATAACACCAACTTTACAATGGATGGAAAGAATGAAGATATTTTCTTCTTATCCAATGGACATATCTCCCCTGTTTTTTATTCAGTACTCGCTAGAAGTGGTTATTTTAAAACCTCAGAATTAGCTACATTCCGGAAGATAGATAGTCGTTTGCAAGGACATCCAACTACTCATAATAATTTGGAAGGAGTGCGTATGGCTTCTGGTTCATTAGGGCAAGGGCTTTCAGTAGCAATTGGGGCAGCCCTTAGCAAAAAATTGAATAAAGATAACAGTAAAGTTTTTGTGCTTCTAGGAGATGGCGAATTACAAGAAGGACAAAATTGGGAGGCAATAATGTACGCCTCGGCCAATAAAGTAGACAACCTTATCGCTATTATTGATTATAATCAAAAGCAAATAGATGGAAGGTTAGATGATGTGCTTCCTATGGGTGATATTGCAGAAAAATTTAGAATCTTCGGTTGGAAAGTAATTGTAGAAAAAGAGGGAAATAATTTAGAAGCAATAATAGATACTCTAAATAATGCTAAGAATCTATCCGAAAAAGGAAATCCTATCGTTATTGTCTTGCATACAGAGATGGGTAATGGAGTTGATTTTATGATGGGCACACACAAATGGCATGGCTCAGCCCCAAATGATCAGCAATTAGAAGATGCACTTGCGCAAAATGCAGAAACTTTAGGTGATTACTAAAAGAATCAAAATATTATTACTGGCCTCTCTTCTTTTTGCAGGGAGTTCTGAGATTTATTGTCAGCAAAAACAAGAACCAGTAAATAGAATTCTTTTCATTTTTGATGCCTCACAATCTATGCTAGGTAGATGGCAATCTGGCAGAAAGGTTGATATTGCTAGAAAATTACTATATAATATGTTAGATAGCTTAAAAACAATGGATAATCTGGAAATTGGCTTAAGAGTTTACGGCCATCAGAAAAGTTATCCTCCTCAAGATTGTGATGATACCAGACTAGAAGTTGATTTTGGAAGAAGTAATGATATTGCCGAAAGAATAAAAGCAAAGCTAAAAATGATTCGCGCAAGAGGAACCACTCCTATTGCTATATCTTTAGAGAAAGGAGCTTACGATTTTCCAAAAACAGATAATAGCAGAAATATTATCATCTTAATTACCGATGGAATAGAGGAATGTAATATGGATCCTTGTGCAGTTTCCAGGCTTTTGCAAAAAGAAGGAATTGTTCTTAAGCCATTTGTTATTGGTATTGGATTAGATGAAACTTACAAGAAAACTTTTGATTGTGTCGGAACCTACTATGATGCCTCAAAAGAAAAGGACTTTGAAACCGTACTTCAAGTAGTTATTTCCCATGTATTAAACTCCACTACTGCTCAAGTTAATTTGTTAGATGAAAGTGGAGATCCAACAGAAACCAATATAAACCTCACCTTTTATGATGAGTTTTCTGCTTTAGCAAAATATAACTTTGTGCATACAATGAATCACAAAGGAAACCCTGATACTATGAGTATTGATCCCATACTTAAATATAAAGTAGTGGCACATACTATCCCTTCAGTAGAATCTGAATTGATTTCCCTTACTCCTGGGAAACATACCATTATTCCCATCAGTACGCCACAAGGGGTTTTGGAGGTGAAAATGCAAAGCAAAGAAGATTATCAATTTATTATCAGAGAATCAGGAAAATCAGCAACCTTACATGTACAAGAAACCAATACAAAACAAAAGTATCTGACAGGAAAATACGATATTGAAGTCCTAACTATCCCAAGATTTATTATTGAAGATATTGAAATAAAACAATCAGAAACAATTACAATTAACATACCTAACACAGGTACAGCAAATATTCTTTTACCCTCAAAAGGCTATGGTGGAATTTATAGATTTAAAGATAATTTATGGGAACAAGTTTATCCTATTGATGATAAAACAGAAAGAATAAAACTTTATTTGCTTCCAGGGAATTATAAAATTGTATTTCGTTCTAAAGCGGCAAAACAATATATGTACACAACAGAAAAAGAGTTCAAAGTTCAATCAGGTAAATCAGAATTAATAAAACTATACTAACTATGGAGATGAAAGATACTCGATCAGGATTTGGAGCAGGACTTACCCAGCTTGGAAGAGAAAACCCTAATGTTGTCGCACTTTGTGCTGATCTTACTGGTTCGCTAAAAATGAATGATTTTAAGAGTGAGAATCCTGAAAGATTCTTTCAAATAGGCATTGCTGAAGCAAACATGATTGGTATTGCTGCGGGCATGACAATTGGTGGTAAAATTCCATTTACAGGAACTTTTGCTAATTTTTCCACCTCTAGGGTTTATGATCAAATTAGACAATCGGTAGCTTATTCTGATAAGAATGTAAAGATATGTGCTTCTCATGCTGGAGTTACTTTAGGAGAAGATGGTGCCACTCATCAAGTATTGGAAGATATTGGGATGATGAAAATGTTACCAAATATGGTAGTTATTAATCCTTGTGATTATAATCAAACTAAAGCCGCAACAATTGCAATTGCTGATTATGATGGCCCTGTATATTTGCGTTTTGGGAGGCCAAAAGTACCAAACTTTACTCCAGATAATCAAACATTTGAGATTGGTAAAGCAATAAGTCTGCAAAAAGGAACAGACATTACTATAGTTGCAACAGGACATTTGGTTTGGGAGGCATTAGAAGCTGCAAGAAATTTGATTAATGAAGGAATATCAGTAGAGGTAATAAATATTCACACCATTAAACCTTTGGATGAAAAAGCTATCTTAAACTCTGTAAGCAAAACTAAATGTATAGTTACGGCTGAAGAACATATGTTAAATGGCGGATTAGGTGATAGTATAGCACAATTGTTAAGTAGAAATAACCCTACTCCCCTAGAAATGGTTGGCGTAAATGACAGCTTTGGAGAAAGTGGTTCTCCAATGAAATTATTGGAAAAATATGGATTAGACGCAAAGGCTATTGTTGCAGCAACTAAAAAAGTAATTACCAGAAAATAATGAAAAGATCAATTCTAATTTCTCTTTCAATTCTGTTATCAATAATACTAAAGGCACAAAACAATCCAGCAATAAATAATTGGATAATCAACAATTCTGGGACAACAAATCCCTCTTATCCTAATCTTATAACAAATGTGCAAAATGTTTGTTATACGTCAACTGATGTGTATATTAGTTGTACGTGTATACCAGGATATGATATTGGGCCTTGGGCAGGAAATCCAAACACCCCTGCTAATCAAAACTTTGTTTTTAAGATAAGTCTTACTCCTCAAGAGAACACTGGTAATAAAACAAAAGCACCTTTAGGACATACTGGTGTTTGGAGTAATGGAGTTTCTATATTTAATGCAGAAGATGGTATGTCTTACCAGAATCAAGGGGTTTGGAATCAGAATGCTTTATACTTTGAAGGATCTTCTTTTGATAATTGTTTAGGTCATCCTGCTCCAAATGGTGAATATCATCATCATGTAAATCCAACATGTTTATATGATGACTTAGATAATCAAAATCATTCACCCATTATTGGTTATGCATTTGATAATTTCCCAATTTATGGTGCTTATGGCCATACGAATATAAATGGCACAGGAGCAATTAAAAGAATGGAATCATCATATCAATTAAGAAACATAACAAACCGAAATAATGGACCTAGTTTAAATCAATACCCTTTAGGAGCCTATATTGAAGATTTTGAATATGTATTAGGTTCAGGTGATCTGGATGAATATAATGGGAGATTTTGCATCACCCCTGAATATCCAAATGGTATCTATGCTTATTTTGTAACTATCGATTCTAATCTAGATCCTCTATATCCGTATACCCCAGGTCCATATTATTATGGAATTGCCCAAGGAAGTGGTAATTTAGGCCCCCAATCGGGACATCATACTATACCTTCTAATTGCACTCCCTATACTGGTTCAACAACATTCCTTAAAGATGTAGATTATGGAATAGATAAAAAACTCATAAATATAGTTGATGTTTTAGGGAGATATATAAACCAATTACCAAATAATCCTCAACTCTATATTTATGAGGACGGAATGGTAGAAAAGAAAATTATTGTAGAATAATCTCTTCTATCTTCTTACTTTTGCCGTATGGGTAATGCAAAAGATATATTTAAACTTCACTTAGCACAAACCTTTTCTTTTCCTTCTTGTCTGGAAGTTGAATCAGCTAAAGGAAGTTATATAACTGATATAAATGGTAAAGATTATCTAGATTTTGTTGCAGGTGTTTCTGCTTGTACTTTAGGTCACTCTAACCCTATAATTACAAATGCTATCAAAGAGCAGTTAGAGAAGTATACACATGTAATGGTATATGGAGAATATATACAATCTCCACAATACAAATTAGCAAAACTACTAGCTGATAATCTTCCTGAAAATTTAAGGACTATTTATTTTACCAATTCTGGAGCAGAGGCCATTGAAGGTGCTATGAAATTAGCTAAAAGAGGAACAGGAAGATCAGAGATTATTTCTTGTAAAAATTCTTATCACGGTTCAACGCAAGGAGCGCTTTCTATTATGGGAAATGAAGAGCAGAAAGCAAAGTATCGCCCTTTGCTACCCAATTGTAATCAGATCATCTTTAATGATGAAGAATCATTAAAAATAATTACTAAAAACACTGCTGCAGTTGTTTTAGAAGTGATACAAGGAGGAACAGGATTCTTTATTACTACTAACGCCTTCTTGCAGAAAGTTAGAGAAAGATGTACTCAAACTGGAACACTCTTAATTTTTGATGAGATACAAACTTGCTTTGGAAGATTAGGAACTCTTTTTGGGTTTGAAAGATATGATGTAACCCCAGACATCTTATGCATTGCAAAAGGAATGGGTGGCGGAATGCCAATTGGTGCTTTTATTTCCTCTTGGGAATTTATGAATCTCTTCAGCTTTGAACCCAAATTGGGACATATAACAACTTTTGGAGGACATCCTGTAAATTGTGCAGCTAGTTTAGCTACTTTAAAAGAGCTACTTTCTACTGATATAATAAATGAGGTAGAAAAAAAAGAAGGGCTTTTCAGAAAACACTTGATCCATCCAAAAATTAAAGAAATTAGAGGAAAAGGATTAATGTTAGCAATTGAGTTGGATAATAAAGAAATTGCACAAAGAGTAGTTGAAAAATCTTTAGAAAAAGGATTGATATTATTTTACTTCTTATTTACGAAAACAGCTATTCGAATAACTCCTCCCCTTACAATATCAGATGAAGAAATTATTAAAGGCTGTGAAATTATTAAAAGGGTTTTAGATTAATTTTTATTGCTCAGCATAGGTACAAAAGAGAATTTTCCGTGAGTAGTAACTTTATTTTCCTTTTCTGTTACTTTTTCTAGAAGCTGCATCTCTTGTATGTCACCACTTCCAATTGGTGCGACCAATTTTCCGCCAATTTTTAACTGATTGATCAATTCAATTGGTATTTCAGAAGCTCCACAAGTAACAATTATCTTATCAAATGGAGCAAACTTGGGCAATCCCTTATAACCATCTCCGTAATAAAACTGACATTTGTATCCGATCTTGGGTAAGAAATCTTTTGTTTTTTGAAAAAGTTCTCTTTGTCTTTCAATCGTAAAAACACTTGCCTCCAAGGCTACTAAAACTGCTGCTTGATAGCCAGAACCCGTTCCTATCTCTAGTACTTTCTCATATGGTCTTATATCCAAAAGTTGGGTCTGAAAAGCGACTGTATAGGGCTGAGAAATAGTTTGTTCAGATCCTATTGGAAACGCTTTGTCTTCATAAGCAAAATGGACAAAAGCATTATCCATAAAAAGATGCCTAGGAATCTTAGCAACTGCATTCAAGACCTTTTCATCTTTTATCCCCTTTTCTCTAATTATTTCCACCAATTTTCTTCTTAATCCTTGATGTTTAAATGTATCTTGCATATTATTCTCTTGCTCTACTGATTTTCGTTATAAATACTTTATTTTCGCCATTTATTTAGTTAATACAAAATAATGATAAAAATAGGCGTAATTGGTGCTGGACATTTAGGAAAAATACACATCCGTTTGTTAAAAGAAATCCAAGAATTTGAGTTTGTTGGCTTTTACGACTCGAATTATGAAAATTCGCAAAAGATTGCAAAAAAATTTGATGTAGAATCATTTCAATCGGCTGAAGAGTTAATTGAAATATGTGATGCAATTGATATAGTTACTCCAACCAAACTTCATTTTGCATATGCCAGATTAGTTCTGCAAAGAGGGAAACATTTGTTTGTAGAAAAACCAATTACTTCAACCCTATCAGACGCTAAGAAATTAATAAAATTATCAAATGGCAGAAACCTAAAAATACAAGTTGGACATGTGGAAAGATTTAATCCTGCCTTTACAAGCATTCAAAATGATTGTAAAAACCCAAGGTTTATTGAGGCGCACCGTTTGAGTGAGTTTAATCCAAGAGGCACAGATGTTTCTGTAATTCATGATTTGATGATTCATGATATCGATATAACTTTGAAAATTGTAAGTTCTAAAGTAAAACAAGTAAATGCAAGTGGTGTTTCGATTATTAGTGATACACCTGATATTGCTAATGCTAGAATTGAGTTTGAAAACGGTTGTGTAGCTAACCTGACTGCCAGTAGAATCTCTTTTAAGAGTATGCGAAAAACAAGAATCTTTCAGAAAGACGCTTATATTGCTGTTGATTTTCTTGAGAAAAAAGCAGAAATTATAAAAATGGAAGATGTAAAAAATATAGATGATCCTTTTGCGTTAATAATTGATCCAGGAGAAGGAAAAAGTAAAAAGCGGATTCAATTCAAGAACCCAAAGACTAATGAAAATAATGCAATAAGAGATGAGCTTTTTGCATTCTATCATGCAATAATAAACGATACAGAAACTAAAGTAACTATTAAAGATGCTAAAAATGCACTTGAGATTGCTGAACAAATTGCTAAACAAATAAAATAAAGCATGATCTTATTCACTTGATTAAACAAAGAATCATTATGAAAAACCTTCTTTCGCTCCTTCTAATATCATCACTGGTTCTTTATAGTTGTGAGAAGGTATCTGTAAATGATGGAATTCCTTCTTATATTAGTATTCCCTCTTTTGAGGTGTCTACAGAACCAAACCAGGGAAGTAGTTCTCATTCAATCACTGATGCCTGGGTATATTTTGATAACGATCTGCAAGGAGTTTATCCTCTTCCTGCTTCATTTCCAGTTCTATTGGAAGAAAATCAGAATATCAGCATAAAAGCAGGTATTAAAAATAATGGTATTGCAGCTACAAGAACAAATTACCCTTTTTATGATTATTATAGAAAAGAAATAGTACTAAAGAAAGATAGTATTACTCTAATTAATCCTATTGTACTATATACTGAAAATGCACAATTTCATATTATAGACTTTGAAAGTGGGAGTAAAGTTTTTGAAGAAACAACTAATAGTGACACCTCTTTTATTACAAATAATGATACTATTCTTGAAGGAAATTCTGGAGGTGTGCACGTAGCTTCTCCTCATCTTACTTTTGAGATTGCAACCGAAGAGATTGATTCCTTACCAAGAACGGGAACTCCTGTTTTTGTAGAGTTAAATTACAAATGTAATACTGCTTATCAACTGGGTATTTTTGCAAATTATCCGCAAACAGTAAGTACTCATTCTATCATTACTATTAATCCTACAAGCACATGGAATAAGATCTATATCGATTTGACCTCTATGATTATTAACACCAATAATGCAGATTCTCATAAAGTATTTATTTCAATGAGACGAGATATAAATAGTACAGAAATAGCTGAACTATATTTAGATAACTTTAAAATTGTATACTAAATTGAATAAAAATTCTCAAATAGCAAAATATCTGTTTCTTGATCTATTTTCAGCCCTTATCTCTTGGACTTTGTTTTTCTCATACCGAAAGGTTTTTATAGAAGAAATACCAATTGATTTTACTCCAAAGTTTTATGTTGGTATTATAATTATTCCACTTTTTTGGATTGGTCTTTATATTATTACAGGCTCTTACAATAATATTCTTAGAAAATCACGACTCAAAGAACTTACCGATACATTCTTTATTGTATGGATAGGCACTATCATCATCTTTTTTGTTGCACTTTTAGATGATTATATTGATAATTACACAACATATTATAGTTTATTTATCGTATTGTTTTGCGCACATTTATTTTTTACATCTCTATTTAGACTTATACTTACAACAATTACTGCTAAAAAAGTACATCAAAAAAAGATAAGATTTAATACTCTTATTATTGGAAGTAATATAAAAGCAGTGGAAATGTATAAAGAGCTTGAGAACGAAAAGCTATCAAGTGGATATAAATTTATTGGCTTTATCTGTGTACAAGAAAAAGCAGACTATCTTTTAAGTAAATATATTCCTAAGATTGGAAGCTTATACAACATAAGAACTCTAATCAAGCAGCATAATATTGAAGATATTATTATTGCAGTGGAGAGTACTGAACATCATAAGATTGAAGAAATAATTGATATCTTAGATGGTACAGATGTCTATATAAAGATGCTTCCGGATATGTGTGATATTATATCAGGAAAGGTAAAGATGAGCACTATCTTCGGTACCGCACTTATTGAGGTCAACCACGATTTGATGCCAACTTGGCATTGGTTCTTGAAGCGATTCTTTGATGTAAGTGTTTCTTTGTCTGTAATCCTTCTACTTTCTCCATTGTATCTGATTACTTCTATTTTAGTTTTGTTATCTTCCAAAGGAAGTATACTCTTCAAACAAGAAAGAATTGGTTTGCATGGAAAAAGTTTTAATATTATTAAATTCCGTTCTATGTACGAGAATGCAGAAACTAATGGACCACAACTATCTTCTGATAATGATCATCGAATTACATCTTTTGGAAAAATAATGCGGAAGATTCGTTTGGATGAAATCCCACAATTTTTTAATGTTTTAACTGGGGAAATGTCTATTGTTGGTCCAAGACCTGAGAGACAACACTTCATTAATTTAATTACAGAAAAAGCACCTCACTATCGTCACCTGCATAAAGTACGACCAGGAATTACATCCTGGGGGATGGTGAAATTTGGTTATGCTGAGAATGTAGAGCAAATGATTGAAAGAATGAAGTATGACATTTTATATATTGAGAATATTTCCTTTACTTTGGATCTGAAAATATTAATTTATACTATACTTATTGTACTGAAAGGAAGAGGAAAATAAAATATAATTTGAAAATGTATAGATTTGATAATTACTAAAAGTCACAATAAACAAGGCTAAATGAAAAACATAACAGTAATAGGAGCCGGAACAATGGGCAACGGTATTGCCCATACTTTTGCTCAAAAAGGATTTAATGTAAATTTAGTAGATATTTCAGCGGACGCACTAGAGAAAGCTATTAATACTATCAGGAGAAACCTAAATAGAATGGTGCAAAAAGAAAAGATAACAGAAGAAGAAAAAGAACGAACACTATCTAATTTATCAACTTTTACTGATATTCGGGAAGGAATAAAAAATACAGAATTAGTTGTGGAAGCTGCTACCGAAAATGTAGATTTGAAACTGAAGATCTTTAAACAATTAGATGCTGTTTGTAATAAAGATGCTATTCTGGCAAGCAATACATCATCCATATCCATTACTAAAATTGCAGCAGCAACTAATAGGGCAGAAAATGTAATTGGTATGCACTTTATGAATCCTG
>Ga0163108_10003929_pt1 | contig 10540 bp, 4 predicted proteins | sample Fk1155metaG_FD_109644 | JGI IMG/M metagenome (GOLD analysis project Ga0163108, IMG submission 109644) | Marine microbial communities from the Central Pacific Ocean - Fk160115 155m metaG | ecosystem: Environmental > Aquatic > Marine > Oceanic > Photic zone | place: The Central Pacific Ocean...
ATCATCAAAATTTGGTCTAAAATCGACTGTATCTTTATCTAAATCAGACAATAATTCTTCTGCTGCTTTCTTAAGTTTAGCTTCAGTATATCTCATTGCTGCAGGACTATCGCCATCAACAGAACCAAAATTACCTTGACCATCAACTAAAGGGTAACGTAAAGACCACATTTGAGCCATACGCACCATAGTATCGTAAACAGAAGAATCGCCATGTGGATGATACTTACCAAGCACTTCACCGACAATCCTTGCAGATTTTTTATAAGAACTACTCGCACTAACGCCTAATTCCTTCATACCGTATAATACTCTTCTATGCACTGGCTTTAAACCATCTCTTACATCTGGGAGTGCACGCGAAACTATAACAGACATTGAGTAATCAATGTATGCTGTTTTCATTTCATCTTCAATATTTACACTTATTATCTTGCCTCCTTTTTCTTCAGCCATATTTCTTTATTTGTTATCTGTTTATTGCTTAATAATATATTTTTTTCTTTTACAATCTAACAGTATCGTGATTTTATATCTATTTGAGGTTTCAAAATTAACATTTCTTATGTAGTTTTCGCAGAATAATAAGGCTATTTATTCACAAAATCTTGTGCGAAAAACAAATATTGTTAATAACTTTATTTATTGTATTTACTTATTTTTGATTTGTTACATTAATTAACTTTATTTTAGGCCTAATTTTTGTAACTTTATAAAAAAACAAGATTATATGAGTATGGATGCTAAATTTTCCCCAAGAGTAAAGGACGTTATAAGTTTTAGTAGAGAAGAAGCTCTTAGATTAGGGCATGATTTTATTGGCGTTGAGCATTTATTGCTCGGAATAATTAGAGAAGGTGAAGGAATTGCGGTTCAAATGCTAATAAACGCAGGTATAGACACAAAGAAATTAAGAAAAAAATTAGAAGCAAATTTAAAAACCAATCTAAGCAATGATAAATATAGTGGAGAATTAAGGCTAGTAAAACAAGCGGAAAAGGTGCTGAAAATTTCTTATTTAGAAGCAAAGCTATTTAAAAGCAATTTAATAGGAACTGAACACTTATTACTTTCAATACTTAAAGTTGACAGCAATATCGCTAGTAAAATACTTAATAAACACAAAGTTAATTATGAATTTGTTAAAGACGAATTAGACTTACTTATGGGTAGCGAATACAAACAAAACCCTGAGTCAAAATTCTCAGATAGTGATGATTTTCCTGAAGAAGAAAGTTCTTTTCCTGAAAAAAATCCTAGAAAGAGCAGCCCAAAATCTAGCACCCCTGTATTAGATAACTTTGGAAGAGATTTAACTCTAATTGCTGAAGAAGGAAAATTAGATCCTATAGTAGGAAGAAATAAAGAAATTGAAAGAGTTTCTCAGATTCTATCTAGAAGAAAAAAGAACAATCCAATTTTAATTGGTGAACCGGGAGTTGGGAAATCAGCTATTGCAGAAGGTTTAGCTCTTAGAATAGTTCAAAGAAAAGTTTCTAGAGTTCTGTTTGGAAAAAAAATTATTTCACTTGACTTGGCTTCACTAGTTGCAGGAACTAAATACAGAGGTCAATTTGAGGAAAGAATGAAAGCGGTTATGAACGAACTAGAGAAATCTCCAGACATCATACTATTTATTGACGAAATTCATACAATTATTGGTGCCGGTGGAGCTTCAGGATCTTTAGATGCTTCAAATATGTTTAAACCAGCACTTGCTAGAGGCGAAATACAATGTATAGGTGCCACGACTTTAGATGAATACAGGCAATATATTGAAAAAGATGGTGCATTAGAAAGACGCTTTCAAAAAGTATTAATTGAAGCCACTTCTATTGAAGAGACCATTGAAATATTAAATAATATTAAAGAAAAATATGAAGACCATCACAATGTTCTATATACTGAAGATGCAGTAGAAGCATGTGTAAAATTAACTGCACGATATATGACAGACAGACAATTACCAGATAAAGCCATTGATGCTTTAGATGAAGTTGGTTCTAGAGTTCATATTACAAATATCAATGTTCCAAAAAACATTATAGAAGTTGAAGAAAAAATTGAAAAAGTTAAGCTTCAAAAAAAGATTGTTGTTAGAAGCCAACAATATGAAGAGGCTGCTAGATTAAGAGATACTGAAAAAAAATTAGATGCAGAATTAAATGTTGCCAAAAAAGCATGGGAGCAAGATAGCAAAACACACAAAGAAACCGTTACTGAAAAACACGTAGCAGAAGTAGTATCTATGATGACTGGAATACCTGTTCAGAAAGTTGCCGAAAAAGAAAGTGGTAAATTGATGAAAATGACTGAAACAATGTCAAAATCTTTAATTGGCCAGAATGAAGCAATAAAAAAAGTAGTTAAAGCAATTCAAAGAAATAGAGCAGGGTTAAAAGACCCTAACAAACCAGTTGGATCTTTTATTTTTCTTGGACCTACTGGTGTAGGGAAAACACAATTATGCAAAGTACTAGCTAAATATTTATTTGATTCTGCAGACGCATTAATTAGAATTGATATGAGTGAATATATGGAGAAATTTGCTGTATCAAGACTAATAGGAGCACCTCCTGGTTATGTTGGTTATGAAGAAGGAGGTCAATTAACAGAAAAAGTTAGACGCAAACCATACTCTATAATATTGCTAGATGAAATAGAAAAAGCGCACCCAGATGTATTCAATTTACTTTTACAAGCGCTAGACGATGGTAAATTAACAGATAGTTTAGGAAGAAACATTGATTTTAGAAATGCCATTCTAATAATGACTTCAAATATTGGAGCAAGACAACTTCAAGATTTCGGCACAGGTGTTGGCTTTGATACAAAAACTAGAATTAAAAACAATACAGAAGATCAAAAAGGTGTAATAGAAAGCGCTCTTAAAAAAGCTTTTGCTCCTGAGTTCTTAAATCGTATTGATGATATTATTATATTTAATTCATTAGACAAAGAAAACATTCTAGAAATAATTGACATCGAGCTTAACAAGTTATTTAAAAGGATTGACGTTTTAGGATATAAAGTTAAACTAACTGAAAAAGCTAAAACTTTCATAGCTGAAAAAGGTTTTGATGCAAAATTTGGTGCAAGACCACTTAACAGGGCTATTCAAAAATATATTGAAGACCCTCTTGCTGAAGAAATTATAAACAGTTCTGTTTCTGAAGGTGACACTTTTGTTATTGACTATATAGATAAAGACATATCTGTATCAGTTAAGAAAAAGAAGAAGTCTAAAAAGAAGGAATAATATACATATCTTGCAAGATATTAACTATAATGCATTAGCATCTAAATTTAGTGCTAAATATAGATCTAATGAAATAGAGAAGATTTCAAACTCAACATTTGATTTAATTATTATAGGTGGAGGAATAACCGGAGGAGGGATTCTACTTGATGCAGCAAGCAGAGGATTAAATGCAATTTTAATAGAAAAATCAGACTTTTCTTCAGGAACATCATCAAAATCAACAAAACTAATTCACGGTGGACTTAGATATTTAAAAAAGTTTGAATTTAATTTAGTAAGAAAAGTAGGTAAAGAAAGAAAAATTGCTAACAGTAATGCCCCGCACTTGGTATTATCAAAAAAAATGTTATTACCTATATACAAAAATGGTAATTTAAAAAAATGGCAAACAAGATTAGCACTTAAAATATATGATTTTTTAGCTGGAGTAAAAGGTAATGAGCGTTATAAAATATTAAATACAAAAGCAACAATTCAGAAAGAAAACCTATTAAAATCTGATAATTTATTAGGTGCTGGATATTATGCAGAATATACAACTGACGACTCAAGATTAACTCTAGAAGTAATTAAAACTGCTATCACTTACGGAGCAAGTGCTATTAACTACTGTAAAGCAAGTAAATTATTAAAATATAATAACAAGATTTCAGGAGTTAGTTGTCAAGATTTAAAGACTGAAAATATTTTTAATTTATATGCAAAAAACATCATCAATGCTAGCGGACCATGGGTAGATAAAATATGTAGATTAGATTCAAGTTCTATAAGCAAAAATATTTGCCATTCATTAGGGATTCATATTGTAATCGACAAAGCTATTTTATCTTTAAAAAATCCTGTATATTTTGATACTGATGATGGAAGAATGTGTTTTGCAATACCTAAAGAACATGTTACGTATGTAGGAACAACAGACACTATTTACAATTCTGACATAGAAAACCTTAAAATAGAAGAAAAAGATATTTATTATTTAATTAAAGCAATAAACAATGCTTTTAGCATGAAAGAGATAGACAGAAAAGATGTAATTTCTGCTTGGGCAGGTTTACGACCTTTAATTTTTAAAAAAAATACAAAGACATCAGAACTCTCTAGAAAAGATGAATTGATAATTTCAGATTCTGGCTTAATAACTATAGCAGGAGGCAAATTAACGGGATATAGATTAATGGCAAAAAAAGTTGTTGACAAAGTTTGCAACTTAGAAAACTTAAATAAAAAATGTAAAACTAGACAAGTCAAATTAATAGGAAGTGAGTTTATTGCAAAATTTACACTTGACAATTATTACAATATAATAAATAAAAAACTAGAAAAATTTAATTTAGATAAAAACATATCAAATTACTTAGTAAGCAAATATGGAAGTCAAAGTGAAGAGATAATTAATATTTTTAATAATAATAAACTTAAACACATTGTTGAAGCTGAAGCTATCTTTTGTATAAAATACGAAAACACTCATACCTTATTAGATTTCTTTTTAAGAAGATCAGGAAAAATATATTATAATCCTAAACTTGTAATAAATGAACTTAAAATTGTTTCTGCAGTTTTTAAAGACAAATTAAATATAAATGATAATAATATTTTTCTTCAAGAAAAAGAAGTTAAAGAAAGTTTAATTATGACCTAACAATGATTTCAAACAAAGTAGAAATAAAATATAGTTCAAATTATTATTTATCAAAAAAACCTGATAAACTAATAAAAGAGGTATGGATTGTCTGCCATGGATATGGACAATTAGCTAAAGATTTTTTATTCGGCTTTTCTACACTATTTACACCCGATATATTATTCATATCGCCAGAAGCACCAAACCAATTTTATTTAAAAGGAACATATGGAAAAGTTGGATCTTCTTGGATGACTAAACAAAACAGATCTAATGATATAGATAATTACATAAAACTATTAGATAAAATATATTTTGATGTTTTATCAAAATTACAAACTAAGGTAAAGATACATATACTTGGTTTTTCTCAAGGAGCATCTACTGTTTGCAGGTGGGTAAATGCTAGTAAGCCTTCAATAGAAACTTTAATTTTATGGGCAGGAAGCATTCCAGAAGATATTAATTTTTTTAAAGGCTATAAAAATTTTAACAAAGTAAATTTTAAAATAATTTTAGGTAATAATGACAAATATTATAATGAAAATTTAATAAAATTAAAATTAAATGAATTAGATAAAAATAATATTAAATATACATTAATTAGATATAAGGGTGGTCATATTATTTATAAAGACACTCTAAATAAAGTATTTAGAGAAGCTATTTAAAAAAAAATAGTTGTTTGATACAACCTTTCTTAGTTACTTTACGTCAATAATATGTCTATATTTGACAATAAATAATCACTAAATAATGAAAAAGGCAAATATATTTTATATCTTATCTATCTTAGTTCTTTCATTTTTAACAAGTAATGCACAATTATCTACTCATTATATTGGTACAGACACATTACAAAACACTAATTCAACATACCCCGCTCCATATGGAAATTACTATTGGGGCGCTAAACATCAATTTTTAATATTAGCGTCTGAATTATCAGCTTCTGGGATGAGCGCAGGAAATATTTATAGTCTAGGATTTGATGTAGTAACTGCTAATGGAACAAGTTTAGATAATTTTGAAATAGCCATAATGCATACAAACATCACTAGTATTTCTTCTTTTCAAAATAGTGGCTTTACTACTGTATTCGGCCCTCAGAGTTACTCAGAAAATACTGGATGGAACCAGCATACATTTGCAACTCCTTTTAATTGGGACGGAACATCTAACCTAATAGTTCAAACTTGCTTTAACAACTCATCATTCACTGATAATGCGGTTGTAAATATGACTACATATTCATATGACTGTTCAGCTTATAGAAGACAGGACAATGCAACTGTTTGCTCTTCTACTTGGGCTTGGCCAAGCGGCACAGAATCCTTTAGACCTAATATGCGTCTAATGTGGCAAAACCCTAACACCCCCCCTACTGCTAATTTCAATGTTGGCAATCAAAACTCCTGCTCAGGAACTATTAATTTTTATGATGCTTCAACAAACTCACCTATATCTTGGCTTTGGGACTTTGGAGATGGAAATACATCTACACAACAAAATCCAATTCATACATACACTAGCTCTGGAACCTATACTGTTTCATTATTAGTCACTAACACATTTGGAAACGACTCATTAACTCAAAACAATGCTGTAACAATAAACTTAGGAGGTTTAAATCCTGTAGCACCTTCATGCATTCCTGCAACTATAAATGGAACTTTAGGCTTTGGCATTACTAGTGTTAGATTTAACAATCTATACAGCACTTCTGGAAACGCATCTCAAGGATATTCAGATTTTACCTGCGACTCTACTGCTGTATATGTTGGACTTTCTTATCCAATAGAAATAATTCACGACACCCCTTCATTTCACAATTGTGCAGCATGGATAGATTTTAATAATGATGGTATTTTTGATAATACAAATGAAATAATAGTTAGCAGCACAAGTGAGGACACAACTACAGGAAATGTTCTTATTCCATCAAATGCAACTCTTAATACACCCTTAAGAATGAGAATAATTGCTGACTATGACTTCATGGCTTTCCCTACTCCCTGTTTAGACCCAGAGTTTGGACAGGCAGAAGATTATACAATATTTATTTTGCAAGATACTACACCTCCTAATGCTAATTTTACAAGCAACATAACATTTACTTGCGATGGTGTAATACAGTTTACAGATATGTCAACAAACGCCCCTTATGCTTGGGCATGGAATTTTGGTGATGGAGGAACTTCTGTAGCACAAAACCCCACACACACTTACACTTACGATTCAACTTATAATGTTCAATTAATTTCTACTAACCAATATGGTAGCGATACAATTTTATTATCGAGTTATATTACAGTAGCTACATCAAATGCTATTATTGCAGCATCATGCTATCCATCTACACTAGGTAATTGTTGTAAATATGGAATTACAAATGTTACATTTAATACTATTAACAAATCTTCAGATGATGGAAGTGAAGGTTATAAAGATTTTTCTTGCGAGAATCAAACTTATGTTAATATAGGGACATCATATCCTATTAGTATTGCAACAGGTCCTGACAATCCTCAAGATACAAAAGTTTGGATAGATTTTAATAATGATGGTGTTCTAGATAACATTAATGAATTATTTCTAGATTCTACTAATGGTTATAATCCTAGTGGAAATATAACAATACCAGCCACAGCAATTCCATCAACACCATTAAGAATGAGAATTTCTAGTGATGAAACAGGAAATAATTTTAATTCATGTGATGATTTATTTAAAGGTCAGACAGAAGATTATGCTATTATTGTTAATGATACAAGTTGTTCAAGCCCAACAAATCTTTCTACTTTTAATATTACAGATACTACAATAGATTTATCTTGGACTGCGGGTGGGAATGAAATAATATGGAATATTGAATATGGCCCTAGTGGATTTTCCCTAGGAATGGGAACCACATTAACAGGAATTACTAGCAAACCTTTCACTATTACTGGATTATCTGAGTTAACTACTTATGACTTTTATGTACAAGCAGATTGTTCTGGAACAATAAGTGCTTGGAACGGTCCAAGTACAAACACAACTACTCAAATACAAGATTTTACTAATATTTCTATTAAAATATTTCCAAACCCAAGCAATGGAATTATACATTTAGAATCTATAAATAACATAGTAAAAGATATATATATATATAATATTATTGGAGAAGAAATTTTTTACTTGAAAGCATTAAAAAATTATTTAACTATTGATTTATCAAGTTTTGAATCTGGAACATATTTATTAAGATGTTCTGACACAAACAACAACAGTATAATAAATAAGATTGTTTTAAAATAATTCTAATTTTGCATTATTAAAATATGAAAAAACTAAAAACTATTTATATTATTTTATGCATGTTATTTGCATATAATTCATCTTACGCAACTCATTTAATTGGTGGTAGCATGGGATACGAATACATTGGCATGTCAGGCAATGAATACCAATTTAATATTATATTAACTTTATATATAAATTGTGGTGCAGGATCTCAAGTCCCTAATTTTACAACTCTAAATAGAACTGTAGGTATTTACTCTCATGATGTTCAAAATAATCCCTTAGGAGGAGCAAACAAAAATTGGTTAAAAAACCTAACTGTTACTCTTACAGATACTGCGGTTATTTCTCCACCATTACCTCCCGGATGTTCTGTAGGTGCGTCAACCTGTATTAAAAAAGGAGTTTTTCAAGGAACTGTAAACTTACCTCTAAACTTTACAGGATTTCATGCTTTTTACGAAAGATGTTGTAGAAATAATAGTATATCTAATCTTATTCCTCAGGAATCTATGAGTTTTTATACCTACATATCACCTCCCCTTCTAGGGAATTCATCTCCAGTATTTACTGATGACCCTGTCCCTTTTTTATGTGTTGGAGACTCAACAAGCTTATTAAATTCAGCTTATGACCCAGATGGTGACGCCTTAGTATTTAGCTTCGTAGTTCCTTATGATGCTGACCAATCATCTAATACTAATCCAGCACCTAACCCTCCACAACCTAATTTAAATTGGCCAATAAGTGATGTAACTTACGCTGGAGGTTACTCTTTAGCTCAAGTATTTGGAGCTGGCGGTTATTCAAATATTAATGCAACAACTGGATTAACAAATTATCTATCTCCAGCAACTGGAGACTATGTAGTGGCTGTAGAAATAAAAGAATATAGAAACGGAAACCTTATAGGTATTACCCGTAGAGATTTACAATTATTAGTCTTAAATTGCCCTTTAAATCCTGCTCCAAACATTGACCCTGCTGCAGGAACTACTTCAAATCAATTTTCTTTGGAAGCTGGTGAAACTTTGTGCTTTGATTTTGGTTTTAATGATCCAAATAATAATAATTTAACTTTAACTGCTAACGGCTTAATATTTGACTCAAATTGGGTAAATCCGCCTGCAACAATTATTGCTCCAGTTAGTGGCCCAGATACAGTTTCAACTCAATTTTGCTGGACAACATCTTGTTCTCAAGCTCAAGCACTTCCCTATCAATTTCAAATATCAGTTATAGATGATGGTTGTCCTCCTAAAACAACCAATGTAGTATATCAAATAACTGTAAATGAAGTTGACCCTCCAGATAGTATTGTAGGACCTGATGTTATATGTCAGCATTATACAGCAACTTATACAACACAGAGCCTTGCAAACACTACTTATGACTGGTCTGTCTCTAACGGAAATATTGTTCAAAACTATGGTGATTCTGTAGATGTTAACTGGTCTGGTGTTGGAACAGGAACTATTACTTTAAATGCTGTTAATCAATACGGATGCAACTCTCAAACAATAGATAAAGATGTTACAATAACTCCTGCTCCTTTTGTTGATGCGGGTATTGATACAACAATTTGTAAAGGTGATACTATTCAGCTTTCAGGCAGCACAAGTGCAAATCCAGGATACACTTCTTCTTGGACTCCATTAGGAAATATTACAAACAATACTACTTTAAACCCTTCAGTATTTCCTCCTGATACTACTTACTATTTACTTACTATTGATATAGGTGGTGGATGTTTAGGAATGGATAGTATGAAAGTGTCTGTAAATAACCCACAAGTGGATGCTGGCAATGATACTACTATATGCTTTGGAGATACTATTCAATTAAATGCCAATACAAATTCTAGCAATATTTTATGGACTCCTCAAAACTCAAGCTTAAGCGATTCTTCAATTGCAAACCCTATTGCTAGCCCTAATGCAACTACAAATTATATTATTAATATTGCAGATAATATTGGGTGTTCAAATATCGATTCTATAGAAGTCTCTGTAGATTTAAATGTGAATCTATCTGTTAGTAATGACACTAGTATTTGCGCTAATTCATGCGCTAATTTAATCGCTTCTGGAGCTACATCTTATGCTTGGGCTTATTCTTCAAGTCTTACTGACACTATCAGTTCAAATCCTCAAGCATGTCCACTTTTGGATGAAGTATTTACCGTATATGGATATAATGGAGTTTGTATTGATTCTTCTCAAGTTAGTGTATTTGTCCTTGCTTCACCTAATGCAAATGCAGGAAATGATATTGACCTTTGCTTTGGAGATACTACACAACTATCTGCTTCAGGTGGTATTTCATACCTATGGACTCCTAATGACAGTTTAAGTAATGACCAAATAAAT
>Ga0163108_10003930_pt1 | contig 10535 bp, 8 predicted proteins | sample Fk1155metaG_FD_109644 | JGI IMG/M metagenome (GOLD analysis project Ga0163108, IMG submission 109644) | Marine microbial communities from the Central Pacific Ocean - Fk160115 155m metaG | ecosystem: Environmental > Aquatic > Marine > Oceanic > Photic zone | place: The Central Pacific Ocean...
ATTTATGAAGATGAATTTGTTTTATCTTTTTATGATATAAATCCTCAAAAAAAAATTCATGCGTTGGTTATTCCAAAAGGAAAATATGTTGATCTTGATGATTTTAGTCAAAATGCTTCATCTGAGGAGATGATAGGATTATTAAAAGGGATAAGTGCTGTAGCTAAAAAACTAGAAATTTCAGTTGATACTGGAAAAGGATATAGGGTATTGGCAAACATAAGTGAATTTGGTGGGCAAGAAGTGGCCCATTTGCATTTTCATCTATTTGGAGGTGAAAAAGTTGGGAAAATGGTTGAGTGAATACCCAAGTAGAAAGAAGTTATCTTGAAATTAAGTCCATAAATGAATTGGTGCCCAAAAATAAGCCATTTAATAATTTGTATATAGAAAAAGTTAATCCACCTGATTTTCAATTAAATAAATTTTTTTATAAGGAAATAGGAAAAAAACATAGATGGACAGATAGATTAGTCTGGAGTGATAAAAAATGGACTGATTATTTAGAAAATTTATCTGTTAATACTTTCATTTTAAAACATAACAAAGATCCTATTGGATATTTTGAACAAATTTTTGATAAAGATAAATTAGATTGTGAAATTGCTTATTTTGGAATTTTAGAAGAATATATTGGCAAACAATTAGGCGGATATTTGTTGTCCGAATCTATAAAAGCATCATTTAATATTGGATCGAAAAGAATTTGGGTGCATACATGTTCTTTAGATCATAAAAATGCATTAAAAAATTATTTGTCTAGAGGAATGAAAGTTTTTAAATCTGAAATTTTAAATTTACAATAGATTAGTTTGGTTGGGGTAATTTAAATATTTTTTTATCAATATCATTTCTATTTTTTTTTATATTAAAGATATATGTAACAACTAAATTTTGATATATATCTTCTGTTTGCCAACCAATTAAATTATAAGAGTTTTTATCAAAAAAAATATTTATTGAATTTTCATTGTTTTTTATACTAAATAAATAGTATTTTTCATTAATAAATTCTACTTTTAATTTTTCAATTTTTTTTATTAATAAATTTTTATTTAAAATTAATCCTAATGAGGTTTGTTCTAGTGGATATGTAAAATATCCTTTACTAGCTTGATTTTTAATTACTAGAGAGTTTCCATTGGATACAATTATTTTTTTTTTTAAATTATTATATTTACAATTAATTTTTTTTGGATATTGGATGATGCAACTTCCTCCCTCTGTTTTTTCATTTATTGTTTGTTTAAAATCAAAACTAATATTATTTATTTTTTTAAAATTATTAATAATTTTATTTTCAATTGAAGCATGAGAATAATTAAAAAAATTTAATAAAAAAAAAAATAAAAATATTTTTTTTATCATTTAAGTACTTCTCTTTTACCAACGTGATTTGCTTTGCTAACTTCACCATTGGCTTCCATCATATCAATTATTCTAGCAGCTCTGTTATAACCAATTTGCAATTTTCTTTGTAAAAAGGATGTGGATGCTTTCCCTTCAGTTTTTATAATTTCTAATGCAGTATTATATAATTCGTCTTTATTATCATTATCTAATAAATTTGTATTGGCTTCTTTTTCGTCTGCAAAACTTAATATTTCATCCACATAGTCCGGCTCAGCTTGGGATCTTAAAAAATTATTTACTTTTTCAATTTCATTTTCAGAAACATAAGGAGCATGAATTCTAACTATTTTATTTGCGGAAGACATATAAAGCATATCACCCTTACCAAGAAGTTGTTCAGCACCTTGTTCTCCTAAAATTGTTCTACTATCTATTTTTGATGTAACTTGAAAAGATATCCTAGTAGGAAAATTGGCCTTTATTGTTCCAGTTATAACATCAACGCTTGGTCTTTGAGTTGCCATTATTATGTGAATGCCAGCTGCTCTTGCCATCTGTGATAATTTTTGAATATATCCCTCGATTTCCTTGCCTGCGACAAGCATAAGGTCAGACATTTCATCTACAATAACAACTATGTAAGGCATAGGAAGTTTATGTTTTGAATTATAACCATCTATGTTTTTCACTCCTTCTCTAGTCATTAGTCTGTATCTACTTTCCATTTCTTTAACCACCCAACCCAAAACTGAAGCAGCTCGTTTCGCTTCTGTAATAACAGGACATAAGAGATGAGGTATTCCTTCATATGTTGATAGCTCTAACATTTTCGGATCTATAAGAATAAATTTACATTTTTCAGGTTTGTGTTTGTATAGTAATGATAAAATTATTGTATTAATACAAACTGATTTACCTGATCCAGTGGTCCCAGCAATTAATAAATGTGGCATAGAAGCTAAATCTCCAACTATTGGAATGCCGGATATACTTTTTCCAAGCGTTATAGGAAGTTTAATTTCTTTTTTCAAAAAATTTGTACTTGAAATTATTTCACTTAAATAAACATTTTCTCTCGAGGAATTAGGAAGTTCAATTCCAATGGTACTGCTCCCAGGAATAGTCGCTATTCTTGCAGATTCAGAACTTGTATTTCTTGCAATATCTTCAGATAGATTAATAATTTTAGAAACTTTTATGCCAGCAGCTGGTTCGAATTCATTCAAAGTAACAACTGGTCCACGACTAACTTTCTTTATATTGCCTTCAACACCAAAATCTAAAAGTATTTTTTCTAAAGTTTTTTCATCTATTTTATCTTCTGATAAATTTTTATCTCGCTCAGATTTAGTAGGTTTTTTTAAGAAATCAATTGAGGGTAATCGAAATTTATATTTTATTTGATTTTCAGAAGTATTTTTATTAAATGGTAAATCTTCCTGAATTAATTTTTCTTTGCTTTCCGAAAGGGACTCAGCTTCGTTTTGATTATTATTCAAATTTTTGAAATCATTTTTTTTAGTTTTTTTAATATTAACTAATAAAGTATTAAAAAAATTTTTTAAAAATAAAATACTAAAATTAATACTTAATAAAAATAAAAAAATAATTAATATAAATAAGATATAATAAGATATATCTTTATTTAAATTTATTAAATTTGAAAAAAAAGTATTTTGAAAAAAAATTCCGACAAAACCACCATTGCCATTAATTGTAAGTGAGAAAGAGTTTGGATGAAAAGTGCCAAAAAAGATTGAACCCAAAATACTATAGACAAGGGAATAAAAAATATTTTCAAGAATAATTAAAAATTTTTTATTTTTTATAAGGTTAATTCCAGTGAAAAATATTGTAATAGGTATTAAAAAGGAAATTAAACCAATTGATTGAAAAAATAAATCTGATGTATAGCTTCCTTTGAAGCCCAATAAATTTTTTACTACTGTATTTTCTGAAAAAATAAAGTTTGGATCTTCAGGAGAATAGCTGAACAAAGCAACAAAAAGTAAAATAGAGATTGAAATTAAAAAAATTCCTAGAATTTCAGCTACTCTTTTGATAGTAAAATCAAGGGTTTTTTTACTTAAGCTTTTTATATCCATTTTTAAAGAATCTATTTTGTAACTTTGTATCATTTAATATTTATTGTTAAAATTAAATTTTAAATTATGAATGTATGCTTAATTGGTAATGGTATATCTACTTTGATATTGGCGATTCTTTTGGCCAATAGAAATATTAAAGTATCGATATTTGAAGAACATCAATCAAAAAAAAAACTAATTACAAGAACTATAGGTGTATCAAAAAACAATTGTGATTATTTAAAAGAAGAAAAAATAAATATTAAAAAAAAATCTTGGCCTGTAAATGAAATTAAAATTTTTAATGAAATTAACAATCATAAAGAAATACTTAATTTTGGGTTAAAAAATAAAAATTATTTTTTTATTATTAAATATAAAGAATTTAGTAATTTGTTAAATAAAAATTTAAAAAAAAATAAATTTATAAAGAGATATAAAATAAAGAATATATCTTTTTTTAATTCTATTATTAAAGAAAAAAATAATTATGATTTAATTATTAATTTTAATGAAAAAAATAAAATATCTAAAAACATATTTTTTAAAAGAAATGAAAAAGATTATGCTAGTTTAGCATTTACTTCATTAGTAAGTCATCAGAGATGCGATAATAATATGGCTCATCAAATATTTACTAAACTTGGGCCTCTAGCATTTTTACCATGCTCAAATAACCAAACATCAATTGTTTTTTCAGTTCTTAATAAAAGTAAAGTTTTTAAAGATCATAAAATTAAAGAATTAATTTTATATTATAATAAAAAATATCATATTAAAACATTTAGTAAATTTGAAAAATTTAAATTAAAAAGTTCAATATTAAAAAATTATTATTATAAAAATATTTTATGTTTTGGTGACAACTTGCATAAAGTACACCCGTTGGCTGGCCAAGGGCTTAATATGACAATTAGAGATATAAAAATATTATTGGATATAATAGATTATAAAATAAATCTTGGTTTATCATTAGACAAATCAATTTTAGTAGAATTTCAAAATAAAACTAAACATTATAATTATGTATTTTCAAGTACAGTAGATTTTATTCATGAATTTTTTAAATTTGATAATAATTATGGAAATTTATATTCTAAAAAATTATTTAATTTTTTAGAAAATAATAATTTATTTAAGAAATATGCTACTAATTTTGCAGATAAAGGTATTTTTTTTAATTATTGAAGAGTTTTATTGTTAAAATTATCAATTGTGTAAGTAGATAAAATTTCTTCTAATTTTTTTTTTCTTTCATTTAAATTAATTGTTTCCAAAAGTATTTGCTTTTCTTCTAAAGAAAATGGTGATGCCATTGAAAGAGCATTAATAGTTTTGTCTAAATTTTGTTTTTCGAGTTCTTTCCAGTTAATTGTATATCCTTCTTTAATAAATAATGATTTTAATTCTTTAAATATAAGCTTAAGATCAGAAAATTTTACTTCATCTTTGTTTTCTTCAAGATCATAGACAAAATCATTAAAACTTATTGAGCATTCTCTATATGGTTTATTGTTATTAACTTCTTCAATAATTTTAAAACGACTAATCCCAACTAATACAATTAGGTACCTGCCATCATTTGTTTCATTAAAACTAGTAATTTTACCCGCACACCCTATGTTATAAAGTAAAGGTATACTTTGGTTAGTTTTTTTTGGTTGTACCATACCTATTATTCGGTTGCTTTTCATTGAATCATCAATCATATCAATATATCTAGGTTCAAAAATATTAAGAGGAACAGTTGATCTTGGAAAAATTATAAAATTAGACAATGGAAAAACTGGAATTCTATTTGGTAAATGATCAATTTTTTTTTTCATAAATTTTTATTTAATTATTATCTTATAATATACTATTAAAATGGATGAAAATTTAGAATTAATTAAATCAGAAATAAAAAATCTACACATTTTATCTGATATGAATAATATTGATGAAATAATTAAAAGATCATCAATATTAATTAAAAAATATCCAAAAGTTCAAGTTTTTTACAATTTTCTTGGATCATCATTAGAAAAAAAAAATCTAATCTATGATGCCGAAATTGTTTATTCTAAATCTATAGAATTAGATTCGCAAAACATTTTTGCTTTAATTAATCTTGGTAATATTTGTAGATTGATAAATAATTTATCCAAATCAGAAGAATTATTAAAAAAAGCAATATTAATAGAACCCGAAAACTTATTTGCTCAGTTTTATTATGGAGAATTAAAAGTTGATCAAAATAATTTTCAAGAAGCAATTGGTATATTTGAAAAAATATATGATAAAAATCACGATTTTAATAATATTATTATTAAATTAGCCAATACTTATTCAACAATTGGACAGTTTAAAAAAGCTGAAGAGTATTTATTTTTAGCTTTAAAAAAAAATCCAGAATTATTCATAGCTGATTACAGATTGAGCAATATTATTAATTATTCAGAAAGAACAAATCATCAAGAATTAATTATAGAAAAAATAAAAAATCCAAAGTTTAATAATTTAAATAAATATCTTTTGTATTTTGCATTAGCAAAATCATATGAGGATCAAAAAGATTATAATAAAGCATTTAAATATATAGAAATAGCAAACAAGGAAAGAAATAAACTGATTACTAATAACCCGTTAAGATATGAAGAATATTTTTTAAAAAAAAATAAAGAAATCTTTTCTGAAAATTTATTTTCAGAAAATAATAATCAAGATTATTATAATAAAAAATTGTTATTTATTGTAGGTTTGCCTAGGTCCGGAACGACATTATTACATCAAATATTATCGGCTCATTCAGAAACTTATGGGGCGGGAGAGTCAATAATTTTAAATGTTTTTTTCTTTAAAAATTTAATGAATGAAAATTTTTTGAAAAATTTAATGAAAGATAATAAAGTCAATATTAAAAAGCTTAAGGAAATTTCTTTAAATCTTGGCAAAGATTATGATTATTTTAATTTAGATAAAATAAAAATTGACAAAACACCTTCTAATTTTTTTTGGATAGGTTTTATTTCAGTTTTTTTTCCAAACTCAAAAATAATTCATATTAAAAGAAATATCAAAGATAATTGTTTATCAATTTATAAAAACTTATTTGGAGGTAATAGAACTGATTGGACTTATGATGTAAATAATATTGAGAAATATATAAAGATTTATAGAAAAATGATGAGTTTTTGGGAAAGTAAATTTGATAAGAAAATTTATAATATTAATTATGAAGATCTAGTGAATAAACAAGAAAGTGAGATTAAAAATTTATTAAATTTTTGTGATTTAAAATTTGATGAAAACTGTTTGCAACATCACAAACTTAAAAATCCAATTAAAACTGTGAGTATTAATCAAAGTAGAAAACCAATTTATAAAGATTCAATTGATTTAAGTTTAAAATATAAAAATTTTTGTGATCTTTTTAAAAATATTTAATAAAAAAATTATTTCTTCGAGTAATTATTTCTTGCTTAAAGAAAACCTCTAATTATAATATGTTTTATAAATGCGGGCATAGCTCAGTGGTAGAGCGTCTCGTTGCCAACGAGAAGGTCGTGGGTTCAAGTCCCATTGCCCGCTCCAATTAAAGAAGTATGTCCGATCTAAAAGAGAAAAAATGTATTCCTTGTGAAGGTGGTGTTTCATCATTAGATCTTAGTGAAATTCATAAATATCAAAAAAAAGTTGATGGTTGGGATGTAAAACCAAATGAAAAGAAAATTTATTGTTTAGAAAAAAATTTTAAATTTAAAAATTTTTTAGAAAGCCAAAATTTTATTAATAAAGTAAGTGAAATTTCTGAAAATGAAAATCATCATCCAGATATCTCTTTTGGATGGGCATATGCAAAAATTGTTATTACAACTCATGCAATTGAAGGGTTATCAGAAAATGATTTTATTTTAGCAGCAAAGATTGATAAAATTTCTAATGCTTAAAATGTCTTGTTTTTGAAAAAACTAATATTGTATTTGTTTTATTTGCGAATTTAATAATATCTTTATCTCTTATTGAACCCGAAGGCTGAATTATTGCTGACACACCTGCTTGAACTAATTTTTCAACACCATCTACGAAAGGAAAAAAAGCATCTGAAGCTGCAATAATTTGGTGATGAAATTTTTCTTTATAGAATTTTCTCATTTTATTTATTGCAATTTCACAACTGTCTAATCTGCTAGGTTGTCCAGATCCAATTCCTATAGTTGAGTCTTTGTTTGATATAACAATTGCATTTGATTTAACAAATCGGCAAACATTAAATGCAAATATTAAGTTTTTTAAAGTTTGAGAATTTGGTTTATTTTTAGATACAATTTTAAAATTTGATTTTGAAAAGGAAAAATTATCTGGGGTTTGTATCAAAAAATTATTAAATAATGATAATGTGGTCTTTAAATTGTTATTATTTAATTTACTAGCATCAATAATTCGTAAATTTTTCTTATTTTTTAATATTTTTAATGCAGCTAAATCTATATTATTGCAAATTATTACTTCTAAAAAGAGTTTTTTTAACTCTAGGGCTAATTTTTTATTAATTTTAAAATTGCAAGAAACAATCCCTCCAAATGCACTTACAGGATCACAAGCAAGTGCTAATTTATAACTATTAAATTTATTTTTGTTTATAGAAACACCGCAAGGGTTGCCATGTTTTATAATAACTGTACCTGTATTTTTTGGTAGTGATTTTGAAATTAATAGTGCAGAAAAAATATCACTATAGTTGTTATAGCTTAATTGTTTTCCATGCAACTGGCTAATATTTAATTTTTTATTTATAGAATAAATGGCAGCATCTTGATGAGGATTTTCTCCATATCTTAATTTTTCAATTAAGTTTCCAAAAAATATTTTTTTTTCAGGAAACAAATTTTTTGATTGAGAATTAAAATAATTAGATATTAATCCGTCGTAATAAGCAGTTTCAGTAAATGCTTTTTCTGACATTTTTTGTCTAAAGTTCAAAGTAGTTTTGCCTTTATTTGAAATTAATTCTTTCTCTAGTTCTCTATATTGGCTTGAATTAGTTATTACAGTAACATCATTGTAGTTTTTAGCTGCCGCACGGACCATTGCTGGTCCACCAATATCTATATTTTCAATTATTTTATTTTGGTTATTTGTACTTTCTAAAGTTTTTTCAAAAGGATAAAAGTTTACAATGACAAGATCTATTTCTTTAAAATTATTTTTTTTTAAATCTTTAATATGAGATTTTTTTTTTCTTACACTTAAAATTCCAGCATGAATTTTTGGATGTAGTGTTTTTACTCTTCCACCCAGTATTTCTTGTGAGCCAGTATATTTTGATATTTCAAAAGATTTATAGCCTAGTTTTTTAATTTTTTTAAATGTACCTCCAGAACTAATAATTTGAATTTTATGTTTAGATAGAGTTTTTAAAAGTTGGTTCAAATTTTTTTTATCAGAAACTGAAATTAAAGCTGTTTTTATTTTTTTCATTAAATTTTAACTATTTCCCATACAATTTCTTGATCATCATTTTGAGTTAATCCTGAAATGAATATATTTTTATTTTCAACAAAAGAGTTTTTTTTACCGAAATATAAACCAGTTTCAATATCTATCTTATGATCTTTGCAAGAAAATTTCCATCCAGAATTTTCCAATTCAAGAAGTATTGATTTTTCATCTTGAGTTTTGGTTATTTTAATCTCGGGCACGAAGTGAAAACGAATTTCAAAATTAGAATTTTTAAATTTTTTCTTTTTAATTAATTTATCTGTTCCTATAAATTTATTTTTTTCAATAAAAAATTCTATTTTTCTTTCATGAATTACACCATATTTTTTTAAATAACCATCATGAGAACCGGATACGTTCCAGTAATTTTTTTCAGATATAATAGATTTTTTTAGTATTTTTAGTTCTTGTTCAACTTTAAAAATACCATCAGAATCTTTTTTAAATTTACATGAAGATCTATTATCTAAAATCATAGTAGAATGTGTAGCAGTTGATTTAGAAATTGAGTTTAATTGATGTTTGTAATTTTGAAAGTAGCCACAATTAGAAATTAATTTGCAATTGTTAAAAAAAATTTCAAAAGATAAAGCACCAGATTGATAGTCGTTGCTAAATTTTTTTTCAGGAGAAGATCCTAAATCAATTGAAAGAATAATGTTCTTTTTTTTTAAAATAACATACCCACCACACTCATTACTTTCATTTTTAAATTTATAGTTGTGAAAACTCAAGTATTTATCAAAATCATTGTTTTGATTTATATGGTTTCCATTGAACAAAAAATTTTGATTAGTGTTTTGCCATATAAAATTATAATTTTGTCCTAAATAAAAAATTATTTCATTTAAATATTCTGGAATTTCATTTTGAGATTCTTTAAGCCACTCTCTTATTAAAATAAAATATTTTAAATAGAATATAAGTTGTCTTACATTTCTAGATTTAGGAAATCCTTGTGCATCAAAAGAAAAATTAATAATTTTTTTTAAAAGATTTAATCCATAATTTAAATATTTTTCATCTTTATATGAAAGTCCCGTTAATATAATTGAAGCACATCCAATCATTTTATCATTTACCCATTTAGATCTAGTGATCTCATTAATTAAATGGTTTACCTGTTTTTTAATATTGTTATTAAATTTTTCTTTATAAGATTTATCGCTATCATCATAACTTAATTTTGAATTAGATATCCAAGATATAACTCTTTTTGACAAAGTATCTATTTCCCAGCTTTTAGAATTATATTTTTGATTTTTATCTATCCAATTTAAAATAATTGATTGAGTAATTTTTTTTGATGATTTTAAATCAATTGTGATAAGCCAAAAAAAACTATGAAGTTTTTTGTAATCAGCTTCTTTAATATCTTGATTAGACCATACAGAATTTAAGTAAAAGTTTTCAATATTGTTTTTCTTTTTTTCATATTTAATTAAACAATCAAGTAAATTTGGACTTGGTTTGTATTCGATAAGTTTGTCATCAATTTTTGATATTTTTTTATTATAAATTCTAGAACTTAAATAAATTTTTCTTATTTGATTTGAAGAATAATTAAAAAATTCACTAATAAAATTTAAAGAATTCTTTAAAATCATTAACTTA
>Ga0163108_10003935_pt1 | contig 10527 bp, 9 predicted proteins | sample Fk1155metaG_FD_109644 | JGI IMG/M metagenome (GOLD analysis project Ga0163108, IMG submission 109644) | Marine microbial communities from the Central Pacific Ocean - Fk160115 155m metaG | ecosystem: Environmental > Aquatic > Marine > Oceanic > Photic zone | place: The Central Pacific Ocean...
TGACCATAACCCAGCCAACAGATTCTACTAGGCAATCCTTGAAACTGAATTCTTTTTTGTGCCATCTCTATCCAGTTTCTTAAACCCACATCTTCAGGGAAAAGTTTCACCAATTCTTTGTCAGTTGTATATATGTCTTCTGGGTCACCAGAAAGAGCTACCCAACGAAACGGGCCTCTACCCTCACAAAACTGGGGACGTATGTAAGCGGGTACAAAACCAGGAAAATCAAAAGCATTTTCGACTCCTGCTTTTTTTGCTTGCGCTCTAATATTATTTCCATAATCAAACACATGTGATCCTTTTAACTGAAACTCCAGCATAGCCTCAACATGCTTTGCCATACTTTCCATTGATAAAGAGATATATTGATCAGGATTTTTTGATCTTAACTCAAGTGCTTCTTCAAAACTCATTCCCATAGGTACATAACCATTGAGCTCATCGTGTGCACTTGTTTGATCTGTGACTAAATCAGGCTTTTCACCACGTTTTACAATTTCCCAATATAACTCCGCAGCATTTCCAACAAGCCCTACGCTATAACCTCTTTTTTCTTTCACTGCTAAATGTACTTTTTCAAGCGCTTGATCTAAATTTTCACAGGCCTCATCTAAATACCCTGTTTCTAATCTTCGCTGAACTCTAGCAGGATCTACTTCGATATTTAATGATGCTGCGCCTGCCATAGACGCGGCTAATGGTTGCGCCCCCCCCATACCACCAAGTCCAGCAGTTAAAACCCACTTACCAGCTAAAGTTCCATTGAAATGTTTTCTACCCGCTTCAGCAAATGTTTCATAAGTGCCCTGAATAATTCCTTGTGAGCCAATATAAATCCAAGAGCCCGCAGTCATTTGACCATACATCATTAATCCACGGTCTTCTAAATCTCTAAAGTTTTTCCAGTCCGCCCACTTTGGAACTAACATACTATTTGAGATTAAAACTCTTGGTGCATTTTCATGGGAAGGAAAAACCGCAACCGGTTTCCCACTTTGAATTAAAAGTGTTTGATTACTCTCTAGCTCTTTTAATGCCTTAATGGTTGCATGATAACAATCCCAATTTCGAACAGCCTTACCGCTTCCACCGTAAACAACCAACTTTTCTGGACACTCGGCAACCTCTGGATCTAAATTGTTCATTAACATTCTCATTACGGCTTCTTGCTGCCAACCTTTACATTGAATTTCACTACCAATCGGAGCAGAGACTTTAGTTTGAACATTCATCTTAATTATTCCTTATTCTAATTCACTTAGGGTTGGATCAAAAACATGATCTGTAATCATCTTTTCTATACAAGTAATATCAGGGTGCAAAATCCGATCATCTTCCATAAATGAAACTTTCTCTCTTACTGTCTCAAAAACCTGTTCTAATAACTGTGTAGTTTTTAAAGGCCGTAAAAAATCAAGTCCCTGACAAGCAGAAAGTAATTCTAACGAAAGAACTCTTCTTGTATTTTCAACAACCTTAAATGCCTTTCTTGCTGCCCAAGCTCCCATGCTCACATGATCTTCTTTATCTGCTGAAGTGGGGATTGAATCAACCGACGCTGGGTGACAAAGTGTTTTATTCTCAGAAACTAAACTGGCTGCAGTAACTTGAATAATCATAAAACCACTATTTAATCCACCTTTAGGTGTTAAAAATGGTGGTAACTCTGAAAGTGATGGATTAATTAATTTTGAAATTCTTTGTTCTGAAATACTAGCAATTTCAGCCATTGCTATTGCTAACATATCCATTGACATGGATAAAATCTGACCATGAAAATTCCCTGCGCTAATGATTTTATTTTTTTCAGGAAACAAAAGTGGATTATCAGTAACAGAATTTGTTTCGATCTCTAGTTTTTTTCTAACAAAACCCAACAAGTCTCTAGATGCCCCGTGAACCTGAGGAATACACCTTAAGCTATAAGGGTCTTGTACTTTGCCACAATCTTTATGACTTTTTGTAATTTCACTTCGCCCCCCCATAGCTAAAAGTTTTCGCATTCTTTTTGCGACTAAGACCTGTCCCGCATGTGGGCGAATTTCATGCACTTCTTTTTCAAAAGGGAAATAAGTTCCTCTTATTGCTTCTAGTGACATTGCACCAATGACATCTGCTAAATTACATAATTATTCAGATTCTAAAAGCGACTTAATAGCTATCGATAAAATAAACTGAGTACCATTAATTAACCCTAATCCTTCTTTTGGACCAAGCTCTATTGGTTCAATCTCTTTTACATTAAATGCTTTTTTTGTTGGCATTTCTTTACCTTCAAGACGGACAGATCCCTCACCTATTAAAGGTAGCGCTAAATGCGCCAACGGAGCTAAATCTCCACTTGCGCCAACAGAACCCTGCTCAGGTACCAGTGGACATATACCGCTATTCAATAACTCAATGATTTTTTCTACTAATTCAACTGAAACACCAGAATAACCCAACGATAATGCCTGGGCCCTTAGTAAAAGCATTGCTCTTACATCTACATCAGATAAGTAGTTGCCAACTCCTACGGCATGAGACCGAAGTAAATTATATTGTAATTCAGATAAATCTGAACCTGAAATTTGAATATCAGAAAGTAAACCAAACCCTGTATTGATCCCATAAATACTTTTTTCTAATTTCAGTTGATCTAATAAAAAATCTTTGGTTTTTTTAATATTTTTTTTGGCTTTAGAAGATAATGTTACTCTAGCATTATATTTTGATACTTTTTCAACATCGCTTAAGGTTAAATTTTTTTCTCCAATAGTTACAACGCTCATTTTTTTTCCTAATTTAATTTCCCTTTAAGGGTAGTAATTGCTTTTACTCTATCTTTTTGATTAAATACTGCAGAACCAGCAACAAAAACATCACAACCAGCATTTTTTAGTTCCTGGATATTACTTTCACAAACACCACCATCTACCTCGATTAAAAAATTTAGATCACTCTCTTGCCTTCTAGTGGTTAATTTTTCAATTTTTGGTATGACATCTGGTATAAACTTTTGACCACCAAATCCCGGAAAAACACTCATAATCAAAACTAAATCAACTTCTGATAATACATCAAAAATTATATCTATATCCGTATCTGGATTTACTGAAACTCCAACCTTGCAGCCAAGTTTTTTTATTTCCGAAGCTAACCCTTTCATATCCTTTACTACTTCTGCATGAAAAGTAATATAATCAGCGCCAGCTTTCGTAAATGGCACTATCCACTTTTGAGGATCGGAAACCATTAAGTGGCAATCTAAAGGTAACTGAGTATGTGGACGAATTGCTTCAACTATGAGTGGTCCAATAGTTATATTAGGAACAAAATGACCATCCATTACATCTACATGAATCCAATCTGCGCCAGCTTTTTCAACTGACTTAATCTCTTCAAGTAAGATTGAAAAATCGGCAGATAATATAGACGGTGCAATTAAGTTTTGAGTTTTTTTCATAACTCCTGCCTTTTGACTTCTATTGGTAAAGTTAATCCACGCCCTTTTAAACCATTCATAAACTCTGAAATATCACTTACTTTTTTGCCTTCTTGTTGTACTTTTAATAACTGTAAACTACCTGACGATGTTCCAAGAAACACCATGCCATATTTTTCAAAGATCAGTCCTACTTGTCCTTCCATTTTTAAGTCGGCTTTTGCCTCAATCACTTTAAGGCGTATATTATTACCCATAATAACACTCGTTCCAGGCCATGGATTTAATGCTCTTACTTGAAGATCAAGTGCTTGTGATGAATCTTCTGGATTAAGCCACTGCATTTTTTTATCTAACTTTTTTGCATAAGTAACTTTTGTTTCATCTTGCTTGATTGGTGTCATTGATTGGTTTTTTAATCCTTCAAGCGTGGGTTGAATCAATTGAGCTCCCATGTCGGCCAACCGATCATGAAGTGTTTGAGATGTGTCATCAGCTTTTATTTCTGTTTCAGACTGTAGTAAAATATCACCTGCATCTAATTTCTCAGCCATAAACATTGTTGTAATCCCAGTTTTTTTATCCCCAGATAAAATAGCTCGCTGAATAGGAGCGGCCCCTCTCCATCTGGGTAATAACGACGAATGAATATTTACACATCCTAATTTTGGCAATAACAAAACATCTTTTTTAAGAATCTGCCCATATGCAACCACCACAACAACATCGGGTTCAAGTTGTTTTAGCTGATCTACTTCTTGAGTTGATGTTAATTTTTCTGGCTGAAAAACATTTAAACTTAACTCTAGTGCTCTTTTTTTAATCGGTGGAAAAGTCAGCTTTTTTCCTCGACCCACTGGGCGATCTGGTTGTGTATAAACAGCAACTATTTCTGTAAACCCTTTAAGTGCATTTAGAGTTGGAACTGCAAAGTCAGGCGTTCCCATAAAAACAACTCTTAACATTAATGATTTCCCCTATAAGTTATCTTTTTCTTGTTCTTTCCTTAACTTTAACAATTTCTTCTTTGCCATTTCTTTTTTTAATGGGCTTAAGCGATCGATAAACAACTTCCCTTCCAGGTGATCAATCTCGTGTTGAATACAAATGGCAAGCAAATCTTCAGCTTTAAGCTCTTGCTGATCACCTTGTATATCTATATATTCAAGCGTAATTTTTTCTGCCCTTTTTACATCCGCTGTAAATTCAGGAACTGAAAGACAACCTTCACAAAAAACTATCTCTCCCTCGCTTTGTATAATTTTAGGATTAATAAAAATTCTTGGGTTTTTATCTGTAATATATCCATCCTCAACTATCTCAGCCCCTTCGGGAGCCTGTTCACCTTCGCTTAAGTTTTCAAGTGAAAAATCGATATCAATAACGATTATTCTTTCTAAAATACCAATCTGATTTCCTGCTAACCCAATGCCAGGAGCATCATACATTGTTTCAAGCATATCTTTTGATAGTTGGACATGACGAGGAAGCACCTTCTCAACCGGTTGAGCAACTTGTGATAAAATTTTATCTGGAAATGTATAAATTTTTAATTTTGCCATTTTTTAACTACTTTTATATCTTTTTCTAAGAAGCAATACCAACCCTAAAGTAGCAAATAAAACGCTCGGAAGCCATGCTGAAATCCAAGGCAAAAGCACTCCTTTCTGCCCCAGAGATAGTCCGAGAGAATAAAAAAGCCAATAAAAAATGGTTAAAAGGAGACAAAAACCTATGTCTTTTGCTATTCCACCTTCTCTGCGCATCTTAAATGCAAATGTAATTGCCAAAAGAGCCATAATTAATGGAATAAAACTAAGGCTTATTCGCGAATGAAACTTGACCTCATAGCTTTTAGTGTCAATTCCGGCCTTTTTCGACCTTTCTATATAATAAAATAACTCTTTTAATCGAAGCTCACTTATTTCTTTTTCAACTTCTTCAAAATCAGCTGGTGTTTCATCAATAATAAGTGTTTTATCCTCAAATTTTTGAGTGATTGGCACTGAATCCTCACCAGAAAAAACTGTTACTGTGCCATTTTTAAGGTTCCATTTTTCATCAGAAAAGTATGCGCTTTTAGCCTTAATCACCTCTATTAAATTAAACTGTTCATCCAATGAATAAATAGAAAGGCCTAAAATCTTTTTTTGATTGGGATCAAATGTTCTTAAATTAAAAATAAGATTTTTTGACCGATACCAAACTTTATTTCTTTTAATATCGAGAAAATAATCTGGTTTGTTTTTTAGTACACTCCAATAGTATTCTACTCTTTTTTTATAAACATGTGGTAAAACACGATCCTGTAAAACTAAGCTGGCACAAGAAATAACAAATACAACTGATAAAATAATCATTAAAATTTGCTTTAATCCAATACCAAGAGAAAAAAATGCAATCATCTCGCTAGTGCGACTAAAGTGAGATAGTAAAATAACAGTAGCCATCAATGTCGCAGGGGGTATCATCCTCACTGTAATTAAAGGCAAATTCATCATGTCATAAATAAGCAACTGCGTGACTGTGTACTCAGAGTGAGTAATTTTACCTAGAATTTCCTGAAAGATAAATAATGTAGATAATCCAAATAACGAAATAAAGAAGATTTTAAGAAAATAACTTGTTATGTATCGAGCTGCTAGTCTCACTTTATTGTACACCTTTGTTAAAAAATAGTGTTATCGTGTGTCCTTATGATACAAAAGAAAGCCAAGAAAACAGACAAGAAAAAGCATACCTCTAAGAAAAAGTGGTTTATTGAAAATGTTGTCTCTCTTTTGGCAGCATTGCTTCTTGTTTTAGTTATAAGATCAAGTATTATAGAAGCTTTCAAGATCCCCTCTGGGTCAATGATTCCGACTCTTTTAGTCGGTGATCATATTTTTGTCAACAAATTCTCTTATGGATACAAAGTTCCTTTTACAGATTGGGTTACAGAAGATCCCATTTACTTTATTGATCGTGATCCACCTAAAAGAGGTGACATTATTGTTTTTAAGTATCCTGAAGATGAAAGCAAATATTTTATCAAAAGAGTTGTAGGCATACCAGGTGACATTATTGAAATTAAAAACAAACAAGTTTTTGTAAATGGTATTCCTAATAAACGCACACCTCTCACACCACAAGAATCAGATAATTTTGTTGAACTTCTTGCAAAAGAAAATTCAACACATGCCCTTGTTTACGATTACTTTGACAGCTCCTCTGGAGACTCTGGAACATTAATACAACAATGCTTAGACTCCATTGAATGTATAAAAGAACTTGTTTTAAAGCGTTATGATTTGTTTTATGAACAAATTGGTGATCAAAAACCTATCATCATGCATGACAAACGAAACATTTATATCAATCAAGCTACTCAGTATGACGCTCAAAAAGTACCTGAAAACAACTATTTTGTTTTAGGTGACAATAGAGATAGCTCGAAAGATAGCAGATTCTGGGGATATGTTCCTATCAAAAAGATTCGCGGAAAAGCACTGGTTATTTGGCTTTCTCTATGGCTTGATTTTAGTAATAGCGATTATATGTTTCGTCCTTCTCGAGTTGGAAGCACCATCGACTAAACAAGGCAAATCTATCTAACACCTTTGCACATAAAATCTTTATTGGTCGAGGAAGTTTGATGAGTTGATCTGCCAGCATAGGTGAAATTTTATAATATAAAAAGATAAATACCCTACCCAATAAAAACCTTTCTAAAACCTGACCTCTGAATTCACGTAACCAATAAAGTGTGAGATCATTACATTCTTCTCTAAGAGCGCTCGCTATAAAACATCCTTTACCTTTGAGTTGTTTATACGCACGTCTAAAGTCATCAGTATGCACCGCCTTTTCGTTACTAATGTACTTTCTAAGCGTTTCTGCACACAGGGGCTCATAATGCATCCCTTTAGAAAACATAACGAATTTATTTAAGTAATGATTAAGTTCAGCTTTTTTTTCTTTAGACTTAGTGCGATCAAAAAGCTTAACTAAATCCCAGTAAACCCCACTTATTAATAACATTTCAGAGCTATCTTCTTTAACGTTAAACAACGAAGGAGAAAGACCCCCTTCTGGTACTTTTTTCCACTGTTCTAAAATACGAATATAAAGTTGAAAATTTGTTACAGCCTCTTTAATGTGACCAAGTTCAAACTCCTTGAGACCTTTTCTGGCAAGTTCAATTCTTTTTCTAAATAACTCTCTTCTATGCTCTTCTTCTGCATACTCTATCTTTTTTTGAATGCTGGATCGAATTTGCTTATTTAAACTCTGGTCTTTTGCCATACTAATATCCTACCCCAACAGGGTCGATGTCGACAATCAATGAAACACCCTGTGGAAGCGGAAAACTTTTGGCGCTAAATATAACTTCTTGTAATACTTTAATGTCCTTTGCCTTGATTAATGCATCCCATCTATAAATACTTTTCACTTTCTCAATAAACGCCTCGCTTGGCCCTAAGACTTCTACCGAATGTGAGCTCTCCTTGATTCTTTTATTCAAACTTAAGACGCATTTAGAAGCAAAAGATTTTACTTGATCTTGTTTTCTTCCTTCTATTCTTAAGCGTGCAAACCGAGCAAACGGAGGGTAATTTAATGCCTCTCTTAAGCTTCTTTCTTGATTAAGAAAATCTTCCTCGCTCATTTCTCCTGTCATCACCTGAATAACAGGGTGGTCTTTAGCATAAGTTTGAATGAGTACTTTGCCAGGAATTTTTCCTCTTCCGGCTCTTCCAGCAACTTGAGTTAAAACCTGTAATGCTTTTTCTGAACTTCTATATTCAGGCCAACGAAACAAAGAATCTGCTAAAATCACAACCACTAAAGTTACTTTTGAAAAATCATGCCCCTTCACCAACATTTGAGTGCCAACTAACGTATTAAATTTTCCACATCTAAAGTCCTCAAGGACTTCAGACAATCGAGATGCGCTGGTCACCTGGTCTCTATCTAACCGAATTGGAATCATATTTTTTATATGACGTGGCAACTCGGTTTCAATACTTTCTGTTCCAGCTCCAACAGATTTTAAACGACCACCACTACATTGCGTGCAGTACTGTGAAAGTGTTTGTTTATAATCACAGTAATGACATCTAAGTGTATGGTTTTTTTTATGAACGGTTAAGCTCACTGAACAGTTTGGGCACTCTTGAACTGCTCCACATTCTTCACAGAGCAAAAAAGCCGCATAACCTCTACGGTTTAGAAAAATCATTACTTGCTGACCTTTTTCTATCGTATCTCTTATAGCCGTTATTGTTTTCTCTGTAATCTGAGCCTGAAGACCATCTCGGCATTGCTCTTCCAATAAATCAACAATTTCTATTTTTGGTAAATTACTTCCTGATATTCTATTTGGTAAGGAAGCAAAACCAAAGCGTCCCTGTTTTACTTTTTCTAAAGTTTCTAAACTTGGTGTTGCAGATCCCAGTAAAACATTACAATTAGAAACCTTAGCGCGAACTAAAGACAAATCTCTTGCATGATAGCGCATTCTTCCTTCTTGTTTATAAGAAGAATCATGCTCTTCATCAACCACTATAAGTCCTAAGTTTTGTAATGGAGCAAAAACAGCCGACCTAGCTCCAACTAATACTTTTATTTTTCCTTTTCTCATTGCAAGCCAATAGTCTCTTCTTTTTGCATCTGTCAAAGCTGAATGCCAAAGAGCAACTGTTGTACCTAGACCATCTTCTAACCTTTGATGCAATTGAGGAGTAAGTGCAATCTCGGGGGCTAAAATTAAAACCGACTTCCCCTCTGCCATTGCCTTTGTCGCTAAATGCAAATAAACTTCTGTCTTACCACTACCAGTTACTCCGTGTAATAAGACTGGCTTATTAAGCAAAAACTCTTGATTTATATCCTCAATAGATTTGCTTTGTTCACTAGAAAGATCTTTTAGTTGAGGTGGATTATTTAAGATCTCTATTTCTCTAGATGTCTTTTTTTTATTTTTTAACCCAATTGCAGAAGCAGGAACCGCGCAGTTCAAAACCTCTCCCAACGGTTCAAAGTAATAACGGCTTGCCCACTGTGATAACTCTAAAACATCTTTTGGAATTCTATTTTCTTCCAGTTCTACTGAAATAATTTTTTTTAATTTTGAAAGCGAAAGTCCCTCTTTTAACTTTGAAGCAGATTCTACTTCCCCAATAACATAACCATGGGTCACCACCCTGCCAAACGGAACCTTCACAACGCCGCCCACATGTACTCGGTCCACTAAATCATCCGGCACCGCATAAGTAAAGGGGCCCTCTAAGGGCCTAGGTATTGCTATTGATAAAATATGATCAGACAAAAAATTACCTCAAATAAGAAAAGTAGCTCTCAATTAAACTTTTAACTTCACCCTCTAATTCTAAACCTAAAGATGTAAACCCTTGACCTTTTACTTCGAAAAGGTCTCCTTTGGGTTGTTTATTTATAACCAGCTGATTCACTTCAGATTTAATACCAAAATTTTCAAGTAAAAATATAACCTCATTTGCATAAGGAAAATTCTGGTAATAACGAAACTGATTAAAAACAACCTCTACGGATTTGCTACCATCTTTAAAGTAGAGTTTTCTTGGATAAAAAGTATTTTTTTCAACCCACAGCTGTGGTTTACTGGCATCAAGTAGGTCTTCTGCAATCACCCAAGCCACCTTCCCCTCAAGTCTCTGTAGGTGTGTTTTCTCGGCAACCCTTCTGTCTTTTTCTGTCTCTAATGCTAATAAACTTTCCTCCTGTAAAACTGGTAACTGAAGGTCCATAAGTGACTGAACTAATAAATCTGAGCTATTGTGAAAACTAATTAAATTTACAGCCTTTGCAAAACTACCTTCAGTAATAGCTTTATCATCTAACTGCCTGGATGCTCGGAAAAGAACTTCTCCAGATTCATTTAAAACAACACTCGATAATGAGTTATTACTTCTTCGATAAAATGTATCTTCTACAAAATAAACGCCCAACTCTTTTAGGTCTTTGTTGATTAGATTTACTTTTGTAGAAACATAGGCTGACTTTAATCTATTTTTTTTTACCGCTACTTTTTTAATTAAGAACTCAGATGGTGGTATCCATGCTTGTGTGGTTTTAATAAA
>Ga0163108_10003938_pt1 | contig 10524 bp, 11 predicted proteins | sample Fk1155metaG_FD_109644 | JGI IMG/M metagenome (GOLD analysis project Ga0163108, IMG submission 109644) | Marine microbial communities from the Central Pacific Ocean - Fk160115 155m metaG | ecosystem: Environmental > Aquatic > Marine > Oceanic > Photic zone | place: The Central Pacific Ocean...
TGGAACCACTGGAGTACCTGGCAATGATTCGGGACTTATAATTGAGCGTGGCGATAGCAATAATGCATTATTATTCTGGGACGAATCAGAAGACAAATGGACGCTTGGAACTTCCACCTCTGCTACCGCAGGTGATACTGGTAACATTGCTGACTTTACGGCAGGAGCTTTAGTTGCAAATCTTGAGGGAGATGTAACTGGCGGAACTATAACTGCTAGCGGCAATTTAACTGTCGATACCGATACCCTCTTTGTTGATGCATCAGGAGACAAGGTTGGCATTGGTACAACGGGTCCAAGTCAAAAATTAGACGTACATAATGGAAATATTAGAGCATTTAATTCAACAAATGCGGTAAGCACGCTACTAATAGCTGACGTTAATGATGCAGTATTGGAAGGACAGCCAAAGGCATCTGTCGGAGATTTATATATTAAAACTGGGACTGCAGCTACAGATATTATTTTTCAAAGTATTTCATCAGAAAAAATGAGAATTACTTCTAGTGGCAACGTCGGCATTGGGACAGATAATCCTATTCAGCAACTAACAGTAGGTAGTGGTATATCGGGCACAACAGCTAGGGTGGCAATAAACTCTGGTGCTGCACGCGATGCTACTCTTGATCTATATAAGAATACTGGGGCTTTTGGAACCGCAGGCCCGACAGGCTTCAGGGTTCAATTTGATGGCATAGCCAATACGTTCAATATACAGTCTGGTGATGATACAACCGTCAATACGCGACTAACTATAGAAAGAGACTCTGGTAACGTCGGCATCGGAACAACTACTCCGCAAAGCAAGCTAGATATTGAAGGCAGCGCAACAATAGGCTCAACTTATTCGGGAACTAATGCAGCACCTGCCGATGGTTTGCTTATAGAAGGCAATGTAGGCATCGGAACAACGAGTCCTGTTCAGCATTTAACGATAGGAGACGGCACATCAGGCACAGAAGCCAGAATGGCTCTAAACTCAGGCGCGGGATCGGATGCTAGCGTTGATCTATATAAGAATACTGGAGCTTTCGGGACAACGGGGCCGACAGGCTTTAGGATTATGTTTGACGGTGGGGCCAATGCGTTCAATATACAGTCTGGTGATGATACAACAGTCAATACCCGACTAACTATAGAAAGAGACTCTGGCAACGTCGGTGTTGGAACAACAACTCCCCAAAGCAAGCTAGATGTTGAAGGCAGCGCAACAATAGGCTCAACTTATTCGGGAACTAATGCAGCACCTGCTAATGGTTTGCTTGTAGAAGGCAACGTCGGCATTGGGACTACTGCGCCTTCTGTAGCCTTAGAGGTTGCCGGAGAAGCTAAAGTTAATTCTTACACTGCAGTTGCCACTGGCGCAGGAATGGATGCAGCCGGAGTAACGATGTATGTGTCTAAAATAAATGGAGAAATTGTAACAACAATCTTGTTAGATCTCGACGGAGGCATCGAGGGGGACAATGTTATTAATAGCATTATTGGTGAAAATGGCATTGGCAATGCATATATCACAGGAGTTACAACGGCAGTAAATGGCTTTGTATATAAAGGCGAGATGTCATGCATAGAGGCGCCTGCTGGAGGTAGTGCTGATATAGATTTAGTTGCCAACGATGCAGGTCTGGCGCAGGCCGCTACCGTTGTCGATCATGTGCTTGTTAATGATGGGGCATGGACAGTTGGCAAGTTAGTTGAATTCACGATTCCTACTGGCGGTATAGCCGGAGACTTCCTGCATTTAGCTGAAGGCACGGCGGATGGAACTCAATATAGTGCTGGCAAATTTGTTATCAAGTTATATGGAGCAAGTTTTTAAATTAAAAACAACTAATATTTTTTTTAGAGTAGTAACATCTAAATATATTATAGATTTTGGAGATATAAAATGTTAAGAAACCTAGTTAAATTGGCAAATGAATTAGATCGCAGAGCTTTGGTTAAAGAGGCTGATTATGTAGATCGCATTTTTCTAAAGGTAGCTGAAGAAGTTGCCGCCTCAGGCGCTCCGGCTCCTACTCGTGCAAGATGGGGCAACCAGTGGTATGCATCAGAGAGCGGCGAAGGTGGCGCAGTTCAGAAGCTTCAGGCCGCCATTGGTGCTGAGGACGATGGATATTTCGGAGATCAAACATATGCTAAGCTAAAAGAGGCCGGCTATGGAGACCTCATGGGTGCAAGCGCAGCGGCAACGCTAGAGGCTATTAACGCAAAGAAGGCAGCAGATGCAGTAGCTACTACCCGGGAAGCGGTACTTGAGGAAGGCGTCTCAGGGGCAACTGGAGCCTTAGAAGCTGGTGCAAATACCAGGAACTCGCCTTATTATACTCAACAGAGAGCTAATGCAGCGGGTGCTACTCAAGATGCCAGACAGGCCGAAGGGGACTCGGACCGGGCCGGACGCCGAGCGGCAGCCGAAGCCCGTCGAAGAAAGCATCAGGGATGGGTTGACAGGACCTTTGGTGAATCTGAGCGTAGAAACCAGGGGCGAGATAGACGAGAGACTAGGCGCGACACGCGCCATGAAGTGGCTGATCAGCGTCGGACGGACAAGCGGACGAACCAGACGACAAAGCAAGAGGCTGAAGCGGCAGAGAGAGGTTATCAGTATACTCCCGGAGCCGGCGAGCCCACCAAGATGGCCCCAGCGCCCGTGGAGCCTGCGCCCCTACCAGTCGAAGAAACGCCTTAAGCAAATAAGGCGCAATAAAGCGAGAAAAATTTGGATGCCCAATGTTATTTGGACTTATTAGTTTGCTGGGCATACGACAAGGGATACTCCGTATTCTTTGAAAGAAATGGCGATGATAGTATTTGTGATAACTCCAAAATCATATCTATAAAAAATACAGTCACAAAAGAATCGCAACTCTTTACTTTGCTTCATGAATGTGGGCATCTCCTAATATACAAAAATGGAGATGCCTTTAATCTTAATGAGATAAAGACTTCTTATTCTGAAGGATCTCAGATTTATAAAACTTATAGAGTTATAGAAGAGATAGAGGCCTGGAAGAGAGGCCGCCAGTTGGCCAAGAGATTAAACATACCAATTGATCAAGATAGATGGGACAGAACAATATCTAGAGCGATAACCAAATATATAAAGTGGTCAGTTAGTGTTGGCGGCTATTAGTTATCTAGCCCTAAATCATCGGCATTTAATGGGAATATCAAACTTTCTTCAGAAACTAAATTGATACTTCCTGATAAATGAACGGCTTTAGAGTCTTCAGATATTTCTTTAAAAATATTTTGCAACTTGTTTAAAGCTTTATTTTTATTTAAAGCGTTAATTTTATATATTCCGTCTAAATTAAATTCAATATAAAATTCTTTTTTCTCATCTATTGGGTCTTCTTCTGAAATTAATTCTGGCCCTGGTTTGGGCTTTAGCTTGTTTAAAAAAAGCAAAAATATATTTCTTATTTTTAACAAGATGGTGTTTAACATAGCATCTTCCCTGTCAGTATGTTTTTTATTCATAGACATTAAATATTTTACTGTTATACTCTGCGAAAATAAGTAGAATTTAGCCAATGGAGGCAACATGGCCAATGTAAAAGTTAAAGTTGATTTGTTAGATGAAAGAGCAGAAGTTCCAAGTAGAGCGCATTCTGCAGATACCGGGTATGATTTAAAGTTTATTGATGTAGACAAAATATCTGGTGATGTAATTTATTTTAAGACCGGAGTTGCCTTGCAGCCCACAAAGGGTTATTATTTTGAAGTTGCCCCTAGAAGCAGCATTTCAAAATTACCATTGTCTATGGCTAATTCTATAGGCGTAATTGATGAAGGATACACGGGAGAAGTAATTATTCCGGTTAGAGTTCATCACTCAGATATGGGAGGAGAGCCTGCTAGCACCAGATTTCCGCACGGAATCGTTAGAGCCTTTGGAGTAAAGCCTCAAACAATGTCTGCGCTAGCAACCCTTATTATAAAAAATAAACCAAAACTTTTTCAGGCGATTCTCAGAAAGAGAAATAATTGCTCTTTTGAAGTTCAGGACCTAGACCAGACAGACCGAAGCGACGGGGGGTTCGGCAGCACAGATTAGCATTAAGCTAATATTTCTATGTATCTTAGAGCACTAAGCTCTAATCTTTGACATTCTATATAGGAGGTGCGATATGGAAGGAACATTTCTAGACGCTATGAGCCGTTATAGCTCAACGTATGACTTTAAAACAATTGGGTTTTTGGAATATATATTATTAAAATATTTTAATAATAATAATATTTTTATGCCAATAAAAGATGCAATTCCCTTTTTGGAGAAATATGACAAAGAACAATTAGAGACCATCGCACAGGAGGTATGGAGATAATAAAAAATCTTGCCAGCAAAATTTTAATGAGTATTATGCGATAAAGCATGTCAGAAATTTTGCTGGCATTTTTATAGGAGTTAAATATGTCTTTAGTGCTAATTGAGTCTCCAAATAAAATATCCAAGCTTAGAAAAATCCTTGGTAACAATTATACAATTATGGCTTCAGTTGGCCATATTATGGATTTGTCTAAAAAGAATATGGGTATAAATATAGACACGTTTGAAGCAAATTATAAGATTAATTCGGATAAGAAAGATATAGCAAAAGAAATAAAGCGCGAAGCTAAAAATCATGAAGTTATTTATATTGCTACAGACCCAGATAGAGAGGGAGAGGCGATTGCTTTTCACTTAGCCACTCTTTTGCCCAAAAAAGGTGTTAAGATTCATCGAGTAAGATTTAATGCCATAACGAAAGAGGCAGTAAAAAAGGCTATTAAAAATCCAGAATTATTAGATAATAATCTTTATGATGCTCAGCAAGCTCGCAGAATAACCGATAGGCTCGTTGGCTTTAAGGTAAGCCCTGTGATGTGGAATAAGGGTCTAAAAGGGACTAGCGCAGGCAGAGTACAGTCTGTAGCCCTAAAGGCCATCTCAGACAAGGAGAAGGCCATCAAAGCCTTTGTTCCGAAAGAGTACTGGGAAATTGCGGTTGAAACCGCATTAGATTTTAATGTAGATTTTTGGGGCATTAACGAGAAGGCTTTTAAGATAAAAAATCAAGCAGAGGCAGACAAGATTGTGCAGGCCATGAGAGCAGACAAGCACGACCTCGTTGTTACTGAGCATACAAATAAGAAAAGAAGCAGAAAGCCCGCGCCACCATTTATAACATCTACATTGCAACAAGCTGCTAGCAATAGTTTCGGATGGAGTGCAAAAAAGACTATGAGCGTGGCTCAAAACTTATTTGGCTATGGATTGATTACATACCATAGAACAGACAGCACTAGAACTGACCCTCAGAAGGTAAAGGACCTGAGAGCTAACATAGAGGCCTCTCACGGGAAGAAGTATTTGTCTGCAAGCACTATTTCTTATGGGCCGAAGTCTTCTTCTCAAGATGCGCACGAAGCTATAAGGCCAACTTATGATTCGCCGGTTTCTGCTTTGAGCGCAGATGACAAGAGGCTTCTCAGTTTAATAGATAATAGATTTACGGCCTCGCAGATGGCTAACGCAGAATTTGAGCAAGTAGCTGTTAAGCTGGAATATCCCGGCAAAAAAGATAAATATAATTTTAAGAAAAACGGCAGCACCCTGATTTTTGATGGATTCTTAAAGGTTTATGGCGACATAAAAGATGATGTGATTTTACCTCCACTTTCTGTTGGGGAAAGCGTTTCGTGGGACAAGGTTGTTCCGACACAACACTTTACAAAGCCTCCTGCAAGATATTCAGACGCATCAATTATTAAGTTCTTAGAGAAAGAGGGTGTAGGCAGACCTAGTACATATGCTGCCATTTTAGACACTTTGCTAAAAAGAAAGTATATAGAAAAACAGAAGAAAGCATTGCTTGCTACAGAAACTGGCATCATGGTTTCTGATTATCTTTCTGCAAATTTTCCATCAATTGTTGATACGAAATTTACTTCAAAAATGGAATTGAATTTAGATAAAGTAGCGGCCGGACAGCTTGGTTATGTTGATATACTTAAATTATTTAATAGCGGATTAGACTCACAAATTGATAAGGCAATAACTTCTGATTTGCCAGATGCCTTTACTGTAGATATAGAGTGCCCCAAGTGTAAATCTAAAATGCTTAAAAGGATTTCTAAGCATGGCCCATTCCTCGGATGTTTGGATTGGCCAAATTGTGATGGTTCACTTCCTATAGATGGAAAGAAAAAGGCTTCCGAGAATATCGAGACTGGTCACAAGTGTCCTAAGTGCTCAAATATTTTGATTTTGCGTGAAGGTAGAAATGGTAAATTCTTTGGATGCAAATCCTATCCTACTTGTAAATATACTGCTACAGTAGGAGAGGGCGATGTTCCAGTAGAAGTCAAGAAGTCTAAAGCAAAATCGACAGGCGTCAAGTGCTCTAAGTGTAAAACTGGAGAAATGTTAGAGAGAAAAGGAAAGTACGGAACCTTTTATGGATGTTCTGGATTTCCTAAGTGTAGAAACATAATGAAGACGATATAATGCTCTATTAATTTATTCGATGTATAGTGAAGGAGACCGTATGAGCGATAAGCCTTTTTATATAAATGAGCAAGTTCAAGAACTAATTGATGAATATATAAATCCGGGGCTTGAGATGCATAATGGCAGCGTTGAGCTAGTCAATATAATATCAAAGGGTGCCTCTTGGGAAGTGGCGTTAAATTTTAACGGAGGATGCCTTGGGTGCCCTAGCTCCGAAGGTGCAACGCTTAAAAATATAGAGTTCTTTTTAAGTGAAAATTTATGTGCTCCAGGGTTAACGGTAATTAATGCAAATGGACAGTCATACGCTAAAGAATAGTGATTTTTATAATATAGGCATTGGAGGCTGTAGTGGCAGAGGCTTACGATAAACCTATTATATTAAAAATTCCTATGGAAATTCCAGAGAGCCTTTATCAATTAAATGATATAATGGCAAATGCTGGATTTGAAGTATATATAGCCGGAGGGGCTGTAAGAGACACTATTATCGGGGAAACTCCGAAGGATTATGATATATCTACAAATGCATCTGTTCAAGATGTTATTAAACATTTGAGCCCATATGTTAAATTTGCAGGTATTCAAGGCGAAAAATCATTTGAAGTGGCGAGGCTTAAAGCTTATGATGGAAATGAATATGAATTTGCTCCATATAGAATTGACATAGGAACTAGAAAGGGCGGAGAAGCTGCTCCTGCGGCGAGTATAAGAGAAGATGTAAAGCGTCGAGATCTCACTATAAATGCTTTATTTTACAGGATCCCTAGTCTTGCAGAAAGAAGAACAGGGGCCGTAGGGGAAGTTGTTGACTATGTTGGAGGCATAGATGATATTAAAAATGAAGTCATCAGAACGGTCGGAGATCCAGAGAGAAGATTTGGAGAAGATCGACTAAGGATTCTTAGAGCTTTTAGGTTTGCGGGCAGAGTAGGTGGGGAGCTTGAGGAAGAAGCTGCAAATGCAATTAGAAAAAATAACTCTTTAACAACGCCAAGTGACGCGGCAGTTTCTGATGAAAGAATCGCCATTGAAATAATAAAGGGAATTATATCTGCAAAAATTCCATCGCACTACATCAATATGCTGATAGACTTTGATTTATTTCCACAAATATTGCCAGGACTAAGAGTTTCTAGGGCAATTTCATCAAGTAAAAATATTGTTGTTCAACTTGCGACGATTCTTGGAGAAAATAATTCTCATGATGTAGCTCGGGTTATATTTGATAAAAAATTTGGAAATGATATTAAAAAATCAGTGAAGTTCCTGTTGGATTTATCTAAATTAGATGCGAATAGCTTGATGGGTTTGAAAAAAGAATATGAACGTATAACTGCTTCGTCTAATAAAACTTTAAACGATGAAGCAATAATGGACTTTGGAGTTGTTATTGGGCAAAGCTTTGGCAAATTTTTAAAATTTGCTAATTCTCCGCCGATTATATCGGCACGAGATTTAATAGGCGGAGGAATGAAGCCTGGTCCAGAAATAGGGCAAGCAATTAGAGATGCGGAAATTAGAGCATATTTTGAAAGCAGTGATAATATATCTGAGGCAAACTTTCTTTTTTTAAAAGGATTAGTAAAAGTATCAAATGAATTAGACGGAAGAAGGCTTCTTAAGGAGGCCGACTATGCTGATAACATAATTTTAAAATATATAAAATCTATAGGATTATAAAGATGATAGAAAATCCTCTGCCAATATTGATTCCTAATTTTTCAGGAGATTTGCATATATTTGACATGGACGATACTTTGTTTTGGAGTCCAGAATGGCATAATATAATCGAGACCAATGAAGAAGGGGTGGCCTTAGGCGTTGATGAGAACTTGCCAAATGTGTTTGGCGCTATATTGTCTTTAATTGATGATATGAATAATTATATTGAAGATTTTATTAGACGAGATAAAAATGGAGTTATGTTAATAGATTTATTGGATGAGTACAAGAGAGATATAGGCCATTTAAATCTTACAAAGAAAATCTTTGACTTGCCAGAGCTTGGGAAGGTAAATCAAACGGTATTTGTTTTAACCGACAAGTCTAATGCTCCAGTTTCGATAGATAATTTTAAAAAATATTTTCCGTCGAAACATACTAAAAAATTCGACACCAGAGGCAAGTATGTAAAGGATATTGTAGTCGTTGCTGGTGATTATAGGTTTTATCAATCTCCAGAAACACTGGGCTGGATTCCTAATGAAGAAATTATAAATATATATAAAAATAATTCTAATGCTATTATTTTAACCGCAAGAGAAACTGCTCCTGGGATGAGCGAGGGGATTTTAGATCGTTTAAATTTAGTTGGCGCAGATGAGCCTATCGCCATCTTTACAAAGCCTAAAGGATTTAGCGGATCTGATTATAAAGGACATATTCTTGGACAAATAGCTCAACAGCCAGATGTTAAAAGTATAAATTTTTATGATGATAATTTGAGATATATAACTGGATCAGAAAATATTTTAAAAAATATTTATGGCAAAGAAGTTTTTGAAAAAGTAACTATTACTTTAGTGTCGGTAGAGAATAAACCGAAAGAATCTTTTATAGAAAAGGAATCACAAAAATTTTTTTTAGGGTTTAATTTATTAAAAATTGCGAATGAATTAGATAATAGATCTTTAACTAATGAGGCAAATTTTACAGACAAAATTTTAATTAATTTAATTAATGGATAAAAAATGAAAATAATAGAAAAACTAAAAAATCTATCTGAGGATCTTAATAACGATAATCTTGAAATAGCCGCAACAAAAGTTGACTGCTTAATAGATAAGTATTCTTCTAAAAAAGAGAAAAAATTTAAAGCTATTTATCTTGGAGCTTTTTTAAGCAAAAAGGCTAAAGTTCAATTAGAGAATTGGTGGCTAGCTACAACACAAACTCCCATTCTTGAGCAAGAGAAGATGCATCATATGACAATAAAATTTAGGCCATCTCCAGAAGAGGTGCTTGCAGCGCCCATAGGAGAGTTGGTGGGCCTGAAGGTAGACGGATACGCACTTGATGGCAATGGTCAAGCAATATTTGTAACTCCAATCGGAACTCATAGCACAAATGATATACCTCATGTAACCGTTTCTGTGGCAGAAGGGATATCTCCTGTATATTCAAACAATCTTCTGGAAGAAGGAATAACGGAAGTTGGTGGGCCGGTCTTAGAGGCAGAGGTTGGGTTTTTCGCAACAAATGGAACCGATACGCTAATTAAATTCGATTTCGATGGAACAATTTACGAATTATAATAAAATGGTGATATAATATTTTTTGCAGCCAAGGTATTATATAAAATATAGTTTCTAAGGAGAAATAAAATGAATGATTCAGAGAATGATTTAGAAATAGTTTTTGTGCCAGATACACGATTAAAAAAAGTAAGCAGAGATGTTGAAAAAGAAGAATTCGGAGAAGACCTTCGGAATCATGCGGAAAATATGCTTGCCAAGATGAGAGATTTGGGTGGGGTTGGAATCTCTGGAGTTCAAGTGGGAGATATGCGAAATATAGTTATTGTAAATTCAAATATTGCGGATCCACCTATTATGATGATAAATCCCAAGATCACTGAGAGATCAGAAGAGACGCTAAAAGCCGAAGAGGGTTGTCTTTCTTTTCCGGGACTAAAAGTTGAAGTTGAAAGAAATAAGAATATTTCGGTTAACTATATGACGCCTTTGGGTGAAGAAAAAACAGAAGATTATTTTGACTTAGATGCGGTTATTATTCAACATGAGATGGACCATTTGAATGGAAAAACCTTATTAGACTATATAAGCAGGCTTAAGAAAGATATTTATAACAGAAAGATTAAAAAGGTCAAGAGAAAGATAAAGATGATGCTTGAGGCTAGGCAATCTGTCTACTATTAAAATATATATTGCTAGAGGATAATCATGGCAAAAGATAAATATTCAGATTCTCATACTATAGATGTTTTTAATGATGAGCAGCAGCTTAGTATATATACAACTGGCTCGGATTCGCCAATTGAAATCAAAGCGGGTGATCCA
>Ga0163108_10003940_pt1 | contig 10522 bp, 3 predicted proteins | sample Fk1155metaG_FD_109644 | JGI IMG/M metagenome (GOLD analysis project Ga0163108, IMG submission 109644) | Marine microbial communities from the Central Pacific Ocean - Fk160115 155m metaG | ecosystem: Environmental > Aquatic > Marine > Oceanic > Photic zone | place: The Central Pacific Ocean...
CTAAACCATATTTTTCTTGCAATCCTTTTAAACCCTGGTTAACTCCACCTATTTTACCAGTATCCTCTCCAAAAATTAGTAATCTATCGTATTTTTTTAAAAGCGCATCAAAATTGTTTCTCAGGATTAAACTACCGTCTGCAACTAAAGGATCCTTATTATAAGTGACTGAAACCTCTTTAACTTTTATGGGTGAGTTGATACCCTCGCTATAAAGTTTAGATGAATATTTTTCATTAAAGCTTAATTTAAGATCATTTAGCCATTTTTTAAATAACAATATTTGATTGTCTTGATTATTATATAGTAAATAGTTTATTTTTCTTGAAGCAGAAATAATATCCTTGTATAAAAGCTCTTTTTTGCTATTTAAATTGTTTAATAATTTAGATGAGATTTTATTATCCGAAATAAAAGGAATTTTCTCTGCGAATTCATTAAGTTCTTTTCTTAATTTAATGATTGGTTTTTGATAATTTTTCCATGACTGAATCCTAGATTCTTTTACTTCCTCTTTGATTTTTGATTCTAGTTCATTTAAATGTTTTTCATTTGAAATACCATTTGCTAAAATCCATTCTTTCATTTTAAGATTACAGTCAAATTTTTGTTCCCATTCTAGTCTTTTCTTAGACTTATAGCGTTCATGAGAGCCAGAAGTAGAATGTCCTAAGGGCTGAGTAAGTTCTGTGACATGAATTAGACTAGGGATATGCTTTTCCCTTGCTAATTTAGAAGCATATTCATAAGTTTTAAGTAATTCGGCATAATTCCAGCCTTTCACAACAAGTATCTCAAAACCATTTAGTTTATCATCTCTTTGAAACCCTTTTAAGATTTCAGAAATACTTTCTTTTGTTGTTTGAAGTTTATTGTCAACAGAAATTCCGTATCCATCATCCCATATACTAATAATCATTGGAACTTGAAGGACACCAGCAGCATTTATGGCTTCAAAAAAGACTCCTTCGCTAGTACTAGCATTTCCTATGGTGCCCCAAGCGATTTCATTTCCATTAGATGAAAAATTAGACATACTTTTTATATCAAGATTTCTATAAATTTTTGATGCTTGAGCTAATCCAACTAATCTAGGCATTTGAGATGCAGTTGGTGATAAATCTGCACTATGATTAAATATATCTTTTTGTGAAACCCAATTGCCATTTTCATCTATATTCTTAGTCATATAATGAGCTCCCATTTGCCGACCTCCAGACATTGGCTCATAATTCAAATCTGGATGACCATATAGTGAAGCGAAAAATTTATCTGAATCAAGTAAACCTTGAGCCATTAAAAGTGTTTGGTCACGATAATAGCCTGCGCGGTAATCACCTTTCTGGAAAAAATAATTTAAAGCTACTTGAGGTAGTTCTTTACCATCACCAAATATTCCAAATTTACCTTTACCATTCAACACCTCTTTACGCCCTAAAACACTACATTGCCTACTTAATACAACTAATTCATAATCTTGAATTACTTTTTTTTTAAAATCTTCAAAACTTATAATTGCATTATGTTCTTTAATATGAGGCTTCATAAGGGGGAACAAATTTACAATATTTTATAAAAAACTTTAAATATTATATAAAAATGGACTTCTTGAAAGTGCCAAACAACTAGAACCACCTCCTTGAAAAAAGAGACATTAATTGATCAGGATCAATAGATAAAACAAATCTTATTTTTTCCTCATAGCTTTTACTGTTAATTTGCCACCCATTGGAAGTATACAAAGGGAAGAAAAGTTGAAGATAATCAGGTATAAAATTTAATCCTAAACCTGAGTCAAAAAAGCCTGTTGATGATGAATCTATATTTTTTATCACTCCAATATCAGAGTACACCTCAATAAACTTCCATAGTCCAATTGTAAAGTTTGAAGAAATAATGTAGCTGTTAGCTGAAGAGGTTTCAAAGTTTGATTTAAACCCTCCTTCAGCCATTATAAACTGTTGGCTGAAAATCCCTTGTTCTTCAGACCGGCCAAAATAATTGTAATTGAAAAGATAGTCGGTAGGGCTGTTGAGATTGTAATCAAAAAAACTAGTGTCAGTTCTATTATGCCATAGAAATTTACCTATAAATAATCTACCACTAATTTGTCGGCCGCTTGGGAAAAGTTTTCTGTAATCAGTGGTAAAATCTATCTTACCAAATCCTTTTGACGCCTCTAAATTACTTTTAACTGTGAAATGTTTTATTGCTGTTTTATTAGAATATAAATATTTTGCACTCAATATGTTATAATTTGGATTTATTTCAGGGTCTTTTAGATTTTCTCTAAAGACACTATAATAAAATAAACTAAAGATCTGCCCCTTGTTTGATCTGAAATCAGGAGTTCTTATAAAAGTTGATATTCCAGGAACTATTACTCTATATCTTGAATTTAACTTATAATGATAACTACTTGCATACAAATTAATTTGGGTGCGATAATTTTCACTTTTTTCATTTAACAAATTAAGCTGGCCTTTGATTGCTCCAACAATTGTTTCCTGATTAGTTGAGTACTCCGGCATAACTTCAAATGTAAACTTTTGCATTTTGATTCCTTTATTATGAAATCTTGAACCTATTGAAAAACCGTCATAATAATTATAGTTCATTATGGGATTATAATATATCTGATGTCTTTTTGGAGATTCATAATCCTTAAAGAAATTAAATTGGATTGGCTTATTTTTCCTCTTTATATACCTCCAGTTATTATTTCTGTTAATTTCAGGTAATCTTAAACTTGGATTTATAGAAATATAATCAGAGTCAAGATACTTTAGAGTTATTTCGGTAGTGTTGTTTTTTGGATTTATCCATCTCAAATCAACTAAACTATCATTTCTTAATTGACCAACTGTATATGGGATTTTAGACCCTTTTTTATTTATAACTTCAATTGTAATATTATTTTCTTTTATTTCTGATTTTTTAATAGATAAGTCAAAAGACTCCCTTTTTCCTATATAATCATCAAAGAACCAGCTAAGATCTTCTTTGGTATTAGAAGTAATAGAGGCTCTTAAAGAAGAATTAATAGGATTCTTAATAAACTTTCTAATTCCTTTCTTAAAAATAGTTTCACCCAAATATTCTTCTAGATATCTGAACCCCAAACCTATATGATACGGCGATGCAATTTGTTCATTAAATCTAGTAAGTTCATTTTTAGGAGTAACATCTGCCTGCTGAAGATTCGCACGGTTTACAAATTCAGAATATAGTAAAAAGCTATCATTAAAGTCAACTGTTGAAATATTGTATAATTTCATAATTCCAAGACTTGATATTCTTCCTAAAAATTTTTGGTTTGGATGAAATTTTTCTATGTATTTTATTATAATGTATGTCTGTAAACCTGTTAATATCCAATGATTTTCCCTTAAATCGATTCTTAGTTTACTGCTCAAAAAATAATGTAAGTAAGCTTTTAAAAAACTGATCTCATTAAGAAAGTCATCACTAAAAGGTCTTAAGAAAGACGGCAGATCATTCAAGCCATAATATGGATTTTTTTCGTAAACTATTTTTGAAACAAGTGTAGTTTTATCATTTTCTGTTTCTAAAAAGGAATTTACAAACTCTATTATCTGAATTATATTTTCATTTAAGTCTTTTTCCTTAAGGTTTTTACTATATATATCTGTTATAATTGAGTTGCCTTCATTGTCAATTATTTTTTTGAAATTATTTTTATAACTTAATACTAGCTCTATTTCTTTTTTATTTTCTCCATGAAAGTCTTTAATTACTCTTTTATCATTAATATTAATTTTTTCGCCTGTTTTTTCTAAATTAATTTTTACACTCAAGTCTTTTAAAACATCTAAACTTAGTTTATAATTAGCTAAAGAAATACTACTATCATCAAGATCCAAATTACTGTATTTTTTCCATTGATCATTAAAGAATGGACTAATGGAAATATACCAATATTTGAGATTAAATGTTTCGCCATTTTTATTACCATAGCCTGTAAATTTAGAATCTGGGAGTTTTACCGAATATTTTAGGTCAATATTAACACTATCGTTTTTCTTTAATGGACGGTTAAGAATAATACGAATAATATCTTTTTGATCAGACAATCTATTCCAATTAATTTCATTACCATTCTCTTTTATATAATCAATCATTGTAAATCCAAGTTTGTTTTTTGATGAGAGATAAAAACTCCTATCATATTCTTCTCCAAATCTTTTTGCTAATGGTGTATCAGTATTTGAATAGGAATTTACCCAATCATTCATATAGATTGTTTCAATAGTATTATCAGATATATTTTTAAATGAAATAATTTGATTAATATCAATTCGACCATCTTTTTCATAAAATTTTGCTTCAATACTATAATTGATATCTACTTGTGAAAAAAGTATTGATAGTTTGAGAAAAAATAAAAGATGTAAAACTTTTTTCATTTGGTTATGCTGATTTTAGCTCTTCAAAAAGATATTTTGCAGTATGGCTTGATTTGATTTTAGACAAATTCTCAGGTGTTCCACATCCAATTATTTCCCCACCATTTTCCCCGCCATTTGGTCCAATATCAATAATATAGTCCATTTGCTTTATAACATCTAGATTGTGCTCTATTATCAAAACGGTATTCCCTTTATCAACAAGAAAATTTAGCACTTTTATCAACAATTTAATATCTTCAAAATGAAGGCCCGTAGTTGGTTCATCTAAAATATAAAAAGTCTTCCCTGTATCTTTTTTAGATAATTCGGATGCTAACTTTACTCTTTGTGCTTCTCCACCCGATAGAGTGGTTGATGACTGGCCTAAAGTCAAGTATCCTAATCCAACTTTTTGTAATGTTTTAAGTTTTCTAGACAGATTCGGGACAGACTCAAAAAAAATGCAAGCTTCATCAATTGTCATATCTAAAATATCGTGAATAGATTTTCCCTTGTATCTTACCTCGATTGTTTCGCGATTAAATCTTTTACCATTACAATCTTCACACTCTATATGAACATCTGGGAGAAAATTCATTTCAATCACCTTTGTCCCTGCACCTTGACAACTCTCACATCTTCCTCCTTTAACATTAAAACTGAATCTTCCTGGCTTATAACCACGCTGTTTTGATTCTGATGTTAGAGAAAAAATAGAACGAATTTCACTAAAAATGCCGCAGTATGTAGCAGGATTACTTCTGGGACTTCTTCCTATAGGACTTTGATCAACATTTACAACTTTATCAATATTATCCAATCCTTTCACTTTTTCATACGGCAAGGGCTTTAAGATTGATTTATAAAAATGTGAGCTTAAGATAGGATATACTGTTTGATTTACAAGAGTAGATTTTCCACTTCCAGACACGCCAGTCACACCTATTAATAAGCCTAGGGGAAATTTGACATTAATTTTCTTAAGGTTATTTCCTGTACATCCCTTAACAATAAGATTTTTACCATTGCCTCTTCTTCTTTTTTCCGGTAATTCAATATTTTTTATCCTTGCAAGATAATCTCCAGTTAGACTATTTTGTTTTTTTATGAAATTTGGTGTCCCTTCCGAAATAATTTCACCACCATTTTTTCCTGCAAATGGACCTAAATCAATAATATGATCTGCTTTTAGCATCATTTCTTTGTCATGCTCAACAACTATAACCGAGTTGCCAATATCTCTGAGAGATTTTAAAGAATCGATTAATTTTAAATTATCTTTTTGATGAAGACCAATTGTTGGTTCATCCATAATATAGAGAACCCCTGTTAATTGAGAGCCAACTTGTGTCGCAAGTCTAATCCTTTGACTTTCGCCTCCTGAAAGTGATTTGGTAGATCTTTTTAGCTTTAAATAATCAAGACCAACATTTATTAAAAATTCTAGTCTTTTCAATACTTCATCAATTATTTCTTTTGATATTTCTAGTTCTTTTTTTGAAAGTTTACCCCCTAATTTAGAAAACCAATTATGAAGAACTTTTAGATCCATATCAGAGATTTCAATTATATTTTTTTTGTCAATTTTGAAATAATTAACTTCATTTTTAAGTCTTGCTCCCTCACATTTATCGCATTTATTTTCATCCATGAAGGAGGAGGCCCATCTTCTTATAGATTTTGACTCTGTATTTAAATTTTGAGATTTAATAAAATTTTCAATTCCTTCAAAATCAATTTTATATTCTCTTTTAACTCCTAGAGTCTTTGAAGTAATTGAAAACTTTTCATTTCCGCCATTTAAAATTATTTCTAATGCATTTTTTGGTATATCTATAATTTTAGTAGAAAGAGAAAAGTTATATTTTTTACTTATTGCTCCAATCTGTTTGAATATCCAACTGTTTTTTTTATTTCCCAAAGGGATAATGCCTCCGCAAGCTATGGATTTAGTATCATCTGGAATTATTTTCATTCTATTAATTTCTTGGACAACACCTAAGCCTTTACATTTTTCACACATTCCTTTTGGAGAATTAAAAGAAAATGTATTTGGCTCTGGTTTGTCATATGAAATTCCAGACATAGGACAAATTAGGTTCTTACTAAAATATCTCTTTTCATTATTTTTTAAATCAAGAATTAGCAATGAGTTATTCCCCATTTTTAATCCTGTTTTTATTGATTCGAATAACCGAACATTATTTTTAGCAACTTTTATGTTATCAATTATTAGTTCAATATCATGAGTTTTATATCTATCTAATTCTAATCCGGCCTTTAGATTTATAATTTCACCATCAATTCTGGCCTTTAAAAAGCCCTGTTTAATAAAATTTTGAAATAATTCTCTGTAATGGCCTTTCCTTGATTTGATAACAGGAGCCATGATTATAATATTTTTAGAATTATATTGATCTTCGATTAATTTATTAATCTGTTCATCTGTATAACTTATCATTTTTTTGTTAGATACATAACTATATGCTATTCCTATTCTAGCATAAAGGAGTCTAATGAAATCATATAATTCAGTAATTGTTCCAACAGTTGATCTAGGGTTCTTAGACGTAGTTTTTTGTTCGATAGCAATTACAGGAGATAAACCATCTATTTTTTCAACATCCGGCCTTTCAAGAGTTCCTATGAACTGTCTGGCATATGCAGAAAAAGTCTCAATATATCTTCTTTGTCCCTCGGCATATAAAGTATCAAATGCTAATGATGATTTTCCACTACCAGATAAGCCTGTGAGAACCACAAGTTTTTCACGAGGTATTTTTAAACTTATATTCTTTAAGTTGTGAACTCTCGCAGCTTTAACATCTATTGATTTTTTAATCATTTGGCGATTGGCAATTTTGCAAAAATAATGTTTTATCTAAATAAACACATTATGAAGTTATTATGTATTTAATATATAAAAGCAGCTGCATCATCGCCTCTTGGATCTGCTCCAGCAGATATAATTCCGTCATCACTGATCATTATAGCATCAACTCTCCCAATTTCTCTTATGTAATCAGATTTTATATCGTATCCTTTTATCTGAAGGTTTTCAATGGTTTTGTTTGCAAATCTTTCCTTTTCAAATTCAACTTTTTCGGGGATCCATTGATGATGAAATCTTGGAAAGTTTACAGCATCTTGGATATTCATTCCAAATTCATAGGTATTAAGAATTACTTGAAAGACAGATGTAATAATGGTTGATCCACCAGGAGTCCCTAAAACCATGTATAAAGAGCCACCCTTTTCTATTATTGTGGGGGTCATTGAGCTAAGCATTCTTTTTCTTGGTTCAATAGAATTAGCTTTTCCTCCTATTAATCCAAACACATTTTGTGTGCCAGGTTTACTGCTAAAGTCATCCATTTCGTTGTTTAAGAAAAAACCAAATTTTTCAACATACACTTTTGATCCATAACTTGTATTAAGTGTTGTTGTAATCGAGACAGCATTTCCAAATTCATCGATAATTGAAAAATGTGTAGTTTCCTCACTTTCTTTCCAAGAAGCTATTTCCCCAGGATTAATATTTGAAGAACTAGTTGCTTTAGAAAAAGTAAAGTCTTTCATTCTATCCAATAGATATTTTTCATTAATTAGAGTATCCATAGGTATATTGATAAAATCAGGATCACCTAAAAACTTACTTCTATCAGCGTAGGATCTTCTTTCAGCTTCAATCATTAATTGAATTGTTTTTTCACTGTTATAGCCAAAATCTTTAATTGGATATTTTTCTATCATCTTAAGCATTTGGGCAAGGCATATTCCTCCACTAGAAGGGGGGGGCATAGAAAAAATATTCAGATTTTTATATTTAAAATTTATCGGTTTTCGCCATTTAGGCTTATATGCTGCCAAATCTTCCAAATCAATAATTCCTCCACTTTCTCTTACTTCTTCTACAATGCTTTCAGCAATTTCCCCTTTATAAAAGGCTTCTTCTCCTTTTTCAGAAATCAATTTTAGAGCTTTAGCAAAGGCTTTGTTTTTAATAGTATCACCTTTTTTAAATTCATTTGCATAAAATGTATTTTGTCCATTTACTTCTATAAATTCAGCTCTTTTACTATCTAAGCTTGACTTTTGACCAGCAGTTACAACAAAACCTTTTAAAGCTAAATCTATAGATGGTTTGATTAAATCTTTCATAGGGATGGTTCCAAATTTTCTGTGTATTTCAAACAATCCTGCAACAGTTCCTGGCACACCAACAGCCAGACCACCTTTAGTACTTTTATCAGGGATTACATCACCTAATTTATTTTGAAACATTTTTTCGTATGCGTTAATTGGAGCCATTTCCCTGTAATCTATAGAGCCAGTTTCACCATTATTTTTCCGATACACCATAAAGCCCCCTCCAGAAATATTACCTGCATTGGGAAAACAAACAGCAAGCGCAAAGTTTGTTGCTATCATTGCGTCAAAAGCATTTCCTCCTTTTTTAAGAATTTCAGCACCTATTTTTGAAGCTTCAATTCTAGCAGAAACAACAGCTGCCTTTGGCCTTTCAACTTCTTTGGCACAAGAAATAAATATTAGAACTATGGATAGAAAAAGAGTTTTTTTCATTTTATATTTTTATTAAAGAATTTATTTCCTCTTTAGAAAAAAACATTATGTTTTTACAATAATTAAAGTTTTTTAGCACTTATATAGTTTTCATTGAGGCAATCAATACAGGATTCATATTTGATTTAAATTTACTTTTCTTTTTTTATTTAAAGGTACAAATAGAATTAATTCTAATAATCTCAAAATAAAACTTGTCGTATCTTTGTTAATGACATGCCGTTAATTAAATCTATTTCTGGAATTCGTGGTACGATAGGGGATAAAGAGAATGAAGATCTGACTCCTTCAGATATAAAATATTTTACAGCTGCTTTTGGAGAATGGGTTAAATCTAAGCCAAGAAATGGTTCTATTAAAATTGTTGTAGGAAGAGATGCAAGAAAGTCTGGAGAAATGATTAATTCTATTGTAAACAGTACTTTAACTAGTTTAGGAATAAATGTTATTGATTTAGGATTATCCACCACACCCAGTGTTGAAATGATGGTAATATCTGAAAAGGCTCAAGGAGGGATTATAATAACAGCTAGTCATAACCCAAAAGAATGGAATGCTTTAAAATTTCTCAATAATGAAGGTGAATGTTTAAGCGCCCCCTCTATTTTAGACGTAATAAAAAGATCAGAAAGTAAAAATTTCAATTTTTCAAAAATTAATGAATTGGGTAGTATTATTCAAATAAAAAATGCTATTGACATTCATATCTCTTCAATTTTAAATCTTCCAATTATAAACACTAAACTTATTAGAGACAGAAAATATAAAGTTGTTGTAGATGCTGTTAACTCTTCTGGAGGTATTGCAATACCAAAAATTCTATCTCTTTTTGAAATTGAAGTTATTAAGATAAATTGTGAGCCAGATGGAAATTTTAGTCATGATCCAGAGCCTTTGGAAAAGAATTTAAAGGGCTTAGCCAAAGAAGTAATAAAGCAGAAAGCTGATTTTGGTATTGCTGTTGACCCTGATGTTGATCGATTGGCTTTTGTAGATGAAAACGGCTCTTATTTTGGAGAGGAATATACTCTTGTTGCTTGTGCTGATTATGTACTAAGTAAGAAATCTGGAAATACCGTTTCCAATCTCTCCTCAACAATTGCTTTATCTGATGTAACGAAAAAATACAATGGCACTCATTATTCCAGTAAAGTAGGAGAGGTTAATGTAGTTGAAGAAATGAAATTAAGAAAAGCTGTAATAGGGGGCGAGGGAAATGGAGGTATTATTTACCCTGATCTCCATTATGGAAGGGATGCATTGATTGGAGTTGCTCTTTTTTTATCTTTGATTGCCGAAAAAAACATTAAAGTTTCCAAGTTAAAATCTAGCTATCCTTTATATTTTATGTGTAAACAAAAAGTCAATTTTGATTCAAAAATTAACATTGAATCTATTTTTACATTATTAAAGAAAAAGTTTAATGCATTTAAAATAATAACTATAGATGGTATTAAAATTTATTTTAAAGACTCATGGATTCATCTCAGAAAATCAAATACTGAGAGCATTATAAGAATTATTTCAGA
>Ga0163108_10003948_pt1 | contig 10511 bp, 11 predicted proteins | sample Fk1155metaG_FD_109644 | JGI IMG/M metagenome (GOLD analysis project Ga0163108, IMG submission 109644) | Marine microbial communities from the Central Pacific Ocean - Fk160115 155m metaG | ecosystem: Environmental > Aquatic > Marine > Oceanic > Photic zone | place: The Central Pacific Ocean...
CTTATAATTACTAATAAGAAAAAAAAGGTTAAGTATGAATATTTTTTTTTCACCGATTGTATTTTTTTGAAATTTTGTATAAATCAATCCAGAGTTTAAAAAAGTAGGTTATTTTCACACGTGAATCGCTTGTATCTATCCAACTTGATAAGGGGATTTCTCGAACATGATATTTTAAATTTTCTTTTCCATATATAGAAATCACTCTAAAAAATAGTTCAACATCAAATAACCATTTTGAAATGAATGGTGAATAAAAAAGTTTTTTTGAAAGATCAGAGGAGAAAATTTTACACCCACATTGAGTATCATAAACAGAAACTCCTAAAATTTTGGATATAAAAGTTGCTATTATTCTACCGAAAAAGAAACGGTGCCATTTACGCTTTATATTATTGTCAATTTTCAAGATTCTAGATCCAAAAACAAAATCTATTTTCCCTTTAATTTGTTTTGAAAGAGAAATACATTCATCTAAATCTGTTGATAGGTCTGCATCTAAAAACGCAATTTTTTTGAAGCTATTTTTTGATGAATGTAAAAATCCTTTTCTAACAGCTTCCCCTTTGCCATAATTTTTCTCAAGCTTTATTACTTCAACTTGTGAGGGAAATTTTTTTTCTAATTTTTCAATTTCTTTTTGAGTGGTATCAGTAGATCCATCATTTACAAAAATAATTGAAACCGATTTATTTGAAATAAGACATTGATTATATACTGAATGTTTAATTCTATTAGATTCATTATAGCAAGGAATAACAATAGCTAATTCTTTGATGATTGAAAAGTTTAAATATTTGACAACACAATTTTAGCTTTGACTATTCTCCTCTTTTAACAATCTTTTCAAGTGTCAGTCCTTGAACTAGAATAGTGAAAAGAACTACTCCATACGTTAGGAAGAGAATAAGAGATTTACCTTCTCCAATAGAATCAGGCAGGTTTAAGGCAAGAGCAATACTAAGGCCACCACGTAACCCGCCCCAAGTTATGATTAACGCAGTATTTTTCTCAAATTTTTTCCTTAATGAAAGTATTTTGATTGGGATAAAAACGCCCATCCAACGAGAGGAAACAACTAATAAAATAATCATCAGTGACACAATTATATATACTGGATGAAATGTTTCAAAAACAGCAATAATTTCTAATCCTATAAGTATGAATAGAATAGCGTTTAACGTTTCATCTAGCAAATGCCAAAATTTATACACATAATCACCCATCGCTTTTTGAACTCCTTCGGCTTTATCATCTGTATCTATATTTTTATTTAAAAACAGCCCAAGCATTACAACTCCAAGGGGACCTGAAAAATGAAATTTACTCGCTACAACAGACACGAGTAAAACTAATGAAAGTGTAATTATTACTTCAAGTTCAACGAATTCATTTTCTATATATCTCAAAAGTTTTAGTCCAAGGTAACCTAAGCCACTACCTAATATTATACCTCCTATTACCTCCGTTGCAAAAAGAATGCTTACGCTTTGTGCAGTAATATTTTCTATTCCCTCAATTTTTACATTTAATAGAGTTAAAAAAATAACAACACCAATACCATCATTAAATAGAGATTCACCAGCTATCCTTGTTTCAGCTGTAGTTGACAGATTCATTTTTTTCACCATAGCAAGGACAGCAATTGGATCTGTGGGAGCGATCAATGCTCCAAAAAGCAGACAGTCAACATAGCTAAGACCAAGATCAGATAGCCCCAAGAAGGATTGTTGAATTAGCCAATACGCTCCAGTTCCAACAGCAAAAGTTGAGAATACAACACCAAAACTGGCTAAAAGTAATATTGTAAGTTTATCTTTAAGAAGTTCATGAACATCAATACTAATTGCGCCAGCAAATAGAAGAAAGGGCAACATTACATTAATAAGAAGCAAGTCAAAATCAAACTGTTTAGTTAAAGAGCTTGCCGCTTCTAAAAATTCTGGAAATATTAATCCAATAATTAGAACAACAAAAGAAAGGGCAATGGCAAGTATCATTAACCCAATTGTTTGGGGTAATTTCAGAAATCTTAAATTGATAATTGAAAACACCGAAGCTAATAAAAGCAATACAGTAGACAGTTCTAATATATCCATAATAGTATTTCTCTACTCTTGGCTAAATATAGTAAATTAATCTAAAATGTGGCTGCTGAAAATTAAATTTGCGATAATTTACTGATGTATTTCCCTATAATATCAAATTCAAGATTTACCTTGGACCCTTTTAGAATACTTTTAAATGTTGTGTTTTCAAAAGTGTGTGGAATTATTGAAACAGAAAAGCTATTTTTTTTTGAATTGATGACGGTAAGACTAACGCCATCAACACTTATTGAACCTTTTTCAACTGTCATATTTTTTTTTATTGGATCGTACGCAAAAGAAAAAACCCAACTCCCATCTTTTTTCACAACACTTTTACATTCCGCAATTTGATCTACGTGACCTTGAACAAAATGCCCATCCAATCTTGAATTTGACTTAAGAGATCTTTCAAGATTGACAACGTTACCAATATTTAAGCTGCCTAATGTAGATTTCATTAAGGATTCTTCTACAGCTGTAACCTTGTGAAATAAATCTGAAAAAGCCACAACAGTTAGGCAAATCCCATTATGAGCTATACTTTGCCCTATTTTCAGCTCATTAGAGATTGAACTTTTGATGGAGAGATCAAGATTTCCATTTTTTCCCTCAATTTCTATAACTTTTCCAAGCGTTTCTATTATTCCCGTAAACATGAATGAAATTGACTATTTTTATTGCAAAATTATAATAATTTGAATCAAATTAAAGACGATCAAAAGATTAAAGTTGGAATTTCAACTGGAGACCCCAATGGAATAGGAATAGAGATTATTCTAAAAATTTTTGAAGATGAAGATATTTTTGAATTTTTTACACCTATTGTTTTCTCATCCATAAGAATTCTTTCAGATCAAAAAAAACATTTTAAATTAAATACTGAGTTTAATTCTATTGGCAAAATAGATCAAATAATCAGTCAAAAATTAAATGTTAAAGAGATATTTGATTACAATTATAAAATATCTTTTGGCAAACAATCAAAAATCTCTGGCAAAATTGCCTTGAATTCTTTTATAGAAGCAACAAGAGCCTTGGGGAATGGAGATGTAGACATACTACTAACAGGACCATTTGATAAAAGCACTGTTATGAGAAAGAACTACAAGTTTTTGGGCCATACAGAATATTTGAATCAAGAACTAAAGGGAGAAGCTATGATGATTATGTTATCAAGTCAAATTAAAATTGCTTTATTAACTGAACATATACCCATAGCTAAGGTTTCAAGTATCTTATCGAAAGAAAGATTAACAAAAAAAATTAAACAATTGTCAAAAACTTTGAGATTTGATTTTGGAATTAAAGATCCAAAAATAGCAGTTTTAGGATTAAATCCGCATGCAGGTGACAATGGATGTATTGGAGATGAAGAAGAGAATATCATAAAACCAGTTGTGAAAGACTTTGTTGTGAAAGGATTAAATATTTCTGGACCATTTTCTTCAGATGCTTTTTTTGGCAATAAGCAGTATTTAAAACATGATGCGGTTTTAGCGATGTATCACGACCAAGGACTTATCCCCTTTAAAACAATATCATTTGGAGAGGGAATAAATTTTACCGCTGGATTAGATAAAATAAGAACTTCTCCAGATCACGGGACAGCCTATGATATTGCTGGAAAAGGAATAGCAAAAACTAATTCTTTTAGACAATCTTTTTTTATAGCTAGAAAAATTTTTCTGAATAGAAATGATGGGATAAAATTTAGTTTTTAATAAATTTGCCTTCCTAAACTTTAAAAAGATGAAAAAGGCATCAAAATATATGATCCCTTTCAGAGGATTAAAAGATGGAATTCATTTTTTTGAGTTTAATATTGATAATTCGTTCTTTGAGAAGTTAAATTTTTTTGATTTCATTGATACTAAATTAGATCTAAATGTAACTCTAGATAAGAAATCAAGTATTTTAACACTTAAGTTTGATTTTAATGGATTTGTAAAATTATCATGCGATTTGACAACAGAGTCTTTTGATTATAATCTAAAAACTGATTTTAGACTTATTGTTAAATTTGGAGAAATAGAAAAGTATGATGGAGATGAAATATTAATACTCCAAAATGGGTGTAGTCAAATAGATATTTCACAGTATATTTATGAAACAATAATTTTGGCAATACCTCAAAAAAAAATTCATCCAGGAGTTATAGATGGTAGTTTAAATTCTGAAATAATTCAAAAACTAACAGATTTGCAACCAAAGAAGAAAAAAAAATTAAAGAAAGAATTTGATCCTAGATGGATCAAATTAAAAGATTTATTATAAAATAATTATAATGGCACATCCAAAAAGAAAAATATCCAAAACAAGAAGAGATAAGAGAAGAACTCATTATAAAGCTTCAAATCAACAATTAGCAACATGTCCTAATACTGGCGAAGATCATCTTTATCATAGAGCCCACTGGCATGATGGTAAATTATATTACAGAGGGAGGGTTCTTATTGATAATACTGAAAACGCCGATACGAATTAATACACTTCTAAGTATTTTGTTTTGGTATAAAAACTATGTTACTTTTGTTATTATAGAATATAAAACATGGATTTAAAAGAAATTCAGAATCTTATTAAATTTGTTGCAAAGGCTAAGGTAAATGAAGTCAAGATAGAAAGGAAAGACTTTAAAATCACTATTAAATCAGATTCTGTAACGAAGGCAATTCAGCCAATAGAAACTTCCCAAATTAATATTCAAGAACAAACTCATAGTGAGCAGGCAGATTCAATAAATCAAAATGTTCTTGAAGATCAACTTGAAGAAAAGACTGAATTAGACGAAAATTTAATTACGATTAAATCTCCGATGATAGGTACTTTTTATAGGAAATCTTCACCTGATAAAAATTTGTTTGTAGAAGTTGGGGATACGATAAATGAAGGAGATGTCCTATGTGTTATTGAAGCCATGAAACTTTTCAATGAAATCGAATCGGATATTTCTGGCAAAGTATTAAAAGTATTAGTCGATGATGCCTCTCCTGTTGAGTTTGAACAACCATTGTTCGTGATTGAAAAATCTTAATTTTTTGAAATGTTTAAAAAAATATTGATTGCTAATCGTGGGGAGATTGCTATGCGATTAATCCGTACTTGTAAAGAGATGGGCATAAAAACAGTTGCAGTTTATTCCACAGCAGATGAGGAAAGTTTGCATGTAAGATTTGCTGACGAAGCTGTTTGTATAGGCCCTCCCGGAAGTTCTGAGTCTTACCTTAAAATGGCTAATATTATTGCTGCAGCAGAGATTACAAATGCCGATGGAATTCATCCAGGGTATGGTTTTTTATCTGAAAATCCACAATTTTCGAAAGTTTGTGAAGAACATAAAATTAAGTTTATTGGAGCATCCTCAGAAATGATTGAAAAAATGGGTGACAAATCAGCGGCTAAAGAAACAATGAAACAAGCAGGTGTCCCAACTATTCCTGGATCTGATGGAATTATAGATTCACTTGAAAGTGCTAAAGAGGAAGCTAAAGAGATTGGATATCCAATAATGCTTAAGGCTACTGCTGGTGGAGGGGGAAAAGGAATGAGAGTTGTATTAAAACAGAAAGATCTTGAAAAGGCATGGGAAAGTGCTCGCCAAGAAGCCTCTAATTCCTTTGGAAATGAAGGTATGTATATTGAAAAACTTATTGAAGAGCCAAGGCATATAGAAATTCAAATAGTTGGAGATTCATATGGAAAAGCCTGTCATTTATCTGAAAGGGATTGTTCAATCCAAAGAAGACATCAAAAATTAACAGAGGAGACACCTTCTCCTTTTATGAATGATGTATTAAGGGAAAAGATGGGGACAGCAGCTGTAAAAGCTGCAGAATATATTAAGTATGAAGGTGCAGGGACGGTTGAGTTTTTGGTCGATAAGAACGAGAATTTTTATTTTATGGAGATGAATACAAGAATTCAAGTTGAGCATCCCATAACTGAACAGGTTATGGATTTTGATTTAATTAGGGAGCAAATTTTAGTTGCATCAGGTGTTCGAATTTCAGGCAAAAATTATATTCCAAAGCTTCACTCTATTGAATGCAGAATTAATGCTGAGGATCCATTTGATAATTTTAGACCAAGTCCTGGTAAGATTTCAACATTGCATTTTCCTGGAGGACATGGAATAAGATTAGACACTCATGTTTATAGCGGTTATACCATACCTCCTCATTATGATTCTATGATTGCAAAATTAATTACAACCGCTCAGACCAGAGAAGAAGCAATCAGTAAAATGAAGAGGGCTCTAGAGGAGTTCATTATTGAGGGCATAAAGACTACAATACCGTTTCATTCAAAATTAATGGAACATCCAGATTATATTTCAGGGAATTATACAACAAAGTTTATGGAAGATTTTTCAATGGCTGGAAATTAAGTGGTTACTGAAATAATTAATAAATTTTTTCTTTTCTAAGTAAGTATTCCAAAATTTGAACAGTATTTGTCGCGGCACCTTTTCTTAGATTATCTGCAACAACCCATAAATTTAAAGAGTTTTCATTAGAAAAATCTCTGCGAATTCTTCCAACATAAACATCATCTTTACCTTTTACAGTAATTGGCATTGGGTAACTATTATTTTTTGGATCATCTTGAACTACAACACCAGGTGTATTATTAAGAATTTTCTTTATATCGTTTATTTCAAATGGCCTTTTCAGTTCTAAATTTACAGATTCACTGTGCCCTCCAATTACAGGAACTCTAACTGCGGTAGCAGAAATTCCAATTTCATTAGTATCAAGAATTTTGCGAGTTTCTTTCACCAATTTTAGCTCTTCTTTCGTATAACCATCTTGATCGAAAGAATCACATTGCGGAAGAGCATTTTGAAAAATCGGATGAGGATATATCATTTTCCCTCTTTTACCAATAGATTCGTCTTCTAATTGATTTATTGCCTTTTGTCCAGTTCCTGTGACAGATTGATAGGTTGAAACTATTATTCGTTTAATCTCATATTCCCTATGAATAGGGGCTATCACCATTAGCATCTGTATTGTGGAGCAGTTCGGATTTGCTATAATTTTATCTTTTTCACTTAAGACATGGGCGTTAATTTCTGGGATCACTAGTTTTTTTGAATTATCCATTCTCCAGGCTGACGAGTTGTCAATTATTGTTGATCCAATTTCAGCAAATCTTGGGGCCCAGTTTAAAGAAACATCACTACCTGCTGAAAATAAAACATAATCAGGTTTTTGATTAAGTGCAATTTTAATAGCAACAACTGAGTATTTCTTGTTCTTATAATTAATTTTTTTCCCAATTGATTTTTCAGAAGCTACAGGAATTATCTCTGAAATGGGGAGATTTTTTTCTTCTAAAATTTTTAGCATTTCCTTTCCAACCAAACCTGTAACGCCAATAAGAGCAAGTACCATTTTATAAAAATTTCTACAAAAATAATCTTTATTTATTCCTTGACAACTATAAAATTAGCTTAAAAAAACTCTCTTGATTCTTGGACCAACACTAGTTATTAGTTCATAAGAGATGGTTTTATTCTTCTTTGAGAAGTCGTTTGCAGAATTTAACTCTCCAAAAATTTCAACTACATCTCCTTCATTACAAAAAATATCACCAATTTCAATCATTAACATATCCATGCATATATTTCCAACAATGTAGGCTTTCATTCCATTTACATTTACCCAAGCATTTGAACTTGAATAGCTCCTTGAGATTCCGTCTGCGTGTCCAATTGGCAAAACAGCTATTCGTGTGTCTTTAGGGGCTTTCCAACCAGAATTATAGCCAACTAAATCACCTTTCTTCACATTATGTATTTGGGTAATTATACTTTTAAGCTTTGCAATTGGTTTAAGTTTTTTATCCCAAGCAAAATTATTTGCATACCCGTGAAAGCCTATTCCAATTCTAACAGCATCATATTGAAAATTCGGATAATTGAAAATTCCAGAGGTATTTAAAATATGAAAATCAATTTCTCTATCCCCATCTTCTTTATGACTAATTTTTATTTTCTCAAAAGCGGTAATTTGATTTTTACAAGCCTTATTTGGTTTTGGGGCTTCACTTTCTCCAAGATGAGAATAAATACTTTTTATTATAAACGGAGAGTTTTTTATCTCTTGTCTAACCCAAATTGTATCATCATAAGAAAAGCCTAAGCGATTTAATCCAGTGTTATATTTTATGTGCACAGGATAATTTTTTATTTTTTCCTCTTCTATGATTTTTTTAAAAGAGGCCCATGCTTTTTTACTATATAGACTTGGTTCTAATTTGTTTTTAACTATTTCTGCTAAGTTTAATAATTGAGGATAGAAAACAATGATCGGAACTTTAATATTTAATTTTCTTAAATTTAATCCTTCAGCTGTATAACCGACAGCTAAAGTATCTACACCAAGTGAAATTAGTTTTTCAACAATTTCAAGTTGACCACCCCCATATGCATCCGCTTTTACAACTCCTATAATTTTTGTGTTCTTATTCAATAATGATTTAAGGGTAACAAAATTATGTTCAAGTTTTTTTAAATCAATTTCTAGTCTATTCAAATTATTTCTTTTTAGATTTCTTCATTGCTTTAAAAAAAGCTTCTCTACTCATTGGTTGATAAATTTCTTTCTCTCCAATTAAGATTAAATTTTTTTCTTTGGATTTTCTATAACTATAAAGAGATAAATTACCTGTTTTGGGACATATGCCTCTTACTTTAAGAACATTTTCTGCTATTGCCATTAAAGCAGGCATTGGACCAAATGGATTACCCTCAAAATCCATGTCTAAACCAGAGATTATTACTCTTATTCCATTATTGGCAAGATGATTTGCTACATTAACTATTTCATCATCGAAAAATTGACCCTCATCAATTGCAGCTATATCAGAGTTTTGAGCTAAAGGGATAATTTCTTTAGCATAGTTTACACAAGTTGCTTTTATTTCGTTTAAATCATGAGAAATTATTAGATTCTCTTTATTTCTTTTATCTATACATGGTTTGAAAACACTTATATTTTTGTTTGCTAATTCAGCACGTTTAATACGACGAATTAGTTCCTCTGTTTTACCTGAGAACATGGAACCACAAATAACCTCTATTGAGCCAAATAGGGACTTACTTTTTTCAGGATTTTCTAAAAACATTTTGTAATTTTCAAATAAAAACTTAAGCAAACTTAAACATTTCACTTTTATGTTAGACAAACTTGAAATAGAACTAAAAAAAATTGGAAAAAAAATTTTAAACTATGAAGGATCAATTGATTTAGATGAAATTTCTAAAGATGTTTTAACGTTATACGAAAAGATTATTCTATATAAATATTTTAGCACTAAAGAATCAAATATTTTAAGCCCTAATGAAATTATAAAAAAAGATGAATTTGAATCTTCTAAAAAGAGTGAAGAAAAATTTATAAAGTTAAAAGCCAAGAAAGATGAGATTTTAAACAAACAGGTAATAAGAAAAGAAAATCATGGGTTTGAAAAGAAGAAAAATTTTTCAAAAAAAAATCAAGGTGAAATAGAGTATTCAAGTCCAGATCACCCTTTGGATTTGGGTGTAGGCCTATTCCCTCAAAAAACAACAAAAAATTTAAATGATCAATTTTCCGGAGGACTTCAGATAGATCTTAACGATAAAAATGCATTTATAAAACATCTTTTCAATGAAAATAAAACAATTTATCAGCAGATAATTAAAGAGATAGAAAGTTTAAATCATTTTGAACAAGTTAAAAAAGTTATAGCAAGGACAAAGAAATATTACAATAATTGGGAGGGTAAAGAATCTTATGAGAAAAGATTTATTTATTTACTCCAAAAAATTTTTCTTTAAAAATTAATTTTCTTTATGGGAAAGCTTTATCTAGTTCCAACTCCTATCGGAAATCTTGAAGATATTACCTTTAGAGCTATAAAAGTTTTAAAAAATGCAGATTTAATATTAGTTGAAGATAGTAGAAGGAGTTCTAAATTATTGAGTCATTATGGAATCAATAAACCAATAAAAAAATATCATTCATATAATGAACATATAAAAATAAACTTATTTATTTCCGAATTAAAAGAAGAAAAATCAATTGTTTTAATTACTGATGCTGGGACACCTTCTATCTCTGACCCTGGATTTTTATTAGTTCGTGAATCAATCAAGAATGAAATTGAAATAGAATGCCTTCCAGGAGCAACTGCAATTATTCCAGCATTAGTCCAAAGTGGATTGCCTAGTGAAAGATTTGTTTTTGAAGGATTTTTACCTGTCAGAAAAGGAAGGAAAAAAAGACTTGAGGAGTTAGAAAAAGAGAAGCGAACAATAATTATATATGAATCTCCGCATCGAATAATCAAGACGTTAAATGATTTATTATTGTTTTTTAGCGAGAATCGAATGATAGCAATTTCAAGAGAGATGACAAAAATATATCAGGAAAC
>Ga0163108_10003949_pt1 | contig 10510 bp, 7 predicted proteins | sample Fk1155metaG_FD_109644 | JGI IMG/M metagenome (GOLD analysis project Ga0163108, IMG submission 109644) | Marine microbial communities from the Central Pacific Ocean - Fk160115 155m metaG | ecosystem: Environmental > Aquatic > Marine > Oceanic > Photic zone | place: The Central Pacific Ocean...
CAGCTCAACCCGGGCCTCGGTATCGTCGCCTGGCTGATCGACAACAGTCTCCTGCACAGGCTCTGGCCGGACTGCAACATAGAGCTCCCAGTCAGCAAGACGGAGGTTCGAACGAACCGTGCTCTTCCAGACAGGAGGAGCCTCCTCTCCCGGGCGCCTATCACTGACAAAATACAACGCCCCATCGCCAGGAGCCGGAGCGGGGTTCATCTCGTTCCAGGGGGAGTTGACCCCTGGGCCAAGATTTACAGGGAGCGACCAGCCATCAGGAGTCTGCTCGCTGACCCAGATGTCGTAGCCGCCATGCCCTCCATCACGATCAGAATAAAAATAGAGCCGGGATCCATCCGGGCTGAAGGCCGCACCCAGCTCACTCGCATCGCTGTTGACGGCCGAAAAAGGGATGGGCTCCACCCATTGTCCCTTTTCTTTCCTCGCAACCCAGAGATCTGCGTTGCTGCCGGGAAGATCGCGGGTAAAGACCAGGGTCTCTCCGAAAGGCCCGACCCGGGGCTCGTAATCGTGAACTCCCGGCGTGCTGACTCCGCCCTCAACCAGCCTGGGGTCTTCCCAGAGAACCGAGCGCAGAGAGTCCTCTGCCTCCTCTTCAGGAGCCCGTAGATTCTGCCCATCGGTGTAATACCCGATGGTTCGCTCAATGATGAAGGGAAGCAGGAGCAGGCACAACGCAAGCGGCAGGTACCAGCGAACTCGAAATTTCACTCGTGCCATGTCCAGGCCTTCCTGTCTTAACGAATTTTTGCGCCCATCAATCGAGTTCCAGGGTCTTGCTGATCAGGTGCGGCTTGGCAATGCCGGCCCGCTCCGCGGCTTCAAGTGCAGCGGCAACCCCACCGTAAATCACCCGCTTGTCGGGGCGGATCTGCACCTTCAGCTTGACCCTTTTCTTTTCAAGCTCTGTCTTGCGTTGGCGGAGCATGCCCACCAGTTGTTCAGCGCTGATTTTCTCGCCCAGCACGAAGATGGATCCATCCTGCTTGACGTTGATGATGATGTTGTTGTCCATGTTGCGGCTCAGGCTGCCCGGGTTCCTGTTGCTCGGCAACAGGACGTCCTGCTCACGTTCTTTCTCTGTGAATGTCGTCGCGGTAAGAAAGAAAATGATCAGCAGGAAGATCATGTCGATCATCGGGGCCATGTTCAGTTGAAGGTCTTCTTTCTCTTCCTGCATCTCAATCATTTAGATGCCACCTTGCTCTTCCTGGCTCTTCCTGGCTGGCTGCTTGACGGGTTCCTTGACCTCCTCGACGGGCTCCTCCACCGGCTCTTCCTGGCTGGCCTTGCCGCCACGGAACTTTTCCACGAAATCCACAACGAGGTTGTCGATGCGATGGACAAAGCCCTCCACCTTCGACATCATCCAGTAGTGGGTCATCAGGGTTGGAATTGCGACAACCAGGCCTCCTGCCGTCGTAACCAGTGCCTTGTAAATACCGGGGGCCAGGGCCTGTCCGGAACCGAGCCCGGAGCTGGCAACCTCGCGAAAGGCCTGGATCATGCCCGTTACGGTACCGAGCAGTCCCAGCAAAGGAGCCACAGCGGCAATAACCGCGAACACCCTGATGTAGCGGCGCATCAGGTGAATCTCCCTTTGCGCCGTATTGTTAACTGCCAATTCAATTTCTTCACGCGTCTCGCCGATGTGCTCGACCGCGGTGCGAATAACCCGGGCCGCGCTGCTCGGATTGGCTGCGCAGAGAGCCTCCACCCCGCCACGGTCAAGCTTGCCCGGCTCAAGTGCATCAATCTGCCGAGTAAAACCGGCTGGAACGATCCTGCTCGGACGCAGGTAGATCAGGCGCTCACCAAGAAAGGTCAGCCAGAGCAGGCTGCAGATCCCGATCGGGACCATCAACCAGCCGCCGGCAAAAGCGAAATCGAGGTAGGATTCAGGATGGTCATCTGCGGCCGCATCGCCATCTGCGCCGGCAACCGGCTGCCCAGTCGCGGCAGGTTCTTTCGCTGCATCCCCGCCTCCGGGTTGCCCACTGTTCTGCTGGGCAAGCACAAACCCCGTACAGGCCCATGCCAGAACAAGCAAAACAAGAAGTCTCGCAAAGAGCTGCCTATTCTTCAGCTGAATCAATTTTCACCTCTTGCAATCTCGTCTTGGCAGCTTTTGCCTCTACTGATTCGGGATAACCCTCGATCAACTCCTGCCACTGTGTCGCGGCGTTCTTATTGTCGCCATCGGCCTGGTAGGCGATCCCCGCCGCCAGCAGCGCCTTGCGGAACCAGTTCCTGTAGGGTCCATCGAAATCGAAGCCGGCAACCACCGAGAGATATTCCCGGGCTGCCCGGCGGTATTTTTTCTGGTCCATACTGCACTCGCCGATCTGGAACTGCGAACGGGCGGCAACGACTGTCCCTGTCCCATCTACCACCACCCGAAAGGCCTTGACCGCTTCATCGTAATTGTCCTGGAACTGCAACGAATACCCGAGAGCGAAAAGCGCCTCGTACTGGAGATCCCCCTCGGGGAACTCCTCGAGCAGTTTCTGCAGTACCTTCGTCGCCTCGGGGTATTCCCGCAGGCGGTTGTAACATTCGCCCAGCCTGAAGAGGCTCTCCTCGTAGAAGTCTTCAGCCTTCGGCTTGAGGTCACCTACCAGCAGGCTGTAACGCTTAACCGCCTCGCGCTCACCGGAGCTGAGCATCCAGCTCCTGGCTGCCTGGAAGGTGGCACGCGGTGAAAGTTGACTGGCGTTGTTTTCTGACACCTTGTCAAAAAGAGCGCGAGCCTGTTCAAAATCTTCTTCTTCGAAAGCTGCGTACGCCAACCCGAAGCGGCCTCGCTCCAGCAGCTCTTTGCCACCAGGAGCTTCTCCGGCCGCCGAGGCCTTTTCGATCAGCTCGGAAAACCACTTTCGAGCCTCGGTGTAAGCCCCCTTGTTAAAGAGGTGCTGGCCCAGCTCCAGCCGGGCCTCCCGGGAATGAACAGAAGCCGGATACTCACTGACCAGGGTCCTGTAGACCGCTTCCATGCGCGCAAGATGCTCATCTGCGGCCTTTGCCTCGGCCGAATCCTCTGCCGGAGGATCACCCTGTTCAGGTGAAAGGATCACGCGCGCAAGAGCTCCACTGGCCCAGCCACGGAGGTAAAGGGCCTCGTCTCTTCCTGCTGTATCAGCCGGTCCATCACAAAGGGGAGCGACTGTCTTGAGCGCCTCCCCGGCATTTGCAGAATCAAGCTGCAGATAGGCAAGCTGGAGACGAACCTCCGATTCGTTGGAGCTGTCGGGGAAGCTCTCCAGGTATGCCGCGAGGGCTCCAAGTGCATCCTCGCCGGCACCACTTTCGAGCAGAGCCATAGCCTGCTGGTAGCCCGCATCTACAGCGAGCTTACCAACCTCAGCCGCATCGCCTTTGAGTTTCCCGGCACGGCCAACAGCGTCCTCCAGCAGGGGGAGTGCATCTTTGGGGCGCTCCAGCCTCCTGAGGATAACGGACGCCTGCAAAAGGGCTCGGACGGCGAGTTCCTGGTCTTCAACTCCGGCACCGGCCGCAGCCTGGGTGTAATGCTTCTGCGCCTCTTCCATGTCCTCGAGCTCCACACAGGCACCCGCCAGCGAAAAGCGAATCCTCGTAACAAGCTTGTGGTCAGGATGGAGCGTCAGGAAAGATGTGTAGCTCTCCCGCGCACCCTTCCATTCACCGGCAGCCTGGTAACAGAGCCCCTGGTTGATGCGAGCCGTAGGGATATGCCGCGCAGCCGACTTGCCTGGGACAGCCGCAGCACGTTGGAGATAATCAGCAAAGAGTTTAGCCGCCCGCTGCAGCCTCTTGATAACCGCAGGGTCATCAGCGGCAGCCCGGGGAAGCTGGGCCAGGCTGTCAGCGAGGAAAAAAGGAAGCTCGATATATTCCTGCGCATCCTTTCCAGGGGCAGAAGGCAGCACCTTGCCGAGGGCTGAAGAAGCCTTCTCGAAATCGTCGCTATAGTAGCTCGAAACGCCGGAGAGATAGCTCAGGCGTACCTTTTCAGCGGGATCCTCGCTCAGTACGGCAGCCTGCTCATAATACACCGCGCCCATAGCGCGCTCAGCCGGATCGAGAACCCCGGCGGGTGCCTGCAGGGCATTCCTCCCCGAAAGTTTCAGGATGTCCCCGGTAAAACGGCCGGGTGGTGTTTTGTAGGAATCGCGGTAGGTCTTTGCCGCCACCGCGCACTCCTTGTGGCTGCCGGCATTGAACAATGCCTCTGCATGCTTGAAGAGCGCCTCTTCCTGGAGCCTGGGGAGAGGTTTTCCTATGTCTCCGGTAACCTCTTTGAAGGCAGCTGCCGCGGCCGCAAAAGATTCTTTCCTTTTCGCCTTATCCTCTTCACTGAAGGCAACCTGGAACTTGGCCTCGGCACTCCAGTAGACCACCTGGACCAACCTGGTCGCGGCCTTGACGCTGGTGAGATCCGCCAGGACCTCCTTGCGGCAGAACCCGATGGCGTTCTCGAGAACCCCGGCTGCTTCCGACGGAACCGGATTCTCCTGTAGCAGAAGAGCCTGGCCCCAGCACAAGAGGGCCTGGGACTTGAAAAGGGCCGCCGATTCCGCATCCGCGCCGCCGGAGCTGTAGGCGCCGAGCTTGACGGCAGCGGCTGCATAGGAGCCTCCATTAAAAAGAGAGATTCCCTCGTAGTAGACCGCCCTGGCGGCAAACTTGTGCCTGGGGTAGGTCTTTGAAAACGCTGCGAATTCGGTCGCGGCATTCGACAGCAGGGCTGCCCCACCTTCTCCAGCCGACGAGCTCGATTCAAAAAGGGAGATTGCCCGGTAATAACTGGAGTCGGCTGCCTGCGGAGCCTTGGCGGCGATGAGGTCGGAATAGTGTTTGTTAGCCTGTTGCCATTCTGAGCGCCGATGGAGAATCCTGGCCAGGAGCCAGGCCGCATCCGCCCACAGGGAGCTTCCCTTCATGGCCGGCGCTGCCAGGGCGCGAAGACTGGCAAGGGTGGCCTTCTCATCCGGCTTCGTGCCGGCCTTCTCAGCCGCCCGGTCGAGCTGGTAATTCCCCAATCCGAGGAAATACAAGCCCCTGTCGTAACCCGTTATCTTTCGGTACTGCCCGGCACTGGTCAGCAAGACCCCCAGCACCTGAACCACCTGCTGGTGCTGACCCGCATTGTAGTGCGCCTCGCCCTGGGAGGTGAACGCCATCAGGTGAGTTGAAAGAGCCGCCGGACGCTGTCCGGCAGCCACCGTCTTGAGAGCCGCCAGGCGAATCGCGGCACATTGCCCATAAGCCTCCGCGGCTTCGCCATATCGCCCCGAAGCCTTGGGAGAAGCCTCGGCCAGAGCCTCTAGGGACCGCCCGAGATAGAAATTGGCATCTCCTGACCAGCGGCTTTCCTTCTGGGCACCCGCTATTTTCAGATCAGCAACCGCCTTGTCATGCTGCTTGAGCCTGTTGAAGCAATAGCCTCTTGCAAAATGCGATTCCAGCGCATCTTCGTGCTTGGGATAGCGTTTGATGAAATCGCCGAAGGTGGCCGCTGCATCCTGCCAGTTCTTCTGCCTGTAAAGGCGACTGGCGGTGTTGAAAAGAATAGCTGCCTGCCTGTTCTTTTGAGTACCCTTCCTGGTGCCTTGGGAGAAAACCTCGGCGGAAGTGAAAAGAACCAACAGCAAACACAGCGCCCTGCATATAGCGGGCGCACTGCAGACCTGAAAACTGCAAACAGCCTTCATCCTCAGGAACTCCTTTATCCTGCACTTCTTTATTTCAGAGCCTCAATCAGGAAGAAGCGCATTTTTTCACACAATGGAATCCAGTTCCAGTCTTTATGAACCAACGTCGGAATCCGGCGGACGGCGAGAACCCCCCCGCGCGCGCCTCAACGCTTGTCTGAAATGCGCAGATTGGATTAGAATGGGGTCTCCCTTTTCAAAAACAAGCAACCTTCTGAAAGAAACGAGGAAAGAACATGACGACAAAAGCAAACCGCCGTGAATTTCTCGGCCGTACAGCTCTCATCGGAGCAGGCCTTGGACTGGGTCCTCTTATCGCCACCCCGGAAACCGAAGCCGCCCCCGCGCCGATCTCAAAGGCACCTCTCTACAAGATCTCCCTGGCCCAGTGGTCCCTCCACCGGACCCACCGCTCAAAGAAGCTCGACAATCTCGACTTCGCGAAAACAGCCAACTCCATTGGCATTGACGCTGTGGAATACGTCAACCAGTTCTTCAAGGACAAGGCGAAGGACAAAAAGTACCTCGCCGAGATGAAGAAACGTGCCGCGGGCGAGGGTGTCTACAGCGTCCTGATCATGATTGACGGCGAGGGCGCGCTCGGCGACCCGAAGGACGCCGGCCGTACCGGAGCCATAGACAGACACAAGAAATGGGTTGAGGCCGCCGCCTATCTCGGCTGCCACTCGATCCGGGTCAATGCCAGCAGCCGCGGCTCCTATGAAGAACAGGTCAAGCTGGCCGCAGATGGCCTGCGCCGACTCACCGAGTTTGCAAAACCATACGGAATCAACGTGATTGTCGAAAATCACGGAGGACTCTCCTCCAACGGCGCCTGGCTCGCCAGCGTCATGAAGACCGTCGATCACCCGGGCTGCGGAACCCTGCCGGACTTCGGCAACTTCCACCTCGGCGGCGGCAAGCAGTACGACCGCTACAAGGGCGTCACCGAGCTCATGCCCTACGCCAAGGCGGTGAGCGCCAAGTCGCATTCCTTCGATGCCGCCGGCAACGAAACGAAAACCGACTTCATGAAGATGATGAAGATCGTCATCGACGCGGGCTACCACGGCTACGTCGGCATCGAATGGGAAGGCGGTAAGCCCGGCGAGCTGGAGGGCATCAAGCTCACCAAGAAGCTGCTCGAGACCTGCCGCGACAAGCTCAGCGGAGCCTGAGAGAGGAAAACCCGGCTTGGCCGAGAAACAGAAATACCGTGAACTGACCCCCGCCAGCCTGGTCGGGGGGATCCTGGTCGGGTTGCTCCTCAATATGGGGATCTGCTTCGCCGGGCTCCAGATCGGTTTCACCATCGTCGGCTCGACGGTGGCGGCCGTGCTCGGTTTCGGGCTCCTGCGCGGCGTGCTTCGCAAGGGTTCCATTCTCGAGGTGAACATCTTCCAGACTGTCGCCTCATCGGTCAACACCGTCAATGCGGGGGTCATCTTCACCATCCCGGTCCTCTTCCTGATGGACCTGCAGGACAAGATCGACTACCTGGCCCTGGCGCTGGCTGTCACCGCCGGCTCCGTCCTGGGTGTCGTGATGATCATTCCTCTGAGGAAACAGATTATCGAGCTGGAACGCTTGAGATTCCCCAGCGCCGTGGCGGTCGCGGCAATCCTCAAAAGTCCCGGGGCTGGAGTAGAAAAGGCCTGGTTGCTTGTGCTCGGAATCCTGATCTCGGCGAGTGTCAGCCTGGGAACCATCCTGAGCGGAATCGATTCCGTTCCCGTGGGCCAGATCCTCGGCCTGCCCGCCGGCATCCACTTTGTCTTCGCCATCAGCCTGCTGAGTTTTGGCGCCGGATATCTCGCCGGAAAGCCCGGACTCGCGATCCTCTATGGAACCCTTCTCAATTTCTGGTTCCTGATTCCGCTTTGCATCACCTTCGGCTGGGTCCCGGAAGAATTCGCGGGAACGAGCCTCCTGGCGTTGACCTACGAAGATGTGGGTGGCTTTATCCACAAGTTTCAACATTTCACCTCGCGCCACCTTGGCATCGGCATGATTCTCGGCGGAGCCATTGCGGGTATCGCGATCGCCCTGCCGGCACTCAAGGCGGCGATCGCCAGTCTTCGTTCACCTCCGGAGGATGGCCCCCGCGAAGAGGTCTCACTCAGGACCCTCAATACCGGAATGGCAATCGGTTTCCTGCTGCTGCTGCTGGCGACCAAGCTCTCCGGCGGGGAAAACGTCAGCTGGCCGCAGGCTGTTCTCGCCGCGGCGGTCGGCGGCATCTGGCTCTGGCTGTCCGGCCTGGTCGTCGCCCAGACCACTGGCAGAACTGACTGGTCCCCTCTCTCCGGCCTGGCCCTCCTTGCCACCGTGATCATGATGGCCATCCTCGGAACAGACAACAACGGAATCATCCCTGCGGTCACCGTCGGCGCGGCGATCTGCGTCGCCACATCGATGTGCGCCGACATGATGGCCGACCTGAAGACGGGCTATCTCATCGGCAGCCGCCCCGCCCGTCAGCAGGTCGCCCAGATCGCCACCTGCTGGATGGGCCCGGCCGTTTCCGTGGCCACCGTCGTCCTGCTCTGGAACGCGAACGCCTTCGGGCCGGAACAGGCGCGGATACTCTATGAGCGCAAGGCGGCCGAAGGCCCCGAAGCTCTCACCGCCTATGAACAGGCCGGAGGCAGCGAGACAAAGCTCGCCAAGGGCATTCCGCAGCTTGGAGCTCCCCAGGCTGCAGCGCTCGAGAGCGCGATCAGGATGGTCAAGAAAGCGACCTCCGACTCTGACCAGGCAGACGCTGCAGGCGAAGGAAGCATCATTGAACGCCTCGAAAAGGGAGGTATACCTGTTTACAAATACATCGCCGGAGCCACGATCGGCCTGCTGGTCTCCCTGCTGATTTCACCCGGCCTTGGAGTCATGATCGGACTCTCTCTCTACCTGCCATTTGAATACATGATCGTCTTCGGCCTCGGGGGACTTGTGAGCATCTTCATCGGCTGGAAATTCGGCGCGCGCTTCGCCGAGGACAAGGGGGTCCCCATCGCCGCGGGGCTGATCGTGGGGGATGCGCTCGTCGGCATCGTCCACGCCATCTACAAGGTCGCCGCCATGAGCCTGGGAGGTTGAAAGAATGAGGACCATCATCCATCTTCTCATCATCATAGGTTTTTGCGCAGCCTCGCTTGGGGCCGCGGGGCTTGGAAAACCCTCCGCCGCCGACTCGGTCAGCCAGTCCATGGCCGTGACCATCTTAATCACAGGCTCGCTCCTGCTGGTCATCTGCGGTCTCGTCACGAAGTCATTGAAAAAATCAGCTGGCGCCGAGGACGCTGAAGCGGACGAGCCTGCCGACGACTTCGCCACCTTGCTTGCGGAAATCAGCGGGGAGATCCGCGATCTTGATGACTCCCGCGCCGAGCTCTCACCGACCGAATTGACCGAACGAATCAACTCCCTGCTGAAAAACCAGTATTTCGATCTCACCTCGAGAAACGAAGAGCTTGCCGCGCTGCTGGGTTTCTCGGTCTACGCGACCATCTGGGACGGGGTAGCCTCCGCAGAAAGGCTCCTGTTGAGGGCCTGGAGCATGGCGACTGACGAACATCTCGATGAGGCCATACAAGAACTCCCCAGGGCGAGATCCCATATCGAACGCGCCTGCGCCGCCATGCAGAAGGTCGGCTGACACCGGCGTCATAGAGGAAACGGCGAAGGTCGAACTCGATGATCCGGACGCAGCGAAGGGCTAAATCCCTCTCAGTCCTTCAGCGCCTCGGAAAAAAACTTCACCAGCTGATCCTTTGTCTCCCCTTCAATAGCGTGCAGGTGCCTGGCCCCCGGCACCTTCAGGAAACGCTTCGGCTCGGGAGCAGCCTCGAAGAGCTCAAGACCATTGGAGATCCTGACCAACCCATCCGCATCACCGTGGATGAACAATAAGGGGATCCCCTCCAGCTCAGCCAGGGAGTCCTCCGGATCGTGGTCGGAGGTGACCGTAAGCCAGACCAGGGGTTTTGTCAGAAAGGTCCCGCCCAGCACCGAATTGGCAACATTACGATAGCTCAGAAACGAGCTGTCAATCGCGACCGCTCGAACGCCCTCGGTCGAGCCCTCGCCCAGGGCGGCCAGGGCGCAGGCGCCGCCAAGACTCTGCCCCAGCACCAGCAGACGGTCGCTGTCGATATCCTCGCGCCCGCGGATGTAGGTAAGTGCCGCCTTTGAATCAGCGATGACCCCCGAACGTTTCGGACTGCCATCTGATTTTCCATAGCCGCGATAGTCAAAAAGGAAAACATTGAAGCCGCGCCACGCCAACCAGTCGACCAGGCCTACATGGGCGGTGAGATTCCGGGCGTTGCCATGGAAATGAACAACCGTACCGACCGCTGCCCGGTCTTCGCCGGGCTTCAACAGCCAGCCGTGAAGCTCAGTCCCATCCTCACTCCTGAAGCGAACCTCCTCTACGGGGACGTCGAGGTCCGAAGGAGCCCTGTACTCCCGCGAGGTGGGATAGTAAAAAAGACGATTGCAGCCCACCATGTAGGACACCCCGCAGAAAAGAAGCAGAAGAACAAGACCCCTGGCCAAAACGCTTCGCAAGACTCACCCCTTCTTATTCTCTATCACTTTGAATCTTCAACATCCCCCACTGGCGCTGGGAGGCTCCGGGTATCATAATCGCCGCTTCCATGGTTGAAAACGACATCCCGGAAAAACCGGCACAAGACCTGAATGACCTCGACACCGGGGCCGATGCCCTGCGTCACCTGCTGGACCGCACAGGAGAACGGCTGGCCGGGTTTATCTCATCGCTTCCGGACCAGCCTACCGATTCG
>Ga0163108_10003950_pt1 | contig 10509 bp, 5 predicted proteins | sample Fk1155metaG_FD_109644 | JGI IMG/M metagenome (GOLD analysis project Ga0163108, IMG submission 109644) | Marine microbial communities from the Central Pacific Ocean - Fk160115 155m metaG | ecosystem: Environmental > Aquatic > Marine > Oceanic > Photic zone | place: The Central Pacific Ocean...
GTCTTGGGTCAATTTGAATTCTTCCCAATCGTCGCGCGTGGCCAGCAGAAACGCTTCAGTGGTTCCCGCATCGGCAATGGCTTGGGTGAAGAATATGCCCACGCAACAGGCCAAGAGGCCCAATATTGCGAAGAATCCAGTGATGAAAAAATAGAGCAGCAGGGAGATTCGATTGCCTTTCGCCAACTCCCATGAAGCTTCGAGTGCGGGCCGGGGTTCCAATTCTTGCAATGCGACAAAATGGTCGCCCAAAACCAATCCCAGGGCGACGTAGACCAGCGCCGGAATCATAATGACGAGCATGACCACGGTGCCGACCAGCATGAGGATCTCGGTCTCCATGAGCATACCTGCAAGCATGACGATGCCGCCCGGTAGGGCTGCCACCACGACGATGCCGCAATTGATGAGGGCCTTGAGCAGTTTCCAAAGTGCCATCCGCTTGAACAAATCACCGCCTTGGAAAAGTTCACTGATTTCGACCGTGCCGGTGGTAAAGAGCGTTCGATGCATGCGGTAGTAGCCTGGCTGAAGCCAGCTACGAAACAGCCAAAAGACCACACCCATGCAACAGCCGATACAGGCGACACCCAGCGCCACCATTCCCAGAATGGCCGCTCCTTCTCCGCCCATGCCTGTTCCGTCGAGCGATGACGGATCGAAATTGGATCCGCCTCCGCCTCCGCCTCCATTGGTCATGGCCATCAAAAAGGCACCGATCAATAGTCCCACCGGTTGGCGTTTTACGGCTTCTGCCCCATGAGAGATGGCCCGACCCGGGGAAAAAGCGGTGTTGACTGGTAGGCGCATGTGTGTGTCTCGCATGTGGAGGATGAAGAGTCTGAACTAGAACTGATATCCCACGGAAAGTCCAGAATAGAGGTACATTCTCAAACCGTTTTCGATGGATATGACCCAATGATCCGTGGGATAGAATCGAGCGTTCAAGAGAATTGATTGCGCATAAAACCGTCGGGGAAACTGCAGGGGTTCTCCGCTGGAATCTGCGAGTTTTTCGCGGCTGTCGATGTCCCCACCAGCCTCGCCCGTTGTCGGGTAGCTGGTCAATTCCCCCTTCACAAAGACGGCTCCCCACCCCATGCCAGGCATGATTCGAACCCAGCTGGCAATGGGGAATTCGTAGCAGAAAGCAAGATTGGCGTCCCACAAGGTGAGGTTTGGTTCGACCCATTCGGCTTCTTCCATCGATACGCCCTTTTCTTGCCAGACCGAGTCTTCTGTCGTGACCTTCAGCATGGAACCGGTGGCCAATAGGTGAAACCCACCCTTGACCCATGCCACCTCCACGCCGGGGGCCAATCCATGAATGTTGGCGTGATGGGTATACAGGATGTCCAGCATGGAATCGGGCAGCCAGCCGTACCGTCCGTGTGAAGAGACTTCAAATGTCCCTTCTCCTGGGTGGCGAAATTGTGCAGCATGGCTAACGGTAAGGTTGTACAAAAGGGTCAATGGGAGCAGGCCAATCATGGTGATCATCATATCGGTTTTCCACATGCGGGCGGTCCACCAATGAGTGGACGTATGGATTCTTTTGGGCTTATTTTGCCGCGCCATGCCATTTCACCTTTGGGGTTCGCGCGCGCGGGATGTCTGTGGAGGTTGTGCCAAGATGCTGCTGTGATGTCTTCGGAGGAACGGGGCTGGTCCCCGCAACGGTATGACGAAGAGTCGGTGGCCTTTATTGCATCGCAAATGACGGTTCAGCATCACTGCCTGCTTTTGTGGGGTGAATCTGTAGATGCGAAGACGTGGGTGCGTGACTTTCGGCGAGGAGTCCTTTCAAAGCGACAGGTGGAACTTTGGAAAGGCCAGACACGCGTGCTGTCGGCCACCCAACAATGGGTCCATGTTTCCCGGGTTGTCGAAGACGGTGTTGCCACGGTTCGTCCCACGAGGGCAAGCGATGCCTTGTTGGCTGCATTCGAGCCATTAGAGGGCGCAGGAGAGGAAGTTCGACCGGTTGATTGCGCTCCCGAGGAGGGGCGATGGCACCGCGTCGGATTGGAAGTTTGGTACACCTGGATGGATCCATTGGGGCATGCCAACCATCCCGCCTATTTGGACTGGTGCGATGAGGCCTTGGCGCGGCTGGTGTCGCAAATGGGACATGATCCGCATCGGTTGATCCCCGTGGCGGAGCAGGTGCGCTGGCGTCGTGAAGTGGTGGCCCCGACTTCTTTGGTGGTGGAGACACAGCGTGTGGGGCGCACAACGCAGGGCGCCATTCGGTTTGCGCACCGAATTTGTTCTACCGATGGGACCGTCCTCTATGCGGAAGCCACTACGGATCGTCGGATGCTTGAGGAGACGGTGGATTGGAGCGCTGGGTTGGCGTAGTCGATTGACTCTTGTCTCTCGTTGCCAACACCACGCCCATCAAAATTAAGATAGAACCCAGTATTTCAGATGATCTTGGCGACTCTTCGAACAAGAAAAATGCGAGTATCGTGGCGCCCACGGGTTCCAGCAAGACCACGGTGGATACGGTCGCTGCAGACAAGTCGCGAAGGCAGTGATTGAGGCCCAAGTGTCCCAAAATCTGTGGCCCGATCGTCATGGCGATGATGACAGACCAATCCGACATCGAAAGCTCACCGACGGCAGCAGCAGAGCCCCCGGAGGCGATCAACAAACAGAGCCCGCTACAACCGAATACCGCTGCCCCGTAGGGGCCGATGGCGATGCGGGGTCGAACAGACCGTCCGGTCACCATGTAGCCGGCAGCCAGCAAACCACCCAATACGGCCAGCAGATCGCCGTATAGCGAACCGTCCATCTGCCCGCCGGTCAGAGTGAAGACGCCCACCAGTGAGACACTGACCCCCATCCAAAACACCTTTTTTGGGGGGCTTCGCAGGAATATTGTCTCGAATACGCCTGCCCATATTGGCGTGAGGCATACCAGCGTCGTGGAGCGGAGCACCGAGGTGTGGTGGAGTGATGTAAACCATGCAAAGAAATGCGCAGCCAGCAGCGTACCGGCGAACAGAGTGAGAAGGCCTTCACGAACGCTGAGCTTGGGAGCAGGCCGCAGGCGGGCTACCCCCCAAAATGGAAGCAGGATTGCACCCGCCAAAAAGGTGCGCCAAAAGGCCAATGCGACCGGTGGTACCGTGGGAGCCAACCGGACAAGAATGGCGGCTGTGCTCACGGCAGCGACGCTGATTCCGAGCACGACTTGGGGAGAAGGACGTTGGATGCCGGCCTCATAACCCGCTTGTAGGCAGCGCAAATTGTGTCACAGAGTTTCATAAGACGGAAGGACTACACACGCGGAGGCGCTCTCCTGTTAGGCTCTGGAGTGTCTATGGACGGGAGTGAACCGCGTTGTCTTGGTCTGTCATCAAAGAACCCATCGCCACCAGATATGGATTCTCTGTCATCCTTGCGCTGTCGGTCTTTGTCGGCGGCGGGTGTGGTGGAGAAGGGGGATCCCATGGGCCACATGACAAGGATGGCGAGAAAAAAAGTGAGAAGGTTCCGGATCCGAGAATCTTGGTAGAAGTGGTGCCCGCTGAGGTGGGGAGTGTGGCCGACTACTTGGTGACCACTGGGGTCCTCGAGAGCGAAGCGCAGGCGGATATTGTGCCTGAGACATCGGGTGTAATTCAGCGCATATTCGTAGAAGAAGGTGATAAAGTTCGACAGGGCGCGGTGTTGGCGGTGTTGGCGAATCCCTCTTTGGATGCCGGCGCAGATCGGGCCAGAATCGAGGTGGGCAATCTCGAGAAAGCAGCCAAAGAGGCACAAGTGCTTCATGCCCAAGGTGCCATCAGTGATCGGGAATTGCGTGAGGCCCAAACGGCTTGGGAGAGTGGAAAAGCGACCTTTGAAGAAGCGTCGCAGTCCAAGGAGTTTCGACAGATACGGTCACCCATATCGGGGACGGTTTCCGTGCGGGAAGTGCGTCTTGGCGAAGTGGCTGGCGGTAGCAGAGCATTTCAGGTGGTCGATTTGGACCGGATCCGAGTGGTGGTCAATCTGCCGGAGAAGGATCTCGTCCGCGTGAATGTTGGCCAATCGGTGCAGCTTGAGGGTGTCTATGATGATGACAGCGGTGCCACTGGTGAAGTGATTCGTGTCAGCCCTGTGGTCGATCCGCTCAGTGGAACCGTTCGCGTCACCATTGGGGTCAATCCAGGTGTGGATAAAACGTTGGATGCAGACGATGAAACTTCGTCCAAACCGCTGAGGCCTGGGCAGTTTGTGCGTGTTCGACTCGAAGTGGACTCCCATGAGGATGTGACAACCCTGCCGAGTCGGGCTGTTGTCTGGGTAGAGGGCGAACCGGTTGCTTGGCGCATGGTCGAGGCCCCCGAAGAGGAAGAGGAAGAGGAGGAGGACAAGGGAGAGGAAGAAGACAAATCTGAACAGGCCGAAGAGTCCCCTGGATTTTTCGCGAAACTGTTTGGGGAAGAGGATGAGCCCGAAGAGGAGGAGGAGGAGGAGTTTGATCCCTGGGAAGGAATCCCGAGAAGAATGGTGGAAAAAGTTCGTATTGAACTCGGGTACTCCAATGCGGATCGAGTGGAGATTGCGGAGGGTCTCGAATTGGGTGATTTGGTAGTTTCGGTGGGCAATCAGAACCTGCGACATGAATCGCGTGTTCGAATTGTCAGCGACCCCCTGCCCGCCGTACAGGAAGAGGATGAGGAAACGGACAAGGATGGGTCCAAGTCCAAAGAAGGCGAGACTGACGGGTGAGCCTGGTTGATGTAGCGGTCAAACGTCCGGTGGCCACGTGGATGATAGCCATCGGGGCCGCGGTATTTGGAATTGTTTCGTATGGTCGATTGGCATTGGACCTGATGCCCGACATGGCGTACCCCACCATCACGGTTCGCACCGAGGCGGAAGGATATGCTCCAGAGGAGGTGGAAGGACAGGTGTCTCGGTTGATGGAAGAGGCTCTGTCGACCACGGAGGGCTTGGTTCAGCTCGAGAGCCGTTCTCGTGCCGGCAGTGCGGATGTATTGTTGGAATTTCGTTGGGGCTCAGACATGGACGAGGCGGCCCAAGCCGTCCGTGAGCGTCTGCAGACCACGTTCTTGCCGGAAGATGTGGGTCGCCCGTTGATCCTTCGGTACGACCCCTCTTTGGAACCGATCATGCGCGTGGCGCTAACAGGCGATCGGTTGGAGTCTCTGCGCTTGCTCGCTGAACGAGTACTCAAACGAGAATTGGAGGCCATGGACGGAGTGGCTGCTGTTCAGGTGCGCGGCGGCCTGGAACAGGAGATCAGCGTAGACGTCAAAGAGGAGTGGTTGGCAGCCCGTGGGGTATCCATGGAGCAGATTACGCAAACGCTGGCCAGTGAAAACATCAACTTGCCGGGTGGATTGATTCGGGAGGGAGAACACGACTACTTGGTTCGAACTCTCAATGAGGTTCGTACGGTGCAAGAAGTGGAACTCATCGAAGTTGCACGAGCCGATGGTGTGCGCGTTCCTTTGTCCGAATTGGCAACCATTTCGGAAGGGTTCAAAGACCGGGAGGTGGTCAGCCGTTTGGATGGCAAAGACGCGGTTGAAATCGAGATTTTCAAGGCCGCTGATGCCAATGTCGTCCGGATGGCGCAGTCTGTTCGCGCGCGGCTCGGTGGCGAACAATCCGTGGGTTCGATGCCTCCCGAAATGGAAGGGATGCCCGGGCCGAGAGGGCCGCCCACCATCGCAGATAAACTTCCAGATGGCGTAGAGATGGTCATTCTGGAGGATCAGGCTCAGTTTATTGAAGCCAGTCTGTCAAACCTTCGTTCTACGGTGTTGGTGGGTGCTTGCTTGGCCGTTGTTGTGCTCTTCTTGTTCCTGCGCGACTTCCGGGCGACTGTCATCATCGCGACAGCGATACCCCTGTCCATTGTGGCGACATTTGCGCCCATGTATCTGGGTGGTGTGTCGCTCAATTTGATGAGTTTGGGGGGCTTGGCTCTTGGTGTGGGCATGTTGGTCGACAACGCTGTCGTGGTTTTGGAGAGCATACAGATCTACAAGGAACGGGGTTTTTCTCGCCGAGAAGCTGCCGTGCAAGGCACCCATGAGGTGGCGGCGGCTGTGTTGGCCAGTACCCTCACGACGGTCAGTGTCTTTCTGCCCATTGGATTTGTGGAGGGGGTTGCGGGCCAAGTATTTGGGGATCTGTCACTGACTGTGGTGTTCTCGCTTCTCGCATCGTTGATCGTTGCCTTGTTGTTTGTTCCGATGTTGGCTGCCGGAGAAGGGCGACTGCTGGACTCCGGACCCGAGTCACGAGGGTTGCGCAATGTGGCGGCTAGCACCCAATTCGCATCGATTGCTACCTTGCGATCCATTTGGCCAGAACATCGAGGGTGGCGACGGTGGATACGCGCTCCATATTGGTTGGTTCGATTCCTGACCCAACTCTTCATGGAAGTGTGCGGCTCACTGGTCGTCTTGTGCTCTGCCATGGGCGGTAGGGTCATGGTCTGGTTGTTTCGTCATGCATTTCCCTATTTTTCGCGGTTCTCTTTTGGGTTGTCGGATGCATTTCAACGGCTTTATCAGCCGTTTGCGCAGTGGTTGGATCGTTGGATGGAGCCGATTCTGCAGCGCCCATGGCGGGTTCTGGGCGTGGTAGGGTTGGCCGTTGCGGTATCGATACCTGTTGGTGGAACATTGGGTCGTTCCTTGCTGCCAGAGGTGCACCAGAGTCGTTTCACCATTGAATATGCTTTGCCTGTGGGTACACCGTTGGCGCGGACCGCAGACCTGCTTCGATCGAAAGAAGATTTGATAGCGTCGGTGCCGGATGTCGCGCATGTTCATTCGGTGATTGGAACCGAAAGACGGGCCGACAGCGGGTCGGACGAAGGGGAAAACACGGCCAAGATCATGGTCGAGTTGCACCCTGCGGAAGGCCTGACCCAAACGGCGGAACGAGAAGAATGGGTCATGCAGGAGATTCGACGTCTGTTTTTTGATGAAATGGAACAATCAAAACGAGAGGGCAGTTCGAAAGGCGACCAGGCGGAGGTACGATTCGTTCGTCCCTCATTGTTCTCATTTGAGACGCCGATCGAGGTGGTGTTGGTGGGGGCTGATTTGGAAGACCTGCGGAAAGCATCGCGCACTGCGGTGGACGCGTTGTCGGCATTGCCTGGGTTGGCAGATATCAAGTCTTCGATGTTGGCAGGGTATCCGGAGGTTCGGGTTCGATATGACCGCGATCTGCTGCGACGATTTGGGTTGAATACCGGAAGTGTAGCGGCGAGTGTGCGTGACAAGGTTCTGGGTGTGGAGGCGACATCGATTTCGCGTGGTGATGGACGTGTCGACTTGTTGGTGCGACTCGAAGAGGAGCAACGGCGTACGCTGAAGTCTCTGCGGCGTTTGAACGTGAATCCAGAGATCAACCCGCCGGTTCCTTTGGAGGCGGTGGCCACGTTTGAGGAGGCCATTGGACCGAGCGAGGTTCGTCGTTTGGATCAACGCAGGGCTGTTGTGGTGAGTGCCAACCTTACAACGCTCGATCTTTCGGGCGAAGTGGAGCGAATTGGCGAGGTTCTGGATGGCCTGGAAAGCACCGATTCGTTGGAAGGTGTGTCGTGGGAAATTGCTGGACAAAATAGAGAAATGGTGCGCTCGTTGACATCGATGCAGTTCGCGCTCGCGTTGGCCATTTTCTTGGTCTACCTCATTATGGCCAGCACCTTTGAGAGCGTGGTCCACCCGTTGGTCATTCTCTTCAGCGTGCCGCTTGCCTTGGTGGGCGTCGTGGCGGTTTTGGGAATGACCCAGACGGCGGTGAGCGTGGTTGTGTTCATCGGGGCGATTGTCTTGGCTGGTGTCGTGGTCAACAACGCGATTGTCCTGGTGAGTACCATCAATCAGCGGCGAGAATCGGGAATGGATCGATTGGAAGCAATTCGGGTTGCGGCAGCGCTTCGATTGCGGCCCATTCTCATCACCACCATGACCACGGTGTTGGGTCTGCTTCCATTGGCATTGGGGCTTGGGGATGGGGCTGAGGTCCAAAGACCGTTGGCGTTGACCGTGATCGCGGGGCTGGCGTCCTCGACTGTGTTGACTCTTGTGGTGATTCCGGTCGTGTATCTCTTGGCTACCCGCCTTTTGGAAAAGGAGCGGGATGCGGAAGAGGAGCAGAGCCAGTGAGAGAGTGGATTCCGTCACTGGCCATTGCTCGACCCATCACCGTGATGATGACGTTTCTGGGATTGCTGGTTCTGGGCGGTATCTCTTGGTCTCGCATTCCCTTGGAGATGCTTCCCAGTTCGTTTGAATTGCCGATGATGTGGATTTGGACTCCGTACGCAGATTCATCTCCGCGGGAAACAGAGCAACAGGTTTTGCTTCCGATTGAGGAGCATCTGTCTACTGTTTCGGGCCTGGAATACATGTCCTCTCGGGCCAATTCGAGAGATGCCTTTGTCACCCTTCGGTTCTATCGATCCGGCGATATTGATGCGCAATACAATGAAGTGGTCGATCGCATGGAACGGGCCATGGCCGACCTGCCCGAAGAGGTGGATCGCTACTTTGTGTATCGATGGAATCCCTCCGATGAACCGGTGATGTGGAGCGGGATTTCCTTTCCTGAAGATTTGGAAAACCCATATTGGTTGGCATCACAGGTGATCGAGCAGCGTTTGGAGCGGACGCCGGGAGTGGGCGATGTAGAGGTGTGGGGCGTGGATCCCAAACGGGTGTTCGTCGACTTTAGTCTGGATGCCATGACCGCCCATGGCGTGGACTTACGGGATCTGATGCAACGGCTGGGCGGTGACAATTTCCAACTCGCCAGCGGACGTCTGTTGGAAGGAGGGATGGTTCAATACGTTCGGAGTATGGCGCGGTATGAAGGCCTCGACGACCTTCGCAGTGTTCCGCTGACGGCAGGATACGGCATGATCCCGGAGGGCGGGACGGTCCCCATTGGGGTCACTCTCGATGATGTGGCAGATGTTTCCTATCGGCTTGATCCCACCCCAACCATTGCGCGGGTGGATGGGAAAAGTGGTTCAGCCATGGGGATTTATAAGGTTTCCGATGCCAATACCGTGGAAACAACCCAAAATGTTGCCAAAGCATTTCGTGACTTGGAGGCGGATCCTCGCCTGCAGGGGACCAAGTTCGTAACCTTCTTTGATCAAGGCGAGACCATTCAGGAGTCCATCAACGATCTGCTCATGACGGCTCTGTATGGTGGTGTATTTGCTGTGATTGTGTTGTTCGCGTTTTTGCGGGAATGGAGGATGACGCTGTTGATCGCGGCATGCATTCCTTTCACGCTGTTGCTGACGGTCATCATCATGTACGTGATGGGTCGATCGCTCAATTTGTTGTCAATGATGGGACTGATGTTGGCGGTGGGGATGGTGGTGGACAATGCGATTGTTGTCGTGGAGTCGATATACGCACGCCGGCAAGATGGAGAGCCGAGTAAGTCCGCGGCCGTAAAGGGAACCAGCGAAGTTGGCCTCGCCATCATGCTCTCAACGTTGACCACAATCGTGGTGTTTCTTCCTGTTATTTTGATGAGCGATAGTGCTGATTTTGCCTTCTTTATGGGGGAGTTGGGGATGCCGGTGGTGTGGGCATTGATGGCTTCCCTTCTGGTCGCCATTGTGTTTGTTCCACTGTCGACGCTGCATTTGGGAAGGCCGGTGACGGGGAACGCCAAAAATGGAACGGCTGTGCCCACACCCTCTCGCTGGATTGGTTGGTTGATCTCTCGTTATTCCCGTTTGCTCACATGGGTGCTCGCACATCGTATGGATGCCTTGATGGGACTGATGGCATTTGTCATCTTGACGGTGGTATTGCCGATGAAGGCGGTCAGTTGTGAAGATGATTCAGAGGGGAACATTGGCGAATTCACGATTCGGTGGGCGGTGGATGCCGATTTCACGTACACAGAACGATTGGCGGTTGTGGATGCTGTCAAGGAGATGGTTGATGAGAATCGTGAGGAGTGGGGTCTGAGAACCACCCGCACGTACATGGTTGGCAGTTCGCGACATGGCAGGACCAATGTCTACATCGAATCGAATCGAACCAAAGAAATGATGTCGAGAGAAGAGGTGGTGGAGGCTGCCAAAGAGGCTCTGCCGGACATCCCTGGTGTAGAGATGCGCGTGGGATGGGGTGGCAGCCGGGGTGGCGAAGCACCCCAGTTGCAGCTCACTTTGCGAGGTGAAGAGACAGCGACGTTGGAAAATGTCGCGCTGGAGGTGCGTCGGGTGTTGTCGGCGGTGCCTGGCGTGATTGGCGTCTCTGCGGATGAAGAAGAAGAGGGTGATGAAGAGATTCGTCTGGTGATTGATCGGAAGGAGACGGCCCGGTACGGATTGAGCGCGGACCGGATTGGCCGTTTGGTCTCGTTTGCCTTGCGTCGCAATAGTCTTTCGCCCATGCGACAAGGCGTCGCTGACGAGCATGGCAGTGGTGGAGGGGGTGCGAGTCGAGAGGTAGAGGTTGTGGCGCGGTATCGATATGAGGACCGTGA
>Ga0163108_10003952_pt1 | contig 10507 bp, 7 predicted proteins | sample Fk1155metaG_FD_109644 | JGI IMG/M metagenome (GOLD analysis project Ga0163108, IMG submission 109644) | Marine microbial communities from the Central Pacific Ocean - Fk160115 155m metaG | ecosystem: Environmental > Aquatic > Marine > Oceanic > Photic zone | place: The Central Pacific Ocean...
GATTTATATATTTTATAATTACATTATCGTCAAAGCATCCTACAGCCGTACTATTTCCTTCAACAAAGAAAACAATGGCTAAAAATCTTTTGTCAGGACTTAAGGAATATCCTTTAATTTTCAAAGTGGACTCACCATGACCACAACCATAATAAGCGTAATCTTCAGCAATAACAAGAGTACCTTTTCCACTTGAATTAAGTAAGTAAAGTTTTCTATAATCTTCTTCAGAATCTTCCTCATAGTTAAATAGAGCACCCTCTTTATTAACCGTTTTCGTTTCAATCTTTAAATTGTTATTGTCAATTACAATTGGAAACTTTTTAAGTTCCGACTCTATTTTTAAATCTATTTTATTTTCAAGGATCTCTTTATTTACCTTAGGAGCTAAGGTGTCATAAAAATAATCATTTGCGTAAGATATCTCTGGCCTTCCAACTCCTTCAATAAATATATCTAAACTATGCTGGTTCCTATCTAAAATTTCATTCAATAACGTGTCTTTATTTGCTAGGTCTAATATTGTGAAAATTCTATTGTCTGAAACTGGGTCATACATCCAGGTCATAAAAGCAAACACCCCATTGTTTGACCATCCAATAGGTTTAAAGTCTACAAAGGTCTCAAAGGGATGAATAAGTTCGTTGGTATATGGGTCATCACACTCTAAAGCTTCATAATTATATTCATAAACTACACCTGTCTTAGGGTTGGTATAAGGAGGATGTTCCCAGGTATCGTTAATAGAGTCGTAAATGGGAGCTGGGTAAACGTATCGGTAAACCTGTTTTTGGTCAAACGGTGTTTCTGGTTTGACCTTGTCCAATTTGCCAATGGTATCGTAGCTAAGAATAAAAGATTTACCAATGTTTTCTTGTGATAATTCATGTTTGAACTCTTCAGGAAGTTGTATACTTGAGATTGAAAAGGAATTTAAATTAGGGGCATTGCCTTTTTTATGTAACTCCAAGTAATCATTCATACTTGGGTCAGAGGAATTTGAATTAACCCACACCAATTCATTGTCTTCTGTTTCTAACAGAAAGGTATTGTATGATTTTTTAATATAAAATTGGTTTATTAAGGTGGCTTTTTTGTCAACAGGTACCACAATTTTATCTTTATATTGATCTTCAAACCATTCTTGGTAAGTTTTTGGTTTCTTATTTTCTTTCGGGGCTTTTTCTATTCTTACTTCTTCCATAGCCTCCTCAGCTACTGGCTCTTCCACAATCTCCACAGCTTCCACATCTTCTGTCGCTTCAAAACTAAAATCATCAATTTCTTCTTTTTGTGGCTCAGTAATTAAACCAGAATTATTTGTCTCTTGCTTTGGAGAATTATTACAGCCAAGTAGAGCGAAGGTTAGAATTAATATAGATGTTGTTTTATTTTTCATCCTGCCGCTTGACAACCAATTTTTATAAGATCATTATCGCTTTTTATCCAACCTTGCTTATCGTTTATTTTAATTTTGACCCAGCTATTTGTTAAGAAATAATTCCAATCTTCAACTTGATCAACAGCCATGTGTATTAAAGTAACTTTTGTCTTAGGCTTTAAATTAACCTTAATAGTTGAAGGATTAAAATTAAAAGGATCATCGGTCATTATTAATTCACTGGCGCCTGAAGCAAATCTAACGCCATCCGTTATATTTAGAAAGTAAAAGTTGTTTTCGCGAAGTATGTTTAATGTATCTATTTCTAGTTTTAACTCATTATTCTTTTCAGTAAGTTTAAATGGTAATTCATAAGCAAAATAACCAGACCAAGCTAGCCCATTAACCCCTTCATTATTGTTAATAAACTCACCTATTATGCTGTATTGTTTAGAATGTGTGATTTGGGTTTCTTTAAATTGAATTAATGAAATTGTTTCATTTCCCGGGGCACAAGGTGAACAATCAAAGTTTAATCGTATTAATTTCTTTTTCTCATCTGAGTATATAGTTGTTATATTAATAATATTATATGCATAATCTTTAAGATCATTCATTGATAAGAAAAGATCTTTAGTGAAAAGATTTTTTTTAAAAATGCCACTGTTATAAATAGCTAAACTTGTAGCTGACCAAGTATAGTTTTTTGTGGTGTCAGGATTTACTAAGTTGGTAAATAGGTGATAGATTGAATTTTCAAAACTAACAGAATGTATTAAACGGCTTTTTTTATACAGACTTCCGTTATAGGTAATGGTTGATTGTTGATTGGTAACCTTTATGTTATTATCTAATAATTTATTGTCATTTTTCAGCCTTGTTGTACAGCTTGAGAAAACAAAAAGTAAGCTAAGAATTAATATTATTTTATTATGCACCAATATCCTCATTCCACAATTTGGGGTTATTTTTTATAAACTCTCTCATCATATCGATACACTCTTTATTATCTAAGTCAATTACTTCCACACCATGCCTTTCCATGAATTCTTTTGCTCCAGAAAACGATTGAGACTCTCCAACGATGACTTTAGGGATTTTAAATTGTACAATAGTGCCAGCACACATAAAGCAAGGCATCAATGTTGAATATATTACAGTATTTTTATAATCCCCAATGCGACCAGCATTGTTTAAACAGTCCATTTCACCATGTAAAATGGGGTTTTGTTCCTGAACTCTCTTGTTGTGTCCTTTGGCTATAAAGACGCCATTTTTAATTAATACAGAACCAATAGGAATGCCGCCCTCTTCCAAACCAACTCGAGCTTCTTCAATGGCCATCTGCATAAAATAATCCATATATTCTCTTTAGTAATATACTAACCTCTTGCTCTTTTGCCTGATTTATCTTTTCTTATTGTTTTAAATGCATCATTTGGTTCTGGCACATAATGTCCTTTTCCACCAGCTCTATCATCATTCCAAGAATTAGGGATTTCATTGGTGTTGGTCAATTCATCCCATGTTTTAAATTTGTTTCCATCATCTTTTCTAACCATGGTAATGCACTCTTCTACAGGACATACTAACGAGCAAAGATTACAACCCACGCAATTATCTTCAATAATACTTGGTATTCTACTATCTTTTGATAAAAACTCTATTGCTTGATGTGCTCCATCATCACAAGCGATATAACATAGATCACAGCCAATACACTTATCTTCATTAATACTTGCTTTAACACTATACTCAAGATTAAGATTTTTCCACTCAGTTACATTAGGCAAGGCCAAACCTGCAAAATCATAAATAGTATTGTAGCCTTTATCATCCATAAATTTCACTAATCCAGATTCCATTTCTCTTACTATACCAAATCCATAATGCATAACTGCTGTACACACTTGAATAGAGGTTGAGCCTAAGAGAATATATTCCACAACATCTCTCCAATTTTCTATTCCACCAATCCCACAAATAGGGGTATCTTTAATGTCCGGATGTTGCTTTAACTCTTTAAGCATGTGTAGTGCAATTGGCTTGACGGCAGGGCCACAATAACCACCATTAGATCCTTTCCCATCTACTATAGGGTAAGGAGCATACGTGTCTAAGTCTATTCCAACAATACTTTTTATGGTATTTATCAATGAAATAGCATCTGTTTTAGCTTCAACAGCAGCCATTCCGGGATCGGTAATATGTGAAATATTAGGAGAAAGTTTAGTAATTACAGGAATATTAGCAGCATCCATTACCCATTCTACAATTGTTTTTAAGGCAACAGGATCTTGACCAACAGCTGACCCCATACCTCTTTCACACATACCATGAGGGCATCCAAAATTCAATTCTATTCCTTTTGCACCTGCATCTTCAACTTGTTTAATAATATCTATCCATTGTTCTCTAGTGTCAACCATCAGTGAAGCAATGGTAGCATGGTTAGGAAATCTTTTGGTCACCTCTCGCATTTCCCGTAGATTGTCTTCCAATGGCCTATCACTTATTAATTCAATATTGCTAAAACCAGCCATTCGAGTATCTCTATAATTAGTTGCTCCATATCGACTAGAGACATTAATAGTTGGCATTCCCAATGTTTTCCACACTGCCCCCCCCCAACCAGCATCATATGCCTTCATTATCTGATAGCCTGAGTTTGTAGGCGGAGCGGAAGCAAGCCAAAAAGGGTTTGGGGCTTTAATTCCTGCAAAGTTTACTGAAAGATCTGCCATAGTTATTTTTTTATTGATTTAGCCATTGATGGATTCCGTTTGCTGCTAACTTTCCGTCAAATGCAGCATTAACAACTTCAGCTCCTCCATTAATAACATCCCCTCCAGCAAAATACTTTTGATTAGTGGTTTGATTATTTTCTGGATTCACAACTATTTTAGTATCAGGGTCAACATCTAACTTGTCAATTAAGCTACAAAAAGCCCCTTGCTTTTCTTGTCCAGTTGCTTTAATGACCATGTCACATTCTATAATTAAATCTTCTCCATTTTCATTTTTGAATTTAACTGCTTCTACAGTATTTTCTCCTATAATTTCTTCAGGTGAAGCATTAAATACACTATCAACTCCAGCATTTATTGCTAGTTCATATTCAAACCTATAGGCTTTCATTCTTTCTTTAGGTCCTCTATAAGCCAATAGTACATTTGCTGCTCCCATTCTAGCAGCTTCTGAAGCTGCGTCCATTGCAGTGTTTCCACCGCCAAGGACAATTACTTTATCTCCAACTTTAGTATTGGAATGATTCATTCTTAATTTTTCAATAAATTCCACAGCACCTATAACTCCGCTTTTATCTTCACCAGGGAGGCCTCTGTGAGCTGTTAGTCCAATCCCAACACCTAAAAATATAGCTTTGTATCTTTTTTCTAGATCTTCTAATTGTTCTTTAGTAGAGATGGCAGTATTATATATTATATTATAACCCAATTGATTTTGAAGATAGTTTGTTTCATCTAAAACCTCTTCATTGGTTATTTTATATGGAGCAATACCATAAACCATTAAACCAGAAGGTTTGTCTTTGGCTTCATAAACATCTACCGTGTAGCCCAAAATTCGCAATTCACAGGCGCATGCTATACCAGCTGGGCCAGCTCCTATAATAGCGATTTTTTTACCGTTTTCTGCTCCCGGTTTATATAAGTTTTTTTTGGAGTCAATAACATTTCTGGTGGCATAATTTTGTAATCGCCCTATTTGTAGTGGTAACACATCCTGTTCGTTGTAAACGCAAGCCCCTTCACAAAGAACACCGGTCGGACAAACAATTCCACAAGCATTGCCTAACCAATTTGAATCGTATATTGTTTTAGCAGCTCCTTCTACATTATTTGTGTGGATTTGTTTGATGAATAGTGGAATGTCAATGTCCGCAGGGCATTTATTAACACAAGGAGCATCATAGCAAAATAAGCACCTTGAACTTTCGTAATGAGCCTGAGTGTCATTCATCAAAGGCTTTTTAAGTTTGAAATTACTATTAAACTCTTCTTCGTTCTTAGGTCTTTTATATTCGGCCATAATTATCTTCTTCTATATAATTGAATCCGCAGATTAAAGTTTTGTTAAATCACCATAGGTCTCTGGTCTTCTGTCTCTGAAAAATTGCCATGTTGATCTTACCTCTTCAATTAAATCTAAATCAAATTCGGCAATAAGCAATTCATCATCATCACGCGATGCTTCTGCAAATATTTGACCTCTAGGATCGACAAAATAGGATTGTCCATAGAACTTCCCTAAGTTCCATGGTTTTTCTTCACCTACTCTATTGATACAACCCATGAAATATCCATTAGCCGCTGCATGAGCAGGTTGTTCTAGTTTCCATAAATACTCACTTAATCCAGCTACTGTGGCAGAAGGATTATAAACGATTTCTGCTCCATTCAATCCTAATGCTCTAGCTCCATCAGGAAAATGTCTATCATAGCATATATAAACTCCAACCTTAGCATATTTAGTTTGAAAAACGGGATAACCCATATTGCCAGGCTTAAAAAAGAATTTTTCCCAAAATCCAGTTGTGTGAGGAATATGGTTTTTTCTATACTTTCCTAAGTATTCACCATCAGCATCAATTACAGCAGCACTATTATACAATACCCCAGCCTGTTCCCTTTCATATAAAGGAGCAACTATGACCATTTGATATTTTTTAGCAATTTCTTGCAATCTTTCGGTAGTTGGCCCTGGGATTGCTTCAGCTGATTCGTACCATGCTCGGTCTTGTCCTGGGCAGAAATATGGAGTATTGAAAATTTCTTGTAAACACAAGATTTGAACTCCTTTTTTACCTGCATCTTCTATATATGGAATATGTTTTTGATACATTGCTTCACATATTTCATGAATGGTTCCCTCACCTTCAGTCATGGGTAAGCTTAATTGAATAAGTCCTGATTTTACTTTTCTAGGCATATATAAATTATTTAAATTATTAATGATGATTTACCACGAGGAATAAATTTTCCATCTCCTGGTTTTAAGTGACATTGATTATCTGCTATGGCAATTTGTCCTCTCAATAAAACAAGTTCGGTTTTGCCTGTTACTTCCCAGCCTTCATACCCTGAATAATCACAATTCATGTGATGTGTGTCAGCGGAGATAACATGTTTTTTTGATGGGTCAAATATTACGATATCTGCATCTGCACCTATGGCAATTGTTCCTTTTCTTGGATACATGCCAAATATTTTTGCTGCATTTGTAGAACAAATTTCAACAAATTTGGTTAATGATATTTTCCCTTTTCTAACTCCTTCAGAGTACATAAACTCCATTCTATGCTCGATAGCTGGATGACCATTTGGAATTTTTGAAAAATTATCTTTTCCCATCATTTTTTGATCCCAGTTAAAGGGGCAATGATCTGTGCCTACTACTTGTATTAACCCTTGATTAATTCCAGCCCAAAGAGCCTTCTGATCCTTTTTCTCTCTTAATGGTGGGCTCATTACCCATTTATGTCCATCTTCTTTTTCGTATAAAGAGGCATCGATCATTAGATATTGCGAACAGGTTTCTACAAACACCTTTTGGTTTCTAATTGTTGCTTTTCTTACCGCATTTAAAGCTCCTTCACATGTCATATGAACAATATAACCAGGACACCCTGTATAGTAAAGCATATCACAAAAACGTCCAGAAGCTTCAGCTTCAGTAATTTCAGGCTGTGATAAATAATGATACAATGGTTTGGTATTGCCTTGAGATAAATTTTTAGACACTAGGGAGTCGATCATATCTCCATTCGTTGCATGAACTGTAACTAACCCTCCATGTTTTTTCACTACTTTCATTAACTGTACCATTTGGCCATCATCGATCATTAAAGCGCCTTTATATGCCATAAAGGTTTTAAATGATGTAATTCCCTCCTCCTCAATCATTTGAACAACTTCTTTAGCAACGTTATCGTTAAAATCAGTAACTGCCATATGATAACTAAAATCACCGACTGCTTTGTGGACTGATTTTTCTTTCCAAGTATTTAATGCATTATGTAATGTGTCTCCTTGAGTTTGCAGAATAAATTCTATAACGGATGTAGTGCCTCCAAATAAAGCTGCTCTTGTTCCTGTTTCATAGTCATCACTTGAAAAAGTTCCCATGAAAGGCATCTCTAAATGTACGTGTGGATCTATTCCTCCTGGAATAATTAATTTATCTGTTGCGTCAATTGTTTTGTCAGCTGAGTAGGTTAAATTATTGCCAATGGCAATAATTTTTTCACCTTCGCAGTAGACATCAGCCTTATATTCTTCAGCAGCTGTCACAACTGTACCATTCTTTATTAAAACAGACATGTTATTGTGTTTTCAATAATACAATATTGTGTTTTTTATCGAGAAAAGCAAGCCTATTCTCCTATTTCTCAACTCTTTAATTCTTCCTTTACTACATTGTTGGGGAATAGTATGCTTATGAAAACACCAACAAGAAATGCTACAATAAATGACAGAGGGAGCTCTCCTAGGCTCTCAAAATATACTCCGATTTCATTAAGATTGAATATGTAGAATTTAAAAAAGGGGACACATATAAATCCTGAGATCATAGAACAGATTGCACCTTTTTCCGTGAATTTAGACCAAAATAGAGATAAGATAATAGTTGGGCAAAATGTAGCTGCTATTCCAGCCCAACCAAATATAACAAACCAGAAAATTGTTCTGTCAGGAGAAAGTATAGCAACACACATAGCGAGACTTAAAGCTATTAAAGCTAAAAGTAAAGTAATGAATTGAGATATTTTTGCTAGCTGACTTTCTGTTTTATTTGGCTTAAAAATTTGCTGATAAAAATCTCTTGAAATAGCACTTGATGCCACAACTAATAAAGAATCGATAGTGGACATAATTGCAGATAAAACAGCAGCGATATATACACCAATTAACACCAAAGGCATTAAGTGATCAACCAATAATGGTAATACATTTTGAGCTCCGTTTCCAAGAATTTCCTCTGGGGAATCACCAATACCAGTTAATAAATATCTTCCATATAGACCTATTAATACTGCACAGGAGTCTGTGAGTATAGTAAAAGCAAAAGCAACCCATCTCCCTTTTTTAATTTCATTTTGATCTTTGATCGACATAAATCGAACAAATAATTGAGGAGAGCCAAGAAATCCTAGCCCAATTAACATAAATCCTATTACTGTAATTAAGTTCATGGTGTTAAATCCGCCATCTCCCCAAATGTTTAGTAAGCTAGGGTCCAATGTGGATAAACCTGAGAGAACAGAGTCTGCAGAATTTAATGATAGTATAGCAACAATTGGCAGTAATACCAATCCAATTAACATAATAAGACCTTGAAAAAGATCTGACCACGCTACAGCTACAAATCCCCCGGTAAAAATATAAGCCAACACGATAAAAAAGCCAACAATAGCACCAGTAAAATAATTCCAACCTAGAAAGGATTCAAAAGCAGATCCCGTAGCATCTATTTGTGCACTAACATATATTGTTACAAAAAGAGATAATGCTGTTGCTGCAACTATTCTTAATGTATTTGAGTTGGATTTGAATCTACTTACTAAATAGTCTGGAATAGTTATGGAATCGTATTTATCCGATAACTTTTTAAACCTTTCTGCCATTAAAAACCAAGCAATAGAAACGCCTATAACCTCTCCTAAAACGACCCAAAAGGCGGAAACGCCAATCATTGCCCCTAAGCCAGTTAGACCTAAAAGAAGCCAAGCAGATTCACCAGTAGCTCTTGCTGAAAAAGCAACTACCCAATAACCTAGATTTTTTCCTCCAACGTAATAATCTTTAGTGTTTTTAATGCGTTTAGAAGCAAGAAACCCTATCAAAAAAAGAATGCTGAAATAGAAGAATAATATGGAATATTTAATCAGCAAGCTAACTTATCTTTTGCTCATTTTCACTAAAAAGTAATAGGAAATAAATGAGACTATAAATCCACTAAACCAAGAGATGTCATATAAGAAGGAAAGAGAAGGAACAAAATTCCCTATGCCAGCAAAAATAACTCCAATTAAAAAAGAAATTATAGCTGCAGAATTAAATCCACTACCTCCAAATGCATATTCTCCATCAGTTTTATAAAGAGCAGCGATATCTAAGTTTGTTTTTCTAATCACAAAGTAATCGCAGATTAAAATAGCTACTACCGGCCCTAATAAACTACTTACAAATAATAATAATGGGATTATATAATTAATCAAAGCCCAAGGCATGATTACTATACCAATAATAGCGGTTACTATTCCACCACCTTTGAAACTAAGTGTTTTTGGAAAGGCATTGGAAAAAGCATTTGCTGGAGCAATTACATTAGCAGCAATATTGGTACTTAAAGTAGCGATCAGTAAAAAAATCTGAGAAATGATAACTATATATTTCTCATCAAATTTCGCTAATAGGTCTGCAGGATTCCATGGAGCATCTTCTCTAATTAGAACATCACCAAATGTGATCGTAGCTGCACATGTTACAAAGATTCCGACAAAAGAATATAAAATCATAGTGCCGGGTAAACCAATGAATTGACCTTTCTTTTGGTCACTTTGAGATTTAGAGAACCTAGTTATATCAGCAATACTAATAGACATTGTTGCCCAAAAACCGACCATTGCTGTTAACATTATTAAATATTGCCAGATTCCTGTTTCTTTCTTTAAAATTGGACTGTAATAGCTTGTAACAAGACTCGATGTTTGGTTATCATCTCTGACCTGAACACTGACTTTTGAAGGGTCGTCTTTTTTGATAATGGAATTAATATCCACATTATTTAAGAAAGCTAAGGGAACGGTGGTTTTGTTAGTAGACGTATGCAACCATTCTGTTTTAGTCTCTGTTCCTTCTTTTGAAGGATAGGTAATCTGATACTCTGTTGCTTTAACAGAGTCGTTTTTATCATTAATAGTAGTAATGGTTAATGCATTATCTGAAATGACTAATGTAGAAACAGATAATTGGTGACTAGTGTCTAATACTTTATTAAACGAACCAACTTCATCACTTCCCCACCATATTAAACCTATGCCCATAGCCACAAGGATTGGTGCAGCTAGAAGCTCTAGAGTTTTTATGCTTTCAGTACCTTTAA
>Ga0163108_10003953_pt1 | contig 10507 bp, 8 predicted proteins | sample Fk1155metaG_FD_109644 | JGI IMG/M metagenome (GOLD analysis project Ga0163108, IMG submission 109644) | Marine microbial communities from the Central Pacific Ocean - Fk160115 155m metaG | ecosystem: Environmental > Aquatic > Marine > Oceanic > Photic zone | place: The Central Pacific Ocean...
GCAGCGTGGGATCGATGGTCTTGGGAGAAGCGACCTCGACCTCGGCAGGCGCCGAGGCGTCGTCCTCGATCTGGATGACGACCGATGTCCGGGCAGCGAAGCGTACCGTGGCCGAACTGCCAATCGGGCCGGGCACGGTGGGGATGATACGGACTTTGATGATCTTTTCGGCACCCGCTGACAGTGATCCCAGGGACCAGCTCAGAACGCTTTCGGCGATCTCGGCCTGCGGCAAGGTTCCGGTCAAACGGGCCCCGCGTGGGATCCGGTCTTCGACGACAATCGAATCAACGGTCGTGGTTCCGCTGTTATGAACCAGGATCGAATAGATCAGGGGCTGGCCGAGCTTGCCACTACTGGGCGCGGTCTTGGCAATCGTGAGTTGCGGTTGCTGTTTCCCGATCGGAGCACCGGCGTCGATCGTCGCAGTGCCCTGGAGAGGATGCTCAACGATGGCTGCTGGCTGTGCTGGATCGGCTGCCGCTGGTGTGGTCGACGCGGGCTTGGCGGCGTCGGGCGTGACCGCCGAGGGAGTGTCCGGAAGCACTTTCACGGTGGGGGGAGATGATGGGATGTCAGTTATCGCAGGTGGTTGCGGCAGGTCGATTACACGGGCCGGAGCCGATTGGGGCGGCGTTGACGATGCGGGAGGGGGAATCGTGGTGGTTGCCGGCTGAGATGCGGGAACCACAGTCGGCGGGGCGAGTGCCGGGGCCGCGACGCTCTCCTGGGGCGCAAGCCGCTGCGGAGTGATCGGTGGTGCCGCTGGGAACCTGGTGGTCGGTGGAGCCGCGAGATCGCTGCCGGATTTCGGCGGCGAATCGATTCCATTGGCGGGCTGGATCGACGGGGGAGGAACGGCTGTCAGATCAGGCGGTGTGGAGGGGAATCCGGTGGGGTCCGGTGTCAGTGCCGCGGGCGGTTGATTGCGAGCGGGGAATGACTCCAGCGACGGGGGTTGGGCGGTGTCGGCAATCGATGGGGAAGCCGGGGGAGCCGAAACAAGCGACGTTGTCGCGTGCGGTGAAGCTGCCGGCACGACCCCTCCGGGCTCTTCCTGGAAGGCGGCTATCGTCTCGGGAGTGTCAAACCCTTCGGGTTCTCCCAGGTCGAAATCGTCACCGGTTGTGCCCGGAACGCCGGTTTGGGTTGCGCCTTCGGCCGCGGGAGCCTCCCGCAGGCCTCGCTGGACTTGCATCACCACCAGGGTGCTGAGCAGGATGACGCAGAGCAGGCCGGTAAAAATCGAGAGGGTCTTGAGCATGGGATTCCCTTCCCAACTGCACGGGGAACACGCCACCACGTCAATTACGCAGGACGCCGAATTGCCTCGCTTGAGACAACGAAAAAATAACAAATCGCGGGTCGGCAGCCTAGGCGAGTTTCACTGATATTCTCGCCGATCGTTGTGGCCGGTTCGCCTAATCGCCCGGCGTTGGCGGTTCGGTCTCGATGTCGTACCAGGCCATTGCCCGATCCATCGGCTCGATCCGCAGCACGACCGTTCCGTCGCGGAAAATTCGTACCGTGCCCGTTGATTCTGAGACGGCGATGGCGATTGCTCCGGTGTTCTTCGAGATCGCCGCGGCAGCCCAATGCCGCGCTCCCAGGCCCTTGGTCAGCGACAGGCCACTGGCGGGGGCGTTGAGAATCCGGCCGGCGGACTGGACGATCCCCTCGGCGGAGATGATGAAGGCCCCGTCGAGCTGGGCGATTTCCTTGATGCTCTCCCGGACCCGCGGACTGCGGATCTGCCGTTCCCTTTGAGGGTATCCCCTGAAGTTGTCATGCACGGCTTCATGGGAAAGCGGAAGAACTTTCCGGTGATTGCCGACCACGAACATCGTTCCCACCGGCTTGCCTTCCCGTCCCTCACGTCCGATTTCCACGGCCAGGTCGACGACCGAGCGCAGGGTCTCGAGCGGGACCTTGGTTTCGAGTCGTTGCAGGTCGCGGGACGTCAGTCGGGTGAGGTGGTCGGCAAGGTTGATGACACTGATCGAATCGATCCTGTCTCGCTCGTAGCCGGAATACAGAGCGACGATCGTGTCACCCGGCTGCAACAGGTCGTCGGCAATTGCCTCGAGTAACGCCTGGCTGAGCTGCACCTGGCGGGTTTCCGAGGCCGAGAGCAACGGGACGAGGGCGATGTCGTCGGCGGTTGCGGCTCGCTGAACATCGGGCTTGCTGCTGGCAACGAGCAGTCGGACCCGCTTGAGTTTCTTGCGGATCTCCTCGAAATCGTAAGGAAATTCCGCAAGCATCACGATTGCAGTCGCATCGGTCTGCATCACGACACGCCGGGCCGCTGCCAGGAGTTCGGCAACCGTGGGAGAAAGGGCCTTGCGTTGCATACCGTCACCGAAACAGGCGAACCGGTGGGCGCACCGCTTGTGCTGCCCTCAACCTCCAGTGTAGACGAAAGCCGGGCGCGGTCAATCGCCCTCGGAGAGCACCAGTTCGTGCGTCGTCTTGGCCGTCATCAACGTGTCGTCCCCAAACGGTCCCACCAGGGTGCTGTCGATCCGTGTCGTTTTGGAAATCAGCAGGCCGCGGCGGATATCGAACACGACAGTGCCCGAGGAGACGACCTGGATCAACTGCGCCAGGATTCGCCGATCGGTGACCGGGGTCAATTTCACGGTCTTCCAGGTGATCGTGGCCTTCGAGTCGGCGACCTCCTCCAGCGTGTAAATCCGCTTGATGGCGATTCGTCGCTGTTGACGATCCGAATCGATCGCTGTCACGTGGAATGCCTCGTCCCAGGCGGCACCCACGCCAACGGGGACGTCCGGCAGGGGCACCAGAAAACTGCGATTCACCAGCGACTTTGACATCGAGGTGAACGTGGAACCCGGGTTGGCCTTTAGCCAGGTCTTACTGACCGAAAGCACCTTCAGCAACTTGCCGGAGGTCCCAAATCGGCTGCGGGCAATTGGCCGACCAATCGTCTGCAGCAAAGGTCGAAAATCACTGGGACACTTGTCGGGGTCGGCCGTGCTGTCAACGTGAATCGGAGGATCGGTTCCCTTTTGAGCGTGGATCTTCACCCGGTCGACAACCGTCTCGACCAACCCCTGTCCCCGGTCATCGACGGTGAGCACCCGGTAGTGCTTGCGCGTCTCGCGGTTGTTGAGGATCCGGACGCTCTTTTCGCCCTTGCGGACCTGAATGCTGCTGTTGAATCGATCGTCGTAGTGCACCGCCTGTTTCGCGGTGAACTTGAACGCCAGTTGCCAGACCGGAGCCGCCGATTTCGCCTTGTTGCCGTCACCTGCCGCACGCAGCGACGGGCACAACAGCAGGGCAATGACAACGATCAGGCAGGCACGTCGGAACGGGATGAGCACGACCGGGGGCTCCTGGCGGGGACAATCGCGCGGAAGCCTAGCAGATCTGCTACCAGCCTGGGGAGATCGATTCTGCGATGCGGACGAGAATCCGGCCGGATCGTTGGTTTCCAGTCCAGGCGTGTTATCGTGCTCTGGCCCGGGTTTGGCCGCTCCAGCCGAGCTTGTTTCGCAGCGCCGAGTAGTAGCTGTGCCCTGGCACCCGCGCCAGTTGAAAGGCGAGTTCGGAGCGGACGACGTGAATCGTGTCACCGGACACAAACCCGCGTTGAATCTGACCGTCAACAACAAGCATCACTCCATCGGGGACATTGGTCATCTTCAGCGTGTACTTTCGATCGGCGCGGTCAACCAGCGGGCGATTGGTGAGCGTGTGCGGATTCAGAGGGGTGACAACGAAGGCCTGAAGATCCTGCCGGAGAATCGGGCCGCCCGCCGAAAGACTGTGGGCGGTCGAGCCGACCGGCGTACTGATGATCACGCCGTCGCCGCTGTAGGTCGTGACTTCCTCGCCGTCGATTTCAAGGCAGATGTCCAGCATGCTCAGGCTCGACCCAGCACACAACGCGATTTCGTTGAGACCCGCGATGCTCTCGGTTGTCCCGTCGACCGCCTCGTGATGGCACTCGAACATCAGGTGCTCGGTGACCCGGTATTGTCGGTTGCGAATAACCGGCAGGTTCTCGCGAAATTCCTCGAGCGAAAGGTCGGCGAGAAAACCCAACCGTCCCAGGTTGACACCCAGGATCGGTCGTTGGGTGGCGGCCAGTTGCCGGCAAGCCCGCAACATCGCTCCATCGCCTCCGAGTACGACGACAAGATCGGATTCCGGGGGCGGGTCGGCCAGGTCCTCGGTCACGGCCGCAGCGACAACTTCGACACCGTCCTGCTGGTCGAGAAAGGCGGAGAGTTCCGTCCAGGCGTCCTGGACACGCGGACTCTGATCGCGGGCCAGGACGATCAACCTTAAAATGTCGTCAGCCATTGCGGTCACCCTTGGGAAATCCCGGCGCGATTGTCCACAATGGTCCCAGCAACGGCAACGCCATCGACCTGTCCAGGTACTCCACGTGAATTACTTTGCCCACGGACTGCGTTTCACCGACAGGCCCTGGTTCCTGGCCGGTACGGCCGTTCCCGACTGGCTGAGCGTGGTCAATCGCCGGGTGAGAATGAGAACGCGTCACGTCACCCCGTTTGCCGACGGGAGCGGCTCGATCCAGGCCGAGGTGGCTGCCGGCGCGTTGCAGCACCTTGAAGATGACCAGCACTTTCATGGGTGTCGCGCATTCGTGGAAATCACCGGAACGATGGCCGTGGACTTCCGGAATCGTTTGCCGTCGGGACCAGGCTACAGGCCGGGGCTGCTGGGGCACATCGCAGCGGAACTGGTGCTTGACGGCCTGTTGATCGCTCGTGATCCGGGCCGGCTGGTTCGATACTACGAGGCTCTTGAAAGGGTCGATCCCGTCGCAGTCCAGGACGCGGTCAATCGCATGGCCCGTGGCGGACAGACACAGGATCTGGCCGAGTTGATCAAGCGGTTCCTGTTGCACCCTTTCCTGGGCGACTACACCGACCCCGAGCGATTGTTGTATCGCTTGAATCAAGTGATGCGGCGAATCAAACTGGCTCAACTTCCCCACGACGTGGTTGTGGTGATTGAACGGGGGACTGAACTGGTCGAGTCGAGAGTGACGGAGTTGCTGGGATGGGTGCCGCCAGTCGGGGAAGTTGGCGGCAAACGGGCGGCTGGTTGAACTGGTGTCGCGAGATACTCGCTGAAAGGGGTTAACGATGAAGTACGGAATGAACCTGCTGCTGTGGGCCACCGCGGTGGATGAATCTCATGACGCGGTACTCGAACAGATCAAGGAGATCGGGTACGACGGGGTCGAAATCCCGATTTTCGACCACGATGCGGCCGCCTTCGAACGACTCGGGAACAAGCTCGACGAACTGGGATTGGAGCGGACGGCCGTGACGATTTCGGGGGAGGACGCCAATCCAATTTCTGCCGACGCCAGCGTGCGTGCCGAAGCGGTCACACGGCTGAAAAGTGCCGTCGACATGTGCCGCCTGGCAGGGTCACCGCTGTTGTGCGGTCCGTTTCATTCAGCACTGGGCTATTTCTCTGAGGCCCTGCCGACCGAAGAGGAGTGGCGGCACGGACAGGACACGCTGCGTGAAGTGGCCGACTACGCCGGTGAGAATGGTGTGACGCTGGTGCTGGAATACCTCAACAGGTTCGAGTTGTACTTCCTGAACTGCGCGGCCGATTGTGCGCGATTCACCCGCGAGGTCGATCATCCTGCACTGAAGATGATGTACGACACGTTTCACGCCAACATCGAGGAGAAAGACATCACCGCGGCGGTGAAGTCGTGCATCGACCAGTGCGTGCACGTGCACATCTCGGAGAATGACCGCTCGACGCCGGGAAGTGGCGGGGTCGATTGGGACACGTCGTTTGCCGCCTTGAAAGAAGTCGACTACGACGGCTGGATGGTGGTCGAGGCCTTCGGTCTTTCGTTGCCCGACCTGGCGGCGGCCACAAAGATCTGGCGGCGGATGTACGAGTCCGAAGAACAACTGGCGACCGACGCCCTGTCGTTCATGAAGAGCCGCTGGGAAGGATAGCGGCGGGTCAGTTGTGTCCCGCTCGGGTGAGGCCGATGTGTGGTCGGGGCAGTCGGGGCCGACGGTTGGGCTGGTGGCTGTGGTTCGATCACATCGATCGGTGCCGGTGTCAACCCGATCGCCAGGAAGCCCAACGTCATCCAGCCGGCCAGGTGTCGGCCCGTTCCCAGCGGGACCGTGTCGTCGGTTGTCGGTGGGTGCTTGGGACCCATCAGCAGCAGCAGGACCAGCAGTACGCTGAACGAGGGGTCGCGGGCCAGCACCATGTAGACGGCTGCAGCGGCCATCAGCGACAGGGCCACGACATGGGCTCGCTTGCCGATCAACGTGTAGAGGATGTGGCCGCCGTCGAGCTGCCCGATCGGTAGCAGGTTCAACGCCGTGATAAAAATTCCCACCCAGCCGGCAAAGACCAGAGGATTCAACAGTACGGTTTGACCGGCTGCCAGTGGGCCGTGCACCCATTCGATCATCCACTGCAGCAGCAACGGGTCGCCGTAGACGAGGATCGGCATGTCCGGGTTCTGCGGCAAGGTGACGACAGTCGACGACTGCAGGCCCCACAAGGTGACCGGTATCGTGACCAGGAGTCCGGCCAGTGGGCCACTGATGGCGATGTCGAACATCGCCCGGCGGTTCGCGTAGCCGGAGGCCTGGACGATGACGGCACCCATCGTGCCAAAAGGTGATATGGGCATCGGGATGAAAAACGGCAGTGTCGCCGGCACCTCGTACCGCTTGGCCTGCAGGAAATGGCCCATCTCGTGGGCGATCAGGATCCCCATCACCGCCGCTGTGAATTCCAGGCCGCTGGCCAGGCAGGCACGAAGGAATTCGGACCTGTTCATTTCCGGATCGATTTCGGCAAGCGCCGCCCCCGCCCATGTCGTGCTGATACAAGTGGCGATGAACAGGCCGACGGCCAGCCGTGGCCGAGTCTTGAGTCGCGGTCTCAATCGCGGCAGTCGACGCCCGTTGTTGGGGACACCAGCGATCGGACTCACGTCGACGGTGAGTTCATCTTCAGAGGCGGAAAAGTGACCGGGATCAGGCACGAGGTCGGGCACGGGTGAAGGTCGAAAGGGAAGAAGGCCGACTGGAGGTCATTGTAGCCGAAAGGACGCGGGCCTGCCGAGGGCCTGCGTGGTTGCCAGTGGCGGCACTTGGCAGGACAATTCCTTACCGAGACAGCCGATCAGTCCCCCTGACTCCTGGAGATCGACCCGATGCGGGTGACCAATGTTGATGTGACCGTCGTCGAGGTACCGCAGGTAGCCCCGATCGCCCCCTACCGCTCTCACGTGCGGACCAGTTCGACGACGATGAGCGCGATCGTCAGGGTCGAGACCGACGAGGGCCTTGTCGGTTGGGGAGAGCACAACGTGAACTTTCTGCCCGAAATCAGTGCCGCGAGAATGCAGTCCGATGCCCGCGCGTGGACGGTTGGACGTGATGCCACCAACCTGGTCGCATTTCATCGTGACTGCCGACTTGAGACACGGCTGAAGTCGGGGATCGAACTGGCATTGTGGGACTTGAAAGGAAAGGCACTTGGCGTGCCGGTGGTTGACCTGCTGGGCGGCAGGATCCGCGACGAGGTGGAACTGGCCGCCTGCATGGGGATCCAGACCTACGAGCGGGCCGGAGAAATCGCGTCCCATTATGTCGAGGAAGGCTACACGACCCTGAAAACAAAGGCCGGCAGCGACATGCAGGAGGACCTGGAAATGGTCCGCGGTGTTCGCGACGCGGTGGGTGCAAAGCTGAAACTTCGCATCGATCCCAACCGGGCCTATTCGTTGGAGGAAGCCACGCAACTGGGCCGTCGACTTGAAGAGTACGAACTGGAATATCTTGAACAACCGATTCCCGCCGAACCGTTGGCAGAAGCGGCCAGTTTGCGGGCCGCGACCAAAACTCCGATCGCTCTCAACGAGAGCGTCGTGGACCCGGTCAGTGCCTGGGAGATTCTCGACGCGGGGGCTGCCGAGTTCCTGTTGCCCGACACCCATATCGCCGGTGGCATCTGGCCTTGCATCGAGATCGGCCATCTGGCCCACGCCGCCGGCGTGCCGTGCATCATGCATTGTGGACATGACCTGGGCCCCAAGACCGCGGCCATGCTCCACGTGGCCGGTTCGTGCCCGGCCTACACCCTGGCTAACGATTCCACCTACTTCGGCCTGGAAGATGACGTGACACTTGTGCCCTTCGAGATCAAGGACGGCCGGATTGCCGTCCCCGCCGTGCCGGGGTTGGGATGTGATGTCGATCCGGAGAAACTGATCCGTTATCGCGTCGAGTGCTGAAACGAATGCTGAAGAAGAGGTGAAAAACGATGCGACTGAGAACCATCTTCCTGGGCAACATGTTGCTGTTAGCCACGCCAGTGGCCGATGCGGCCGAAATTCCGGTGACCGGTCACCACGATCGACGACTCGAATCGCTGGATCGGCTGATGACCGGCTTTCTGACTCGTCACAAGCTTCCCGGAGCCTCGCTGGCGGTGACTCGTCACGGTCGCCTGGTTTACGCTCGCGGTTTTGGCCTGGCCGACACCGCCGCTGACGATCCGGTATCGCCGACGAGCTTGTTTCGAATCGCCAGCCTCTCGAAACCGATCACCGCGGTCGCCATATTGCAACTGGTCGAACAGGGACGGGTTAGCCTGGATGACTCGGTGAGCGCGGTACTGGGGCTCGAACCCACCGTTGATCGCAAGCGACATCAACGTGTGACGATTCGGCAGTGCCTGCAGCATACCGGTGGCTGGGATCGAGGTGTGTCGTTCGATCCGATGTTCCAGTCGGTGCGGATCGCGACGGTGCTGGGCACGAAATCCCCGGCGGCCGCCAGCGACGTCATCCGGTTCATGCAACGCTGGCCTCTCGATTTCGACCCGGGCACACGCTACGCGTATTCCAACTACGGCTACTGTCTGCTGGGCCGGGTGATCGAGAAACTTTCCGGCACCAGTTACGAGCGGCACGTCCGCAAACAGGTGTTCGGGCCGCTGGGAGTGACACGCGTGCGGGTCGGCCGTTCACAGGCGCAGGGGCGTTTCCCGGGCGAGGTCCGCTATCACGTCGACGGAGAGAAGGTCGGTTTGAGCGTGTTTGCCTCGAACCTGGGACAGCCGGTTTCTCGTGCTTACGGCGCCTGGTATCTGGAAGCGATGGATTCCCACGGCGGCTGGATTGCCTCGGCTGTCGACCTGGTTCGATTTGCCTCGGCGATGGATCGACCGCAGAAGAGCCGCCTGCTCAAGGCCGTCTCGATCAAGGAGATGATCGCAGCTCCGCCGGCACCGGTTTCCCGCGAGTCCGACGGCCGCCCTTCGGACGTGTACTATGGCCTGGGATGGTCGGTCCGACAGGTGTCGAAGGGGCGTTGGAACCTGTGGCACACGGGGTCTCTGGCGGGAACCTCCACGCTGCTGGTCCGCCGCCACGACGGCATCAACTGGGCGGTGCTCTTCAATTCCCGCAAGCCATGCAACGGCAGCAATCCGTCCTCGGCCATCGATCCGCTGGTGCACAAGGCCGTCGATGCGGTGAAGGAGTGGCCCGAGAAGGATCAGTTCGACAAACTGCTGTCGGAGGATTGATCCGGCGGGGATAACACCAGCGACATGCGGTTGGCAAGCCGCTCCAGCGCCGGGGAGATGTCGGTGGGCTCGAGATGGACGTTGAGCAGGCTGAACGCGTCCTGGTTGGCCAGCGCCGCCGTCAGGGCCTGGTCGAGTTCGCTTTCGGTGTGAACCTCGAAACCCCAGCCTCCCCCCAGCAGGTCCGGCAGCCGATGGTACTTCCAGTCCAGAATGTCGTTGAAGGGTCCTTCCTGCAGAAAGCGCTCGGTCGTGTAGCCCTTGTTATTGAGCACGATCACGACCGGGTTGAATCCATTGCGCACGGCCGTGGAGAGTTCCATGCAGGTCATTTGGAAGGCACCGTCGCCGACCAATACGATCGGTCGCAGTCCCGGGTCGGCCACCTGCACCCCGATGGCTGCCGGGATGGCAAATCCCATCGACGTGTAATAGGCCGGGCTGAGAAACTGGGTGTGTCGGGACAGGTTCAAGTCGACGGCGCCGAACAGCGAGTCGCCGACATCGGCGATGACGGCCATCTGCTCGTCGAGCATCTGGTTGAGCCGCGTGAAGAGCCTGCGGGTCGTGACCGGCTTGTTGGCCCGGGCCCGGAAGGGACGGTCGGCCGTCCGGCGGCGAGCCGGCAGGGGGCGTCGGACCGGAGCCAGCTTGGCCTTGAGCAGTCCGCCGACGAAATCCGAGAGAACGACATCATGAAAGTGATGATGACGGATCCGCAACGTCTCGCTGGTTGCATAGATGCAGAGGCCGGGATCGAGATTGGCCGTGTAGATGCCCAGGTTGATGTCGGTCATGAACGTGCCGAGCAGGATCACACAATCACTTTGCTCGACGTACCTGCGGATCTTGTCGCGACCCATCGCTCCCTCGTAGACACCGATGAACTGGGGATGGGCCTCGCTGATCA
>Ga0163108_10003954_pt1 | contig 10506 bp, 10 predicted proteins | sample Fk1155metaG_FD_109644 | JGI IMG/M metagenome (GOLD analysis project Ga0163108, IMG submission 109644) | Marine microbial communities from the Central Pacific Ocean - Fk160115 155m metaG | ecosystem: Environmental > Aquatic > Marine > Oceanic > Photic zone | place: The Central Pacific Ocean...
AAAAGATCGCTCACAGGCATCATCGCAGAACCGATGATCCCAAAAGCATGCTCGATCCCATGCAACTGCAAAACCTTGACAAACGCCTCTTCAGTCGTCATCCTCATGGCTCAAAACTCCCTTATTTCCGTTCGTCGCGATAATGGTAGAGGTGGTAGAGGCCCCATTGGCCCAGCCTGCGGAAGGGCGTCTTCCATCCTTCATGCGGCAGTTCGGTGTTGAAGATCGGCAGGTCGGGAACCGCCTCGCCCGCGACCAGTTGCGCCATGCGGCGCCCGGCCATCGCGGAATACATGACGCCGTTGCCGCCATAGCCCAGGGCGTAGAAGGCGCCGGGCAGGTCCGGCAGGCCGGTGATGCGGGGCATCATGTCATGGCTGACATCGACCCAGCCCCACCAGGAATAATCCAGATCGATCCCGCGCAGGGCCGGAAATTTCCGCGCCATCCCCTCGCGCAGCGCGTTCAGATGCGCCGGATTGGCCGCGTCGCGGCCGGTGATCGCGGCCCGCGATCCGATTTGCAGCCGGTTGTCGGGCAGCAGCCGGTAATAGTGGCGCAGGGTCCGGGTATCGGTCAGCGGCGACAGTTTCCTGATGCCGACCTCGTCCAGTTCCGACGGTGTCAGAACGCGGGTCACGACGCTGTTGGACATGATCGGCATCAGCCGGTCCCTCAGCCGCGGATGCAGCCCGCGCGGGGCATAGGCCGCCGTTGCCACCGCGACGCGACGCGCGCGGATGGTGCCGCCGGGCGTGCGCAGGTGATGGATGCCATCCTTCAGCAGCCAGCCCTGGACCGGGCTGTCGGTATGGACCCTGGCGCCCAGTTCACGGGCCACGCGCAGATAGCCGAAGGCCAGTTTGGCCGCATGGATGCCGGTGCCGTCGGGTTCCCACATGGCGCCATGCGCCTCGTGGTCACGGACGACGGTGTCATGCAGCTCGTCCCGGCCCATCATCCGCGCGCCATAGCCGAACGTGTCGTTCAGCAGCCGGGTTTCGCTTTCCAGTGCCGGCATCGCGGATGCCTTATGCGCGATGTAGTAATGGCCGCCATCCTGTGGCTGGCAATCGATGCCGTGATCGCGGATCAGGCCGCGGAACAGGTCAAACGCTTCGGTGACCTCGGCATGCAGGCCCTGCGCGGTATCAAGGCCCCAGCGTTTGATCCACTGGCTGCGCTTCAACCGGCCCGAACTGATCTGCGCCTGCCCGCCATTGCGGGTGGAACAGCCATAGGCAACGCCGTTCGCCTCCAGCACGGTGGCCTTGATGCCGTGCATCCGGGCCAGGTGGATGGCGCAGGACAGGCCCGTATAGCCCGAGCCGATCACCGCGATGTCCACGTCCATGTCCGCCGTGACCGGGCCGTCATCCTCGGGCGCCGGGCCCGCCGTGTCGATCCAGTAGGTCGGCGCGTAATCGCTGCCCGGTCCCAGCCCGCGGGCCGTCATCGGGTCGTAGAAGGGATCGAAGGGCACCGATCCCGCACGTCTGGCGATCATCTGCATGACACGGCTCACTTCGCGGGGATTGCCGGGCGCTGCTTGCGGATCGCCTGTTTCTCGACGATCCGGCCGCCCTCGATGCGGAACAGGTCGGCGCCCTGAACCTCGGTCCGGGTGCCGTCGGGGTTGGTGGCACGGAAGGTCCACTGGCTGACGCCGCGGGTGCCGTCCTCGGACAGGAAGTGGCTGTGATCGGCCCATTGCACGTCAGGCATCGCGGTCCAGACCCCCTCGAAGGCCCTGGCGATGGCATCCTTGCCTTCGATCCTGTTGCCGTATTCATGTTCGCCCGCGACGGTGAAGAACACGCAATCATCGGCGAAATGCGTCATCACGCCGTCGATGTCGTGGCGGTTGAAGGCGTCGAAGGTGGCCTTCAGGTCGTCGGCGGTCAGGGCGCGAGTGGTCGTTGTCATAGGCGTGTTCCTTGCGTCAGTAGCCCATCATCCGGGGCAGCCACAGGGCGATTCCGGGGAAGATGGCGATGATGAAGATTGCGGTGACAGAGGCGAGCGCGAAGGGAATGGCCCGCAGGCTGATCCTTTCGATCGAGACCCCGGATATGCCCGAGGCGATGAACAGGTTCTCGCCCAGCGGCGGCGTCTGGAAACCCACCGACAGGGTGGCGATCATGACGATGCCGAAATGGATCGGATCGATCCCCATCATGTAGGCGACCGGCAGCATCACCGGGACCAGGATCATGATCGCGGCCAGCGTTTCCATGAACATGCCGATGACCAGCAAGAGACCGATCACCATGGCCCAGATCAGGTAGAGGTTCGTGGTCAGGGACAGGATCCCGCCCGCGATGACGGCGGGAACGTCGTTTTCGACCAGGATCCGGCCGAAGATGGTGGCGGTGAACAGGACCAGCAACACGCGCCCGGCCAGCCATGTCGTCGTGTCCAGCGACTTGATGACCTCGCGCAGATCCAGTTCGCGATAGATCGCGGCGCCGACGAACAAGGTGTAGAAGATCGCCACGATGGCGGCCTCGGTCGGGGTGAAGAAGCCGGAATAGATGCCGCCCAGGATCACCACCGGGGCCAGCAGCGCCCAGAAGCCGTGATAGCATGCCGACAGGATCTTGCCGACCGAAAGCGGCTCGGCCGAGCCGTGGAAGCCGCGCATCCGGCAGCGGATGTAGTTCATCACCAGCAGGCCGCCGGCCATGACGACACCCGGCAGGAAACCCGCGATGAACAGCTTCGAGATCGAGACCGACTGGAACGCGCCATAGGTTTCGATCGCCGCGGAGGGCGGCTGCATGCCCATGGCCGAGATGCCGTAGATGACCATCGGGATCGAGGGCGGGATGATGATGCCAAGCCCGCCCGCCGCGGCCGTGACCGAAGCCGCGTAGCCCGCGCCATAGCCCTGCCGCACCATGGCCGGGATCATCAGCATCCCGACGGCCGCGGTCGTCGCCGGCCCCGAGCCCGAGATCGCGCCGAAGAACAGGCAGGCCATCACGGTGGCGGCGGACAATCCGCCGGTGAACGGACCGGCCAGGCTTTCGGCCACGTTGATCAGGCGCCGCGACAGGCCCGCAGCCTCCATCAGCGCGCCGGCGAGGATGAAGGCGGGCAGGGCCATCAGCGGAAAGGATCCGACCGCGGACCAGGCCATCTGCACCATCTTGATCGGATTGTCGCCCAGATACAGCATCGCCGCCAGCGACGAGACGCCAAGCGCCACGGTGATCGGCGCGCCAAGGATCAGCAGCCCGAAGAAGGCGCCGAAGAGGATTTCGACCAGATAGCTGTCCATCAGCGGTGACCCTTGTCATAGGCGCGCTTCTCGTCCTCGGCCAGTTCCAGCGCCGCCTCGACGCTGACCTTGTCGGGATCGGCGGGGTCGATGCCGCGCACCAGCTTGAGGTAGTTCACCTGGAGGATGCGCAGCGTCATCAGGGTGAAGGCGATGGGCAGGGCCAGATAGACATAGCGCATCTCCCATCCCAGGGTCTGGGCCTTCACGAAAGGTTTCAGGCGGCTGATGAATTCGATGGACTGCCAGATGAAGACCAGGTTGAAGGCGATCCAGAACAGATCGCCGATCGCCTCGACGATGCGCGCCTTCTCGCGGCCCAATGCGTTCAGGTGAAAGCCCACGCGGTTATGCGCGGCCATCCGGGCGGCGTAGGACGCGCCGAAATAGGCGAACCAGACGAACAGGATCACCGACAATTCCTCGATCCAGGTGATCGAGAAGCCGAACAATTGCCGGGCGACGATCTGCGCGAAAAGCAGCGTCACGAAGACGGCCAGCAGGATGCGGCAGACATGGCTTTCGAACTTGTCGAGAAAGGACCAGAGTGCTGGCATGGCGGTGCCTTTGGCTGACGGGCGCGCCGGGACGCGGACGGGGACGGGAACGAGGCGCGCGGGCCAGAGCCCGCGCGCGGTGGCGCATCACTGGGGCGCGGGTTCGCGGCCCAGCGAGGTCAGGACGTTGTCCAGAACCTCCTTGCCGCCGATCTGGTCATAGAATTGCGGCCAGACCGCGGCAGTCGCAAGATCGCGGAACTCCTTCTCGTCGTCGGCCGGCTGGGTGATCTCCATGCCGCGGCTGACCAACTCGTCGCGGATCTTGGATTCCTCGCTGCGCAGAAATTCGGACGATGCCTGCGTCGCGGCCTTGCCGGCGGCAAGAACCTGCTGCTGCTGATCCTCCGACAGGCTTTCGAACAGGGCCTCGCTGACGATCAGCGGCTCGATCGAGAACAGGTAGCGCAGGTCGGTGATGTATTTCTGGACCTCGTCGAACTTCATCGCGTAGATCGTCAGATAGGGATTGTCCTGCCCGTCCACGACCTTCTGCTGAAGCGCGGCGAAGGTTTCGCCCCAGGCCATCGGCGTCGGATTGAGGCCCCAGCTCTTGTAGGTCTCGATCATGATCTCGTTCTTCGGGACGCGGATCACCAGCCCCTGCAGATCCGCGACCGTCGAAACCGGCCGCTTGGAATTGCTGAGCACGCGAAAGCCGGAATAGCCCCAGCCGATGATGCGCACGCCGGCATCCTCGATCGTCTGGTCGATCATCTGCTGGCCGACCTCGCCCTGCGTGATCTTTTCGGCGTCGTCCTGGCTGAGAATGACATAGGGCAGCGTCAGCGTGCCGACCGAGGGCGAGAACGGCGTGATGTTGTTGATGGCGAGGATCGAGAAATCCAGCGTTCCGGTGGCGGCGGCGGTCACGGTGTCCTGTTCGTCGCCAAGCTGGCCGTTCAGGAACAGCTTGCCGGTCATCTCGCCGCCGGTCTGTTCTTCCAGCGCGGCGACGAACGCCTTGCCAAGCGCCTCCTGCGATCCGCCGGCGCCATCGCCCACGGCGATGCGGTATTCCTTGGCCGCGGCGGGAACGGCAAGTGCCAGCGTCAGCGCGGTGCCGGTCAGAAAACGGGTCATGTAGCTCATCGGTTGATCCCTGTTGCTGGGGCCGCGTTGGTCGCGGCGTGTTTGGTGCGGCATAATGTTGCAGGCCGGTTGCCGCAAGGATATGTCCAGATGGAACCGTCTCTAGGTCCAGATGCACAGCCGGATTGCGCCCGAGGTCATCTTTCTGCGCGACAGCGACGCGCCGACGCGGCAGGGCCAGCTTGCCGCGGCCATCGTGCGCGCGGTGCTGGAAAGCCGGGCCCGGCCCGGAACACGCCTGCCCTCCAGCCGCAGCCTGGCCGGGGCGCTTGGCCTGTCGCGGATGACGGTCACGCTGGTCTATCAGGATCTTGTCAGCCAGGGCTATCTGGAGACGATCCCGAGATCGGGCATCGCCGTCGCCGCAACCGTGCCGCACAGGCGCCTTCGCGCGCAAGGTGCCAGACGGACCGAAGAACCGCCCGATTGGGGACACTGGCTTTCCGACCACCACCTGCCGCGCCGGATGATCCGGAAACCCGCGAACTGGCGCGATTTCCGCTATCCCTTCATCTACGGACAGGCCGACCCGGCCCTGTTCGATCACAACGCCTGGCGCGATTGCGCGCGCCGCGCGCTTGGCACCCGCGATTTCGCGGAACTGGCCGCCGACCGCTATGGCGCCGACGATCCGCTGCTGGTCGATTACATCCGGTCCAATACCCTGCCCCGGCGGGGGATCACCGCGGGGCCGGACGAGGTTCTGGTGACGTTGGGGGCGCAGAACGCGCTGTTTCTGGCGGTGGAACTGCTGGCCCGCGCCGACCGTCTGGCCGTGACCGAGGAGCCCGGCTACCCCGATTTCGCCGAAACCCTGCGCCGGGCGCAAAGCCCCACGACCTTCCTGCCCGTTGACGACAGGGGATTGCGGCCCGGCGATCTGCCCGGCAATACCCGGCTGGTCATCGCCACGCCCAGCCACCACATTCCGACCGGCGCAACCATGCCCCTGTCGCGGCGTCGCGAGTTGATCGCGAGGGCCGGGCAACGGGATTTCCTGATCATCGAGGACGACTACGACTTCGAGATGTCTTATCTGGCCCCGCCTGCCCCGGCGCTGAAATCGCTGGATGACGAGGGCCGCGTGATCTATCTGGGCAGTTTCTCGAAATCGCTGTTTCCGGGCTTGCGGATCGGCTACATGGTCGGTCCCGCCGCGCTGATCGCGCAGGCCCGCGCGCTGCGCTCGATCATGCTGCGCCATCCGCCCAGCCACCTGCAACGCATCACCGCCTATTTTCTCGCGCTTGGACATTACGACGCCCATATCGTCCGGTTGCGCCAGGCGATGAAGCGCCGTCGCGCGGTGCTGGAACAGGCACTGGCGGCATCCACCCTGCGGATCGAGGGCGCGGCGGCCTCGGGCGGGTCCAGCATCTGGCTCAGCGGTCCGGCGGGATGCGACAGCGCGGATCTGGCTGACCGGCTGGTCGCCGACAGCGTGCTGATCGAGCCGGGGGCGGTCTTTTTCGAAACCCCGCCGCAGCCCTGCCCGCTGTTCCGGCTGGGCTATGGCTCGATCGACGAGACCCGGATCCCCGAGGGCGTCGCGCTGATCGAGAGGGCCGCCAACATCGTCTGACGCGCAGCGACCCGGACCGTCGCGCGCCTTGCCGCCTGTGGTTCCATCTGCGATAGAAGGCGCGATCCGTCGCCAGAGAGGTCGCCCATGTCCTTCCGCGCCCGCCACCTTCTGGGCATCGACCATCTTTCCCCGCCCGAGATCGTGACGCTTCTGGATCTGGCGCAGGATTATGCCGGCCTGAACCGGCGCACGATCAAGCATTCCGACGCGCTGGCCGGAATGACCCAGATCAACATGTTCTTCGAGAATTCGACCCGCACCCAGTCCAGCTTCGAACTGGCCGGAATGCGGCTGGGCGCGGACGTGATGAACATGTCGATGCAGACCAGCTCGGTGAAGAAGGGCGAAACGCTGATCGACACGGCGCTGACGCTGAACGCGATGCAGCCCGACCTGCTGGTCGTGCGTCATCCGCAATCGGGCGCGGTCAACCTGCTGGCCGAAAAGGTCAATTGCGCGGTCATCAACGCGGGCGACGGGCGCCACGAACATCCCACGCAGGCGCTGCTGGACGCGCTGACGATCCGCCGCGCCAAGGGCCGGCTGCACCGCCTGAGCGTGGCCATCTGCGGCGACATCGCCCACAGCCGCGTGGCACGATCCAACCTGATCCTGCTGGGCAAGATGGAAAACCGCATCCGCCTGATCGGGCCGGCGACGCTGATGCCCGCGGGCGTGGGCGAGATGGGCGTCGAGGTCTTCGAGGACATGCGCGAGGGGCTGCGCGGCGCCGACGTGGTGATGATGCTGCGGTTGCAGCGCGAACGGATGGATGGCGGCTTCATTCCGTCCGAACGCGAATATTACCACCGCTGGGGCCTGGATGCCGAAAAGCTGGCACTGGCCGCGCCCGACGCCATCGTCATGCATCCCGGCCCGATGAACCGGGGCGTCGAGATCGACGGCACCATCGCCGACGACATCAACCGCTCGGTCATCCAAGACCAGGTCGAGATGGGCGTGGCGGTGCGGATGGCGGCGCTGGATCTGCTGGCGCGGAACCTGCGCGCCGAACGGGGCGCGGCGGCAGCGGGGGTGATGGTGTGACCGCGATCCTGTTCAGCAATGCCCGCCTGATCGACCCCGAGGCCGGGACGGACGGGCCCGGATCGCTGCTGGTCCGCGATGGCCGGATCGGGGGCCGGGGCGCGCCGGACGAGGCCGCGCCCGAAGGGGCGGAGATCGTCGATTGCGGCGGAAGGGTCCTGGCACCCGGCCTGATCGACTGGGGCGTCAAGATCGGCGAGCCGGGCGAACGGCACAAGGAAAGCTTCCGCAGCGCGGGCCTTGCCGCCGCTGCCGGGGGCGTGACCACGATCATCGCGCGGCCCGATACCGCGCCGCCCATCGACACGCCCGAATCGCTGGAATTCGTGACCCGCCGCGCCGCCGATGCGAAGGTCAACATCCGCCACATGGCCGCGCTGACCAAGCAGCGCGCAGGCCGCGAAATGGTCGAGATCGGGTTTCTGAGCGATCTGGGCGCGGCGGCCTTTACCGATGGCGTGCGCGTGGTCAGCGACAGCAAGCTGCTGTCGCGCTGCATGGCCTATGCCCGCGGCACCGGGGCGCTGATCGTGGGCCATCCGCAGGATGCCGGGCTGTCGAAGGGCGCGGCCGCGACCAGCGGCAAGTTCGCCTCGCTTTACGGCATTCCCGCCGTCTCGCCCATGGCCGAGGTGATGGGGCTGGATCGCGATCTGGCGCTGGTCGCCATGACCGGCTGCCGCTGGCACGCCGATCAGGTCACGCTTGCCGCCGCCCTGCCCGCCCTGCGGCGCGTGCGGGCGGCGGGGCTGGACGTGACCGCGGGCATTTCGATCCACCACCTGACGCTGAACGAATTCGATGTCGGCGATTATCGCACCTTCTTCCGCTTCACCCCGCCGCTGCGCTCCGAGGATGACCGCGAAGCGATGGTTCAGGCCGTGGCCGAAGGGGTGATCGACGTGATCGCCAGCTTTCACACCCCGCAGGACGAGGAATCCAAGCGCCTGCCCTTCGAGGCGGCGGCCCCCGGCGCGGTCGGACTGCAGACGCTGCTGCCCGCCGCGATGCGGCTTTATCATCAGGGCGGATTGTCGCTGCCGCAGCTTTGGCGCGCGATGTCGCTCAATCCCGCCAAGCGGCTGGGGCTGGAAGCCGGGCGGCTGACGCCCGGCGCCCCGGCCGATCTGGTCCTGTTCGATCCCGACGCGCCCTTCGTTCTGGACCGTTTCGCCCTGCTGTCGAAATCGAAGAACACGCCCTTCGACGGTGCCCGGATGGAAGGCCGCGTGGCCGGCACCTGGATTGGCGGCAACCGCGTCTTCGGGGATGCGTCATGATGCTGATCCTGTCGGCGATCTTCGGCTATCTTCTGGGCTCGATCCCGTTCGGACTGGTGATCTCGCGGGCGATGGGCCTGGGCGACCTGCGCCAGATCGGGTCGGGCAATATCGGGGCGACCAACGTGCTGCGCACCGGCAACAGGCCGGCGGCGCTGGCGACGCTGCTGCTGGATTCCGGCAAGGGCGCGATTGCGGTGCTTCTGGCGCGTGAGGTCGGCGGCGAAAACGCGGCGATGCTGGCCGGCGGCGCGGCCTTTCTGGGTCATTGCTTCCCGGTCTGGCTGGGATTCAGGGGCGGCAAGGGCGTCGCCACCTTTCTCGGCACCCTGATCGCGCTGCACTGGCCGCTGGGGCTGATCGCCTGCGCGATCTGGCTGGCAACGGCACTGGCCACGCGCATTTCCAGCCTTTCGGCGCTGCTGGCGGCGGCCTTGTCGCCGGTCGTCGCATGGGCAACCGGGCGCGGCGACCTGGCCGCCGTCTGCGCCTTCATGGCGGTGCTGATCTTCATCCGCCACAAGGCGAATATCGCGCGGCTGATGAATGGCAGCGAACCGCGGATAGGGCGGGGAAAGGGGTAACGCGCCCGACGCCCCTGCCGGATCAGGGCGAATATGGCCACCCCAGAAACACTTTGCGAACCTTTCCAGGGCAGAAATCTGGTATTCACCCCGGTTCAGAATTCCCGATATTGACTGCGGAAGCTTTCCATGAGACGCTTTATATAATTTTTGTTTACTATAAGACTGTTTTTTGTTTACTACGGGGCTCTCGTCATCGGCGATTCCGATCTCGTCGAAGGCTGGCCGTTATCCAGACAATCCGCTGTCACGGGGAGCCTTCGGCGTTTGGAAACCGTCTTGCTCTGTTTCCGACCGATCTGAACGTTTCGCAACCTCGCGATCAGGCTGACGAAGATGACCTGCAGCACCGCGCGGACCGGTATGACCCCGGTTGGCAGGATTGGCGTGTGCCAAGAATCATAATCTTCCCACCCGGGGAGAACTTGACCCTTTACCAATGCAATTTTCGAGGAATGGAACGGACATGGACATCATCGGTGACAACGGATTGTCAATCGTGGGCGGAAAGCTTTATCCCGGATTTGAGACCCCGCCCGCGCCGGAAGGTGCGGTTCTCATCGGGACCGATGCAGCGGGCAACAACTGGTGCTATGTCCAGCGTCTCCAGACGGCGCGGGTCGTCATCAGCAACGCCAACAATACCAGCGCCCCCCAGCAGATCACCTATTCGGTCAGCTCCGGCTCGACCATTGGCTTCAGCCAGAAATTCGGCGTCTCGGTAGAGGTGAGCGCAGGCATAAGCTTCCTGATCAATGTCAGCGCGAAGGTGCAGATAAGCGGCGAGATCGGTTTTTCACAGGCGTTTTCCAAGCTGGAAAGCACCGAAATCACCGCACAGACAGCGCCGGGCGTCAAAACGACGATCTATCAGGGCACGATCGTGATGTCATATTACAAACTCAGCAATGATTACACCGGATACCAGAATTATTGCACCCAGACCTGGGAAAACATGAGCACCGATGTCGTCGAAACAAATGCTTATGAGACGACAGAAACACCGTTGCCGACACTGACGGATCTCAAGGCCATGGTATAACCCAGGCATGGGCGCGGATCGCCTGACGCGGCTGCC
>Ga0163108_10003957_pt1 | contig 10505 bp, 14 predicted proteins | sample Fk1155metaG_FD_109644 | JGI IMG/M metagenome (GOLD analysis project Ga0163108, IMG submission 109644) | Marine microbial communities from the Central Pacific Ocean - Fk160115 155m metaG | ecosystem: Environmental > Aquatic > Marine > Oceanic > Photic zone | place: The Central Pacific Ocean...
AACTGGGATAAGTTTTATCTTGAGAATATAGTTAAGTGGTGGAAGAAGAAGGCAGGTAAGAGGTATGATAAATTAAAGCAGGAAGGTAGGTTTAGAGATAAGGTCGAACTCTGGACAGAAGATTCTGATATTCAGATTATAAGATAAATGAAAGATTGGACATTAAAAATTTTTGATGACGTGTTGGACGATGATGATCGTATCTTTTTGCTCGATTCTTTTGCAGATGATGGTACGATTGGTGATGTACCTTTTGCTAGTCATGGACTTTCAATATATTGGTTTGCAAACGAAACAAATCATCCATGCAAATATCTTATAGATCTTCTTGTAAGTATAGCAACTGATTATTTTGACTTTTCTGATTATGTTGGATATGAAGCTTGGACGCATATGAATACTCGTCCTGGACAAAATATTGATGGATATTTATCTGGGGGAGAAGTTGATTTAGATTCCAATATGAATAAGCAAGGAGGACAGTCTTCTTCACATGATGGTTGGCATTATGATAAAGATGAATTATATTTTAATAGAACGGGTGATATGAAATTCCCTATTTGTTCATTGATTTATTATCCTTTGGTTGCTAAAGATCTTAAGGGTGGTAGATTGGTATTTGAAGATCATAAGATAATACCGAAAGAGAATAGATTGGTTATATTTTCTCCTGGAGAAATACATACGGTTGATGAATTTAAAGGAAAGAGATGTTCCTTAATTATTAATCCTTGGAATACATCTCATATTCCAGATACTTCTAGGTATTAGATAATGGATAATCTTTATATCGTAGATGATGCATTGGATGATAGTGAATGTACTTGTTTGTTAAATTCAATTAAAGGTTCTAAAATTACATCAGGTGCATCTTGGTGGTTGGGGGATTATATAGATGATCTTCCAATATATTGGTTTGATTCGGATACAGATCATCTTTGTAAGGATCTTTATATACGTTTGTTAGTTATAGCAAGTAATTATTTTGATATATCCGCTTTTGTTGGATATGAAACTTGGACTCATATTAATAGTAAACCTGCTGATTGGCATCAAGATAAAGATGAGAGACTTATTCAGATATATGATAAATTACAGTTTCCTCTTTGTACATTGGTTTACTATCCTTTTGTTGACAAAGATCTTAAAGGTGGTAGAGTAGTATTTGAGGATGATACTACTGTGGTTCCAAAAACAAATAGATTAATTATCTTTGGTCCAGGAGTATGGCATTCTGTTGAGGAATATACTGGTGAAAGATTTGCATTGATAATTGGTCCTTGGAATAAAAAGATTTGTATGGAAAAATGTTACGATCCAAATGCCAATGACTGAATCTAAATGTCATTGCATAGCGGACGTATTGAACGAGAGTGATCATGATCTCTTTATGAAAACAATTCGCGCAGGAAATATACCATATATCCCTGAAGTTGATAAGGTTTCGAGAGGACCTTTGGGACCATTTAATCAAGATGAACTTGACATATATTGGTATGATAGGTGTGCAGACCATCTTTGTAAAGGGATCTATGCTCAGTTCTTAGATATAGCAAGTGAGTATTTTGATTTTTCTAATATTGTTGGATATGAAACTTGGTTCCATATTAATACTCGTCCTTCCCCCTATGATAATTATGATGCCTTGTTCGAAGAAGGCCCTGATGGAGTAAAGATGGAAGGTAGTGGTTGGCATGTTGATAGGGATGAACGATATAGACAAAAAACTAATGAAGATCGTTACCCTCTTTGTTCAATGGTATATTATCCTTTGATTGATAAGAGTCTTAGGGGAGGTAGGTTGCAATTTGTTGATCATAGTATAATACCAAAGACAAATATGTTAGTTATCTTTTCTCCAGGAGTATGGCATAATGTTGAGCAATTTTCTGGAGGAGAAAGAATCTCTGTAGCAATCAATCCTTGGGATAAACCTACACTCACTGCAGAAGAATATTATTACGAGGAGGAAGAGTAAGATGGGTAATGAATTAAAAGATTGGTTGAATTCGATTAATTTTACAAAGAAAGATTTGTGTGAGGAAGACCCTGATGCAATTAAGGGGTATTCTCCATATATTATTAATCGATGCTTATCAGGTCACATCGATTGTATTATGTTTGTTAATGAAATGAACAAATATAATTTCTTAGATAAAGATATGCAATATTCTTTTTATCTAAATACTTTGAGGAAAAAGAAGAGATTTTCTCCCTGGCTCCGTAAGGAAAAAGTCACGGACCTCGAAATCATTAAACAATACTATGGTTATAGCAACGAAAAAGCATCACAAGCTTTAAAGATATTAACCCCCGAACAAATTAATTTTATTAAACAACGACTTGATACTGGAGGAATGAAATGACTGGAACAGTTGAACCAACTGTAGAGTGGTCCCAGGATAAAATGCTGGAAGTGGTTTTAAATGAACCAGATGATTTTCTTAAGGTGCGTGAGACTCTAACTAGGATTGGAGTAGCATCTAGGAAGGAGAAGAAACTCTATCAGTCTTGCCATATATTGCATAAGCAAGGTAGATATTTTATTGTGCATTTTAAAGAGCTGTTTGCTCTGGATGGGAAACATGCTAATCTTACAGTTAATGACGTACAGCGACGTAATCGTATTACTCGCTTACTTGCTGATTGGGGACTTATTTCAGTAGTGAGAGAAGACTCTGTTGCGGATATTGCACCACTTAATCAAATCAAAGTTCTTGCTTATAAGGATAAGGGAGATTGGATATTAGAGCAGAAGTATAATATAGGTAAGAAGACTAGGACTCAGGAATCTGAATAATTGAAAAAATTTATTTTTGATGTTGATGGAACTCTGACTCCTAGTAGGCAGAAGATCCCTTTGGAATTTTCTCCTCTTTTCTGGGAGTTAACTCATAGTGAAGAAGTTTATCTTGTCACTGGTAGTGATAGGCAAAAGACTTTGGAACAAGTTACACCAGAGATATACAATAATTGTAAGAGAGTTTATAACTGTTCTGGTAGTGATGTGTATGAGGGGGATGATAATGTTTATAGATCTGAATGGGAGTTACCTTGGGAGGTAGAAAGATTTTTAGATGATGAATTAGATTACAGTCAGTTTCCTATTCGTAATGGTAATCATATTGAGAGGAGGCCTGGTGGAGTTAATTTTAGTATTTTGGGTAGAGCTAAAGATCCTTTTCTTGGTAGAAAGGAATATATGGAATGGAATGAAAGGACTAATGAAAGAGCAGATATATCAGATAGATTGAGGAGTGCGTTTCCTGGTTTGTCTGTAACTCTTGGTGGTCAAACCGGTATTGATATTGGACCTTGGGGTAGTGATAAGAGTCAAATATTAAGAGATTTCTCTAAAGATGATGAGTTACATTTCTTTGGCGATAGAATGGAGAAGGGTGGAAATGATTATTCTTTAGCGGAAGCAGTAAAAGAGATGGGCGGTTATCCACATCATGTTAAAGATTGGGAAGATACCCGAACTCAATTATTGGGTATCTACGACTGATGTTTTAGAGGGTCTGTGCTATAAATAGGTATGAACGCCGAAAGGGTTCACAAAACACAAACTCGCTTAACAAGGAGCTAAGAAGATGACTAACCTAGCAAGGTATCATGCTGCCAATTTACCTGAATTGTTTGAAAAGATTCAGAGAAATAGTCTTGGTATGGATGAATATCTAAATCGTTTTTGGAATGAAACATCACAACAGAATTACCCCCCTTACAATATTGTTCATGTAAGCAATGTAGAGTCTAGACTTGAGGTTGCTCTTGCTGGATTTAAGAAGAAAGAAGTTAAAGTTTATACGGAGTATGGTAAACTTGTAGTTGAAGCACAGGTAGAGGAGAAGGAAGACAAGAATGAGTTTATTCATAGAGGACTTGCTAAGAGATCCTTTACAAGGTCTTGGACTATTTCTGATGATACAGAAGTCAGGTCAGCTGATTTTGAAGATGGACTACTAAATGTTACTGTAGGAAAGATTGTCCCAGAGCATCATGCTCGTAAGGACTGGCTCTAACCAAGTGTTGAAATGTATTTCAAGAGGGTGCTTTACACACCCTCTTTTTAATGGTATAATTAAAGAAGGTATGTAAAGATTATGGCGATTAAAGTCTTAGTTTTAAAATCTGGAGAAGATCTAATTGCTGATGTGCAAGAGATGGTTAATGACAAGCAGCAAGTCATTGGTTATTTTCTTACAAAACCAGTTGCAGTAAAACTCAAAACAGTATCTGTACCTACTCCAGAGGAGTATGACCCAGAAACTGATAATGAAACAGAACTTTCTATTACAATGATGCCCTGGGTTCCTTTAGCAAGAGATAGAACAATTCCACTTAGTACAGATTGGGTTGTTACTATGGTTACTCCAGTAGAGAAAGTTTTAGATATGTACGAAAAGGATGTATTAAAAAAGGAACCTAAAGATGGAAAAACCTATGATCAAGTTACTCATCTTGACGACCCGCGAGATGTTGGTCTCACAGATTGAAGAGGTTGGTGCAGCAGTTCCAGGAGAACCTGATTGCAAACTAACAGAACCATTTCTTCTTGGAGAGCAAGATACTTTGTCTCCTTGGTTGGTAAATTGTACTAGTCAAAATGAATTTATGGTATCATCGGATAAGATATTAACACTTGTTGATCCAAAACCCACTCTACTTGAGAAATACGAAAAACTTATTAAATGAAAAATTTCTACACCAATGTTCAACTAATCGGGAATCAATTCCTGGTTCGTGGGGTTGATGGTGGAAAGAGATATGAACATAGGGATGAATTTTTCCCTACATTATTTGTTAAGTCTAAGAAGAAGACTAAATATAAGACGTTGAGTGGGGAAAAGGTTGAAACTATTAATCCAGGAACGGTCAGAGATTGTCGTGAGTTCTATAAAAAATATGAAGGTGTTGAGGGATTTGAGATATACGGGAACGATAGGTATATTTACCAATACATATCAGAGAAATACCCTGAGGATGAGATCAAGTTTGACATCAGCAAGATTAAACTGGTTACTCTTGATATTGAGGTGGCGTCTGAGGAAGGATTTCCAGACGTTGAATCGTGTAGTGAAGAGATCCTCGCTATTAGTATCCAGGACTATACGACAAAGCAGATCGTTACTTGGGGCAGTAAACCCTTTGCGAATAATAGGAAGGATGTAACATATAGGCATTGTCCTACAGAGCATGAACTTTTGGGTTCATTCATTAACTATTGGATGAAAGATGTTCCTGATGTGATTACTGGGTGGAACATTCAGTTATATGATATTCCATATATTGCAAAGCGTATTGAACGTATACTTGGTGAGAAGTTGATGAAAAGACTTTCTCCTTGGGGACTTGTAAGTCAGAGTGAGATTTATATTAATGGAAGACCTAATACTGTATTTGATGTTGGTGGGGTAACTCAACTTGATTATATTGATCTTTATAAGAAGTTTACTTATAAAGCACAAGAGTCTTATAGGTTGGATTATATTGCTAGTGTTGAGTTGGGACAGAAGAAGTTAGACCATAGTGAGTTTGATACGTTTAAGGATTTCTATACAAAGGGTTGGCAGAAGTTTATTGAGTATAATATAATTGACGTGGAACTTGTTGACCGTCTGGAAGACAAGATGAAACTGATTGAACTTGCATTAACTATGGCGTATGATGCTAAGGTTAATTACAATGACGTATTCTATCAGGTTCGGATGTGGGATACGATAATTTATAATTATTTAAAGAAGAGGAATATTGTTATTCCTCCTAAGAATAGATCACAAAAAAACGAAAAGTACGCTGGAGCATATGTTAAAGAACCGAAACCAGGAAAGTATGATTGGGTTGTTAATTTTGACCTCAATAGCTTGTACCCTCATCTTATTATGCAATATAATATCAGTCCAGAAACCCTCAGGGAGACTAGACATCCCAGCGCAAGTGTTGAGGGGATCTTAAATAAGACTGTTAATATTGAAGGTGAGTATGCTACGTGTGCTAATGGTGCTCAGTATAGGAAGGATATAAGAGGATTCCTACCAGAGTTAATGGATAAGATGTATGGAGACCGTGTGGTCTTTAAAAGGAAAATGATTGAGGCAAAGAAGGCTTATGAAAAGACCCCCACTAAGACATTGGAGAAAGAAATTTCTAGATGTAACAACATCCAAATGGCGAAAAAGATATCTCTTAATAGTGCTTATGGTGCTATCGGCAATCAGTATTTCCGGTACTATAAACTAGCAAACGCAGAAGCAATTACCTTATCTGGACAGGTTTCTATTCGATGGATTGAGAATAGAATGAATGTATATATTAATAAGATTTTAAAAACTGAGGAGGTTGATTATGTTATTGCTTCAGATACTGATTCCATTTATCTTAATATGGGTCCTTTGGTTGAACGTGTATACGAGGGGAGAGAGAAAACTAATGAGGGCATTGTTCGGTTCCTTGATAAGATCTGTGAGGTGGAACTTGAGCCGTATATTGATGGTGCTTATGAAGAACTGGCCGGGTACGTCAACGCCTATGACCAAAAAATGCAAATGAAGCGTGAGAACATTGCCGATAGAGGTATATGGACTGCGAAGAAAAGATATATTTTAAACGTATGGGATAGTGAAGGAGTTAGGTATGAAGAACCTAAGTTAAAGATGATGGGTATTGAAGCAGTTAAGTCTTCAACACCTGCACCTTGTAGAGCAATGATTAAGGATGCTCTTAAACTTATGATGAATGCTACTGAAGATGATGTTATAGAATTTATTGAGGATGCACGGAACAAATTTAAACAACTCCCACCAGAGGAGATATCATTTCCACGATCAGCATCTGATGTTGTTAAGTATCAAGCACACTCTACAATATATTCAAAGGGAACTCCTATACATATACGGGGTGCATTGTTATACAACTATTATGTTAAAAAACATAAGTTGGATAATAAGTACTCACTTATTCAGAATGGTGAAAAGATTAAGTTTTGCTATTTGAAAAAACCCAATATTATTCATGAGAATATCATTTCGTTTATTCAGGATTTTCCACACGAAATTGGTCTTGACAAGTATATTGATTATGACTTACAATTTGAAAAAGCCTTTCTGGAACCACTTAAAGCAATCTTAGATGCGATTGGCTGGAACGTGGAAAAAACTGTAAACTTAGAATCCTTTTTTGCCTAATGGACTTACCCATCAATGATAAAGATTTAACCACAATAGTTAATGCACTTTCTCTTGGAGGTGACTCTAGACTTTATTTTTTATTAAAGCAGGTTAAAGAAGTAAGGGACGCAAATCCAGATGGACCATATAAGAAGATTTTACGTGAACAACACGGGATGGTTATTTGATGTTTTTTGAAAAAGTGAGCCTTGTTACTGGTGGATTTGATCCAATTCACAGTGGACATATAAAATATTTTGAGAGAGCAAAAGACCTTTCTAATTATCTTGTAGTTGGAATCAATACAGAGGAGTGGTTAACTGCGAAGAAAGGTCAGTACTTTTTATCATGGAAAGAACGTGCTGAAATTATTAGGCATCTTGATATGGTAGATGCTGTTATATCATGGGAAGATGATGAATTAGGTTCTGCTTGTGGTGCTATTGAGAAGTGTTTAGGTATTGCACAGAATGTGGTCTTTGCAAATGGCGGAGATCGTGGTAAACTTAATACACCAGAGTATGATGAGTATGGTGATGATCCTCGTGTTAACTTTGTTTGGGGTGTTGGTGGAGATGATAAGATGAACAGTAGTTCATGGATTCTTCATGGTTACTTCGAGAGGCAACGTAAATTATTAGGTATTTGAGATGGATTTTTTAAAGGACATTGTAAAAGAGATAGGAGATGACTTCACCACCCTCGCATCCGACATATCGGAAGACGAACAATTTATTGATACGGGTTCGTTGGTTTTTAACGGACTTGTTTCAGGTAGTATTTTTGGGGGGGTATCTGGCAATAAAATTACTGCTATTGCTGGAGAATCTAGTACAGGAAAAACTTTTTTCTCTCTCGCTGTTGTTAAGAACTTTCTTGATACTAACCCCTCCGCTTATGCTCTCTATTTTGATACTGAGAGTAGTATCACTAAACCACTTTTAGAGAGTCGTGGCATTGATATGAAACGACTGGTTGTTATTAATGTGGTAACAATTGAAGAGTTTAGGACTAAGGCACTTAAGGCAGTTGATATATATTTAAAGACTGACATACAAGATCGCAAACCTTGTATGTTTGTGTTAGACTCCTTAGGAATGCTTTCTACTGAGAAGGAGATTAGGGATGCACTAGATGATAAGCAGGTTAGAGATATGACCAAATCTCAACTTGTTAAAGGAGCATTCCGAATGCTTACTTTGAAACTTGGTCAAGCAAAAATTCCACTTATAGTTACAAACCACACTTACGATGTCATTGGTTCTTATGTCCCTACAAAAGAAATGGGAGGAGGTTCTGGCCTCAAGTACGCAGCAAGTACAATCATTTATCTCGGAAAGAAAAAGGAGAAGGATGGAAAGGAAGTCATCGGAAACATTATCAAAGCAACGACACATAAATCACGTTTAAGTAAGGAGAATAAAACTGTTGAGATCCGTCTCTATTATGATGAACGTGGTCTTGATCGTTACTATGGTCTATTGGAGTTGGGCGAACTTGGTGGACTTTGGAAGAATGTTGCAGGACGTTATGAGATGAAAGGGAAGAAAGTGTATGCTAAACAAATTCTTGCTAAACCGGAAGAATACTTTACTCCAGAGATAATGCAGGCTCTTGATGAAACCGCACAGAAAGAGTTTAGTTATGGATCATGAAAAATATTAAAGTCATAAAGACTGGAATATATGTAAAGAAAGTTTTAAAACAACTTGAAGAGTATTCTGAAGATTGGGGTAATCAGAGAGAGGTTGAACATCATTATTCTTTACTTGATCGTGGGTATGATGATGTTCCTGTTAATAACCTCCAACTTATAATGGGGGTTGTAGAGAATAAAGATGACTTTGTAGGGGATTCTGATTTTAATATACCAACTCCTGCATATGATAGGCACACTGAGGTTCGTAAGATTCTTAATAAGGAGTTAAAAGGAAAACAACTTCATAGATGTGGATTTCTTGCTCTTCCTGTTGATGGAACTGTTGGAGCACATATAGATGAGGGGACATACTATCTTACGAGAGATAGATATCACTTATCAATACAAGGTCGGTATCAATACTTTGTCGGGGACGAAAATGTAATAGTTAAACCAGGAACACTTCTTTGGTTTAATAATAAGATTCCACATGGAACAGTTAATCTTGGCGATGTAGAACGGATCTCTTTTGTTTTTGATATCAAGCACTCTCCCAATAACCCACACCACACTATAGATTGATGGACACAGTTGAGTTTTTAATCCTTAGAAACCTTTTATATAATGAGGAGTATGTCCGTAAGGTTATTCCTTTCATTAAAGCAGATTATTTTGAAGATACCAATCAGAAGATTGTATTTGAAGAGATAATGAGTTTTGTGCAAGAGTACAATCAACCTGCAACGAAAGAGGTTCTTTGTATTGAAGCAGAGAAACGTCAAGATATTAATGATTCATCTTTTAAAGAGATTACTACATTGATTGGATCTCTTGAAGATGTTCCTACAGAATTGGAATGGTTGGTTAACACTACAGAGAAATGGTGTCGAGACCGTGCTATATACCTAGCATTAATGGAATCTATTCAACTTGCTGATGGTAAGGATGATGCTAAAGGAAGAGATGCGATTCCAACAATATTATCAGAGGCACTTGCAGTTTCTTTTGATACTCATATTGGGCATGATTATCTTGTAGACTATGAAGAAAGATACGATTCCTACCACAGACGTGAAGATAGAATTCCTTTCGATTTGGAATTCTTTAACAAGATCACAAAGGGCGGTCTTCCTAATAAAACTCTTAATATCGCTCTCGCTGGTACTGGGGTGGGCAAGTCTCTTTTTATGTGTCACGTTGCTAGTAGTGCCTTACTCGCTGGTAAGAACGTCTTGTATATTACTTTGGAAATGGCTGAAGAGAAGATTGCGGAGCGTATTGATGCTAATCTTTTAAACATTAATATTCAGGATATTACAGATCTTCCTAAATCAATGTTTGATACGAAGGTAACTAATCTTGCAAAGAAGACACAAGGAACATTAATTATTAAAGAGTACCCTACTGCATCTGCACATAGTGGACACTTTAAAGCATTACTCCAGGAACTGGCCTTGAAAAAATCATTTAGACCTGATATAATATTCATAGATTATCTTAATATTTGTGCCTCATCTAGATACAGAGGAAACTCAACAGTCAACTCCTATTCATACATCAAAGCAATCGCAGAGGAATTACGGGGTCTCGCAGTTGAGGCGAACCTTCCGATTGTATCTGCCACTCAAACTACTCGTAGCGGGTTTGGTAGTTCTGACGTTGAGCTTACTGACACCTCTGAATCCTTTGGATTGCCT
>Ga0163108_10003958_pt1 | contig 10503 bp, 9 predicted proteins | sample Fk1155metaG_FD_109644 | JGI IMG/M metagenome (GOLD analysis project Ga0163108, IMG submission 109644) | Marine microbial communities from the Central Pacific Ocean - Fk160115 155m metaG | ecosystem: Environmental > Aquatic > Marine > Oceanic > Photic zone | place: The Central Pacific Ocean...
GATTTTGTTTCAGAATTAAAATTGTAATTGTATAGCGCACGATAACTTGGTGCAAATTGATATTGTTGAGTTGGAGAAGTGACATACCCAGCTCCAAAATTAAAAAGAGTTTTTGCGGTTCCGGCACCGGTGGCGATATCACCTGTCACAGTGTTTGGTAATAAATTGATGTTAGAATCGTAAGCGGTAGATAAAGAAATATTTCCATAAAAGGAATTTTTATCAAGTGATTCAATTACTTTTTCTGAAGCAGATTGAATTGCTTTAGCACCTTGTTGTGCTTTGTTTGTAAAGGGTTCAGATAAGACTAAGCTAGTAGCACTTTTAGCTTCTATAAAATGGTAATAAGCCATGGGTGAGATTCTCATCTTAAAGTACACTTGACCTAACTGAAAATGAGAAGGGGGAACTAAGCTTTTAATTGTTGCTGTATCTACCACTGTTTGAAAATGTTCTTCAGCTTTTCCAAAGTCTTTTTCGTTATAGGCAATTTTTCCTAAGAAATAGTGACTCATTACTTTATTGAAGCTGTGATCTAACGCAACCTTAAAGTAGTTTTTTGATTTTGAGTAAAGTTGATTTCTAAAATAAATCGTTCCCAGCTCAAAATAATAAGAGTCTGATTCTGATTCTGATTTTCCTTGGCCTTTATTGAGTCTAATAAGTTTTTTATAGGTTTTAGCTGACTGCTTATCTTTTTTAAGTGTTTTAAGTGTAAGGGCTTTTAGCTCTAAGGCTTCGTGGGCTTCTGGGACTTCTGAGAGCACAAAATCAAGTTTGTTAATTGTTTCTTTAAAGTCTCGATCGTGAAACGCCAAGATTGCATCAGCATAGTCAGGTTCAAGCTTTGAAGGTATTTTGGCGCTTGCTAAATGTGAAGTGAATAAAAACAAGATGCTACAAAAAGTGGCCATTTTGCAGACACTGTGTCGATCTAGACAAGTTAAGAAAATCCTTTTGACGCGCGTAGTTATCATAAAAAAAACAAAGTTCCCGCTTGTTTTAGTCGGGTATTATCGATTACAATAATATTAATGCCAAAATTAATACTATTAAGAAATCTTAAGTTTATGGTTTTGTTCATTCTCATCTTATTGTTCAACTTTATTGTATCAGAAAATATTCTAGCAGAAGTTCATACTGCAGGTCGAGTAGTTACTGTTACTGGAACTGTTTTAGTAAGAAATAAAAACATACCCGACAGAAATGCATTAAAGCTAACAAATGGGGATAGTATTTACGAGCATGATGTTTTTAATACTAGCAGTAATTCTTCTATGAAGATTTTATTTAACGATAGAACCATTGTTGATCTAGGACCATCTACTTTATTTGACTTAGATAAATTTAAGTTAGGCAAGAAGTCAGAAGACAGAAAAGTAAACATGTCATTAAAATATGGCAAAGCTAGAACTTCTGTAAATAAGCCGGTTGGAAAAGAAGGAAATTTTACTTTTAGAACCAGATCTTTAACGATGGGGGTTCGAGGGACTCAGTGGATCGCTAATATCAGTGAACCTGAAATACATAATACAAACAGTGGAATGGCACAACAAACAGAGAATATAGTAATGATCTCTGGAAAAGTTACTGCTCAAAAAGTAAACTCCTTTAATAACGTATTAGGAGCAGGAGCACAAAACAACACAGCAAGCCGTTCTCCAAGTAGTGCGTCCAATCAAAGAGCAAACACTCAAGAAAAAACCTTTAGTTTATCTGCTGGTGAAGCATATATAAAAGAAGAAACAGTAGAGGTGAGTTCAGTGAGTGAACCCTCTCAAGTTGCTCAACAAGAAGAATCACTTGGAGCAAATGAGATAGAAGTAGATGTTGATAAGAGTACACAAGATGTAAAAGTTACTCCAGTTGCTACTACAGAAACAGAAAGAGAATCTGAAACAGAAGAAAGAGAGCCTGCTTCAGAAGAACAGCAACAAACAGCTGAAGCACCGCCTTCAGTAGGAGAGTCAATTGAAGTAAAGAAAAAACTGTCTAGCGCAGAGCATCAGAGTGCTATAGATAATAAGCATGAACTTGCTCCATTAAATGAGTTTTATAATGAAACTGTAACGATTGAAGCAGATGCTAAAAAAACACAGCCACAACAAAACACTCCACCAAAAGATACCTCAAATGTAAAACCGTCTACCACCCAAGCAAGTGCAGATTCATCAGAAGAAAGTGAAAGCGAAAGTGAAGAGTCTTCTTCAGAAGAAAAAGCAGTTGAAAAGAAAAAACGTAAGCTAGCAAGTAAAGAATCACCTAAATCAGAAATCTTTAGTCCAGGAGATATTGCCTTTGATATGGCAATGGATGAGGTAACAGCTGCAGCTCCTGAAATTGCACAAGAAATACAAACAAGTGTAAATCAAGGTCAAGGGCTTGGTTCTGATTTAGCAGGAGTTAACACAGATCCGGAAAAAGCAAAAGAACAGCAAGAAAAAGCAAATGAAGCGGCAGCGGGAGGGATTAACAGTACAACAACATTGACTGTAACGGTAGATCTATAATGTAAATAAAAATATTTTTTAAAAGGGTTAAATGGAACGTTTGCGGAGACTTAAAAAAAGCATTACTTTAATGTTTTTGGCGTTATTAACGTCATCTTGCTCATTTGATCGTGTATCAAACGAGAGTGTAAGTTTGCGTTTAAAAATCAATCCATCTCAGCTTTTAAAAACATCAAATGGCAAAGTATCAAGAGATAGTGTGGTGGATTTTTTTGATTGTTTTTCTGTTACAGCAATGAGCCCTCAGTTATTTTCAAATATTACTAATGATCCACAGAATAACTTTAGTAATGATTTGGATGAGCCAGGACTAAACGGAAGTGCATGTAGCTATTTTACAGATAATGCAACATCACAATTATTTAATATCAATAACATTCCAGAAGAGATTGCATTTAGTTCGTTAGTTCCAGGAACATACCTTGTGAAAATAATAGGTGTTGAATTTAGTGAGGAGTATGATTTTGAAACAAACGGCTGTGAAGGTTTTGATGATTTAGCAAACTTTGGAAAAAGTTTTAAAAGAGCTTATCTTGATGGAAGTTATGAAGAGTTATTAGAGTCAGTTGAAGAGGTAGGACGTGTAAAAGTTGAAATCACAGGTGAGAGTAGTGCTCAAGAGGAAACAGTTTCTTCTAATATAAATAAATTAGCAGATGCCTTGTGTTTAGAACAAGGTGATAATGAAGAAGACGGAGAACAAGAAGAAGAAGTCGGAGAAGAAGAGGAAAATGAGGAAGAAGAAGGTTTTAACCCTGGTTCAATTGATGACTTATATTTATGGTATCACGTTGAAGGTGTAGAGTTAGATCAAAGTGAAGAAATTGCAGGGATTAATGATTCAGCTGGCGTGTTTGACGGTGTTGATTTGGCTGTTCATAAAGAGGGCGGAGAAGTTCACTTGTTGACAGAAGATGATGATAAATTAAATGGTTACAATGTTATAGAGTTTTACTCAGGAGAAGGTGGCGGTTCTGCTTTTTTTAAAGTGCAACTTCCAGCTCCACAGATGGGCGAAGATTCTCATGCAATTACTAATTTATTTACCAGCAGTCAGACTGCCTTTACATTAATTACAGTGATGTCATCTGAAGGAGAGATCCTTCCACTGTTTTCTTTTTTGGATATAGATAATGAAGGTTATGGAATGTATACAGATCGAGTAGTTGCGAACCCTGGTGCTTATAGTACTATGCTTGATTATGGTATTAATTTTGTGTTTGGGGGCACTGGGATGTCTGCGAGTTCAACTGAAAATATTTTTACTGGAGGTGAGTTTCAGTTGTCGACAATTACTATGTTAAAATCAGATGAAAATTTTCAATTTAATATTTATGTAAATCAAGAAAAGCAAGAATTGATTGAATCGGAAAATTTTGTTGATGCTCCTGCATTATATCCAGATTCGAATTATAAATTAAGAATTGGAGGGGTAGAAAGCGGTGGGGCTTCAACAAATCGATTTGTAGAGGTGATTTTATATTCTCGAGAGCTGACGGGTTCAGAAAGAGAAGATGTGGAAGCATATTTAGTTGAGAAATATGCATTAGATTTTAGTTTAACAAACTCATTTCATTTTAATGATAGTTAAATAAGACTGTTTTGTTTGGATATATTTAGATAGGTTATTGGGTTAGAGCTTCTTTCTTATCAATTTAATTTTATTAAAAAAATAAAGATTTCCTGCGGTTACAACAATAGTCGTTGACGATCTAGTGGAGATTTGCTTCAATCACCGATGATCATGGCAAAAAAGACTAGAATCTCAAGAAAAGCAGCAGAGAAAATTACAACCAGTAGTACAGCAGAGTATTTTTCAAAAAACCTTCAGCAAGTGGGTTTTTCTTCGCAAACAAAAGCAGTGTTAACGACCCTAAAAGAGGCAGTTGATAATGCGTTAGATGCTTGTGAAGAGTCGGATATTTTGCCTGAGATTTCAATTACAGTTGAAAAAAAAGGATCTGGATCAATGAAAAATTCAGATCAAATTTTGATTCGTGTAGAAGATAATGGACCAGGGATTGATGCAGCTGATATTCCAAAGGTATTTGGTGAGTATTTAGCTTCGTCTAAGTTTGGACGAGGAAGGTGTTCGCGAGGGCAGCAGGGGATTGGAATTTCTGCAGCGACAAGTTGGGCGCAAATCACATCGGCTAATGGGGCTAAAGTTATTTCTAAAACAAAAAGCATGCGTAAGGCTTTGTTTTGTTTAGTTGAAGTCGACTTTAAGCATAACAAGGGTGTTCTTAAAAACAAGCAGATGAAAGAATGGGATCGTCCTCATGGAACGTCGGTTGAGTTTTGTTTAGATGGAAGAATTCAACTTAATGGTGAGGCAGGTATTTTAAGTTATATTAACGGTAATGTTTTAGTTAATCCACATTTAACACTTCATTATCAGCTTCCTGATCAAAAAAAACAAACAGTTGTGAGGGTTTCAAAGGAAGTTCCTCAAATTCCTAATGCGACTGACCCACATCCGCATACGATGAAGCTGGGTGAGTTTATCGCTCACTCTCATTTATTTGGCAAAGTCAAAGCTGGGATGTGGCTTAAAAAAGGGTTTTCAAGAATTACTGATTTAACGTTAAAGGACCTGACTAAGCAAAAAGGGGTAACGAAGGCTTTAATAGGCAAATCTGTAGATAGTGTGACTGATGCAGATTTTAAGTCTATTTTCGTTGGTATTCAAAACTTACCACTTAGGCCTCCTTCTACAAATTCGGTGTTATCTATTGGTGAGCAGGGGTTAGCTAAAAGTATTCAACGAGTAGGCGAGATAGACTTTTTCTCAGTGATGACAAGAAGGCCTGCGATTTGTGACTTTAAGCCGGTTCAGGTTGAGGTGGCTGTTGCCAGGTTAACACAAAGAGTTACAGGTGAGTCAGACAGTCCTGTTCAAGTCCTTCGTTTTGCTAACCGGGTTCCATTGCAGTTTGATAAAGCGTCATGTGCGATTGTTCAGGCAATTACTTCTGTGAACTGGAAGTCTTATGGGTTGTCACAACCTAAAAAGTCACTTCCTACAGGACCTTATATTGTTGCAGTGAGTGTTGTGTCGCCGTTTATTAAATTTAAAAATGCTTCAAAAGAAACTATCGATGCTTCTGATGAGTTGGTTGAAGAAATTAGACGTGCGTTAATGCAGGCTGGTCAAAGGTTATCACGACATTTAAAACGTGAAAATAAAGCAAATGAGCTTGAAGAGAAGATTAAACATATTGAGCAGTTTTGTCCTATTTTGGTGGAAGGGCTTTGTCGAATTACAAATGCTCCTGAAAAACGAAAAAGAAATGCTGAGCATGGTTTACTAAAACTTTTAGGTAAAGATACTCATGCAACTAAAGAAGAGTTAAAAAAAGCACATGATCGTTTAGAGGAGCATTTAGAGCAAGAAAAATTAAAACATGGAAGTGATGATGGTGAGGAATCTACTTCTGTGTAGACTGGGTGAGAACTATGGCAAAATCAAAAGCAGTTACAAAAAAAGGTCAATCGATTCCAAAATTGAGTAAAGATATTTGCTTACGTTTGCTTGGTGATTTAGAAAAAGCAAAGCGTCCTGTATTAAAAGCAACAAAATGCTCTTTGGATAATGCTGAGTATAACCCTAAGTTGGGGTACTTAACCCCAGGAGCTAAAAAAGTTGCTACTGAGTTAAATGTAAGCTCCGTAAAGAAGATGACTCGAACTATTTTTATGTTAGAGATTTTACTGCGTAATATTGATACTGGGGCAGTGAATACCAAGCGTGAATTATACTATATTAGTAAAGGTTTAGTGAAACATGATTCTGAGTTAAAGCCACTTGATTTTGCAGAGCAGGATGAATCTGATTCGATTGTTGATTTTATTTGTGAGCTCTTAGAGTGCTATAGAGAAGAAGTGAATTGCTTTGCCAATGACCGTGGAGGGCAGACTTACTCAAAACAATTAGTTGTAACAGAAACGATGACAGATGGAACTAAGGCGACGATTGACCTTTCTAAGTTAGGGACATCACCGTTTCAGCCTAAAAATCGTCCACAAAACTTAAAACTTTCGGCCAGAAAGAAAATTGATTTTTGTTTAATTGTGGAATCAGAAGGTACAGCAAATACTTTAGTTGCTAATGGTTTTACTAAGAGAAATAATTGTATTTTATTGGGTGCTCAAGGGGTTCCATCTAATGCAGTGAGGGGTTGGTGTAAGCGAATTCAAGATCAGTTGAAGATACCGCTTTATTTCTTTGGTGATTTGGATGCTTATACGATGCAAAATATCTTTCGAACCTTAAAGGCGGGTTCAGCTGCTTCTTTAATCAGAAACTCGGATTATTCTGCTCCTGATGTAAAGTTTTTAGGGGTTCTTCCTGATGACATTAAAAAATATGATTTGCATGATTATCCAGTTAAAGAAAAAGACGCACAAGAGCTACGTGCATTAAAAAAAGCAAGAGATGCTTTAGAGAATGACCCATTTTTTAAGAGTAAGAAAAATAAAGGTTTGGCAAATATTTTAAAGTGGTTATTGAGACAAAAAAGACGTTGTGAGCAACAATCTTTTTTTACAGTTGATCCTAAAGATCCTATTATGCCAGAGAAGATTATTTTAGATAAAATAAAACGCGGAGAGTATATTTAATACTTCCGCGCTTTATTGTTTTTTTTGTTTTAATTCAATTTTATTGAAAATCTCGATCCATAACCGTTTTTCTGCGGTCACTTTGAGCATTTTCAACTGCTTGATCGCAAAGTTGACGAACAAGTTCAGAAAGCTTTGCAGGAACAGCCGAAGATGTGCTTAATCCAAATTTTTCTTTAATATATTTTTTAAGTTTTGAGGTAACAATTAAAACTTCATTATCTGACATAGTTTTTCTCCTGTTTATTATTTGGTTAATTTACTCCGATAAGTTCAACTTCAAAAACGAGTGTTGCATTTGGAGGAATGACTCCACCAGCTCCTCTTTCTCCGTAGCCTAATTCAGGAGGAATGGTGAGTTTTCTTTTTCCGCCCACTTTCATTCCTAGTACGCCTTGATCCCAGCCTTGGATGACCTGACGGGCTCCTAGTGTGAATTGAAATGGTGTGCCTCTATCAACAGAAGAGTCAAACTTCTTTCCATCTGTAAGCCAACCGGTGTAGTGGACGCTTACTTTTTTTCCTGATTGAGCCTCTTGACCTTCTCCAACTTGTAGGTCTTCTAGTTTTAAGCCGCTTTCTTGTGTCATTGTACTTCCTTTCGTTGCTTGATCTAAGTTTGTAACAGATTGTTTTGTACACGAAGCTGTAAATAATACTAATGCTAAAATTCCATAGAGTTTATAATTCATATTCTTTTCCTTTATCCGCTTAAGGGTAGGTAAAGATAAATTACATAAAACTGAGTGTTTTACGCAACAATAGATCAAAACCCCCTGTATGATTCGTTATTTTTCAATTCCTTGACGGTAGAGTCAACTCAAAAATCGTTTTCTTTCACTTGAAAGCTATTCTAATGCGCGTCATGATGGTTAATTATGGACTATTTTGATGCGTTTCTCTATGGATTAGTGCAAGGATTAACAGAGTATTTACCGGTGAGTTCTTCTGCTCATTTAATCTTGCTTCCAAAGTTTTTAAATATTGATGACCCAGGTTTAACGTTTGATGTGTTTTTACACCTAGGGACATTGTTTGCTACTTTTACTTTTTTTTGGAAAGACTGGAAAAAGATTTTTCAATCATTTGTAAAAAAAGTAGATAAAGCTGAAGTGACTTGGAAAGAAATTGCCTTAGGGACATTGCCTGCGCTTTTAATGGGTGCTTTGCTTTACCCGCTCATTAAAACAGTTTTTAGAAGTCATGAAGTTTTAGTGTGGACTTTAAGTATAGGTGGCATTGCTTTATTTGTGGTGGATGCACTAGCTTCTCGTCAGAAAAAGTTATCAGACCTGGGGATAAAAGGTGCTTTTATTGTTGGTTTAATTCAGTGTTTAGCTTTAATTCCTGGAGTTTCACGATCTGGATCAACGATTACAGCAGGAAGGTTGTTGGGATTAGATAGGGCTTCTGCTGCACGGTTTTCATTTTTACTTTCAGCGCCTATTACATTTGCAGCGGTGGTTTTTGAGTTAAGGCATTGGGATCAGATTTTTCAGTCCTCATTGGGGACTGGGCCTGTTTTAGTTGCTTTTTTAAGCTCTTTTTTATTTGGCTTGGTGGCTATTGGAGGATTACTTAAAGTTGTTCAGCATTTTAGCTTTTTAAGTTTTGCAGTGTATCGAGTACTTGTCGCTTTTGTGATTTACTTTTATTTGCTTTGAATAAACTCTACGGCCTTTACAGCATCATCCACTAGGTGAATCATTTCTAACGAAGACGGGTCAATGGTTTTGGCCTCTAAAAGCTCTGTTTTTAACCATGCAAGAAGGTTCTTCCAGTAGCTTGTGCCAATTAAAACTAAAGGTCTTTTTTTGAGCTTGTTGGTAGCCATAAGATTAAGAATTTCTACAAGTTCATCTAAAGTGCCAAAGCCTCCTGGAAAAATAATAAATCCATCAGAATACTCTGTAAGCATAACTTTACGAGTAAAGAAATTTTTAAAAGTAAAGTGTTTATCTACGTAAGGGTTGGGTCTTTGCTCGTGTGGAACAACAATATTAGCTCCTAGTGTTTTTCCCCCTGCTTCTTTAGCGCCTTCTGATGCTGCTTCCATGATTCCAGGTCCTGCACCAGTGATGACAGTAAAGCCTGCTTTAGCTGATAAAAATCCACATTCTTTTGCAATCACACAATAAGGGTGATCTTGCTTAAAACGAGCTGAACCAAAAATAGATACAGCTGGTTTTTCAAGGTCAGCAAAAAGTCGATAACCCTGAAATAACTCACGAGTAATTTCTAATAGTTCTGGTGCCCACTTTCCTCCGTTTTGAGGAAGCGATTCTAGCATTTTATTGAGTATTGAATTCATTTAGATTTTTTTGTCGTTTTCTTTTTTGTTTTAGTTTTTCCAGAGACAGCTGCTCGGATAATTTTTTTCTTTTCAGCGGTACTTTTTTCCCGTTGAGAAGTTAAGATTTCATCAATTGCAGAAAGTTCATCTTCTAATTCCCATCTTGATAAAATCATAACAGACAGATCTTCGTGGTTGTCAGGTGGCTTTAAGCTTTCATGTACTTTAAGTTTATGCTTTAAACCTAAGGTGCGTTTGATCAGTGATGTAATGTCTACTTTGTCCATATAAATCCTACTTTATGTTGATTTAACGAGTGTATCAATGACTTAATTGCCTTTTAGTGTTTGCCTTAATACGTAAGGTAAAATACCACCGTGCTTAAAGTACTCAAGCTCATTCGGCGTGTCAATTCTTGTTACTGCTTCAAAGTCAAATTTTGATCCATCTTGTTTTTGAGCTGTTACAGTAAGTGTTTGACCTGGTTTTAATTCACAAATCCCTGTAATAGTGTAGGTTTCTTGACCTGTGATTCCAAGTGTGTCAGCAGACCGTCCATCCTTAAACTGAAGAGGAAGCACTCCCATTCCAATTAAGTTGGACCGGTGAATCCTTTCAAAGCTTTGCGTGATTACAGCTCGAACGCCTAAAAGCAAAGTTCCTTTTGCTGCCCAGTCTCGAGAAGACCCTGTTCCGTATTCTTTACCAGCAATAACTATCAGTGGAGTATTGTCGTTTTGATACTTTTGAGCTGCATCAAAAATAGAAGTTTCAGCCCCTTGTGGCATGATCTTCGTGTATCCACCCTCTTTGCCTTTAACGAGCTGGTTTTTAAGTCTAACGTTACCAAAAGTTCCCCGTATCATTACTTCATGGTTTCCACGTCTCGAGCCAAAAGAATTAAAGTCTTTTGATTCAACGTTTTGAGATTTTAGATATTCACAAGCGGGAGAGCCAGGTGGTATCACTCCTGCGGGTGAAATATGGTCAGTTGTTACAGAGTCTTTTAATAGTGCAAGCACTTTGGCGTCTTTGATGTCGGTGAGCTTGCTAGGTTCTTTTTCCATTTCAGTAAAA
>Ga0163108_10003960_pt1 | contig 10502 bp, 10 predicted proteins | sample Fk1155metaG_FD_109644 | JGI IMG/M metagenome (GOLD analysis project Ga0163108, IMG submission 109644) | Marine microbial communities from the Central Pacific Ocean - Fk160115 155m metaG | ecosystem: Environmental > Aquatic > Marine > Oceanic > Photic zone | place: The Central Pacific Ocean...
GTCCAACCAGATTTGTATGGTGACATTCCAGGATACGCGCCCATCTGAATCGAGCGGACCTGACCTTTGGGTGATGTGATATAGCGGATAAATTCTTTGGCCAGATCTTGCTTGTTTGAACCCTTGCCGACTGAGTAAGACTCGGTCCATTGGATACCCCCTTGTTTGGGAATTACCGAGTCCACTGGCGAGCCATCTTTTCGCACGACGCCAGTAATCCAGTCACCAATTCCACACATCGCGTGAACTTGGCCATTTTTCAAAGAGGCAAAAGTGCCACCATAGTCAAAGTAGCCGCCTACCTGAGGTTTCAACGACAAGGTCGTTTCCTGGAGTTTGCTCCATTGTGCACTGTCGATATCGAAAGGCGTTGGGTCGTTGTTGCCATCACGCAGGCTGAGACAGCCAAGATTAGGTAGATGCCAATCAAAGTGCCCGACTTTCCCTTTAAGCTTGGGATCCCATAGGATGTTGTAGTCCATGGCTTCTTGATGGCTGATGACTTCGGTATTAAAAGATACCCCAAGGTAACCGAAGCGGACAATTACGGAGTACAAACTGTCGCCACTCCAATGTGCAGCAAAATGAGAGTATTCATCGAAAAGGTCGTCCATGTGATACTCATCGGGGTTCATGGGTTCGATATACCCAGCGTCATTCAGCAATCGGACGAACTCTCCGTCTGAGAGGATAAGGTCGTAGGTTCCGGGTGGGGACTGGGAAATCAACGCAAGCATGTTGTCGCCACCGGCATAGTACTTGGCCTTGATCTTGACGTTGTGCATGGCTTCAAATTCTTCGACCATGTCGGGTTCGCCGTGACCGTACCAGGCTATCATATTCAGTTCTGTCGCGGCATTGGCCCGTGGGGGCACCAAAATAAGCGGCACGCTAAGCACGCTCGCCGCAGTAGCATAGCCTGCTCCTTGGATAACTTTCCGTCGCCCTAGGTCCGGTTTGGTGTGCGACTTGGTAGTGTTCTTTGATTTCTTTTTCATAATTACCTCCTTTGGTTTCATTGAGATGCGGTTTCCCGACTTGGCTCGCGGGTGAAACCCGCTCTATAGGCTGACGACTTTAAAATATTGTGCAGCTGACTGAGGGCAAGCGAGGCAGACATACTTGACAGAGTATTGCGGGCAAAAAGACCTATTTGAATTTGCCGCATCAGTCCGAACTCTTTTTCATTATTAAGAACCCGCATCTTTGGGGAAACGGTTGGATATGTCAATGCACTAAGGCCTAGATTATTTTCTACGGCCTCTTGCAGACCTTGAACGAAAGGGCTCTCAAAGGCCACATTCCACGGCAGGTTGTGACGGGACAGGTTTTCAATCATTCGGGTTCGGTATTCGCAACCTTCTGGGTGAACGATCAAGGGGATGGGGGCACCATTGGGAACCGTAAAGTCCTTTCCGCAGACCCAGATCGGATTAATCGACAGGGTATCAATTCGGTGTCCAGGCAACGAGTTCTGATCGATGGCTACTATGATATCGAGTTCTCCCCTGGCAAATAACTCGGTAATTACCCGAGAGAGACCGCAACGGTACTCAACTCGGAAATTTGGCTTTTCCTGAGCCAGACTCATCAGGGTTGACTGCAACGCTTGAGTCGCAAAATCGGTTGGTAAGCCGATTCGAACAGTCAGGTCGGTCATCCGCTGGGCAGTCAAGCAGGACAGTTCGGCATGAAGCGTGAGAATTTGTCGGGCATAGGCCACGACTTGTGTGCCCAAAGGGGTTAAGGCTAAACGCTTCTTATCTCGGTCGATTAACTTGCCTTGCATCGCTTCCAGGCGTTGGATATGAACCGTAATAGTAGGCTGTGAGCAGTTCAGGGCTTCGGCGGCACGGGTGTAGCCATGGCAGTCGACCACTGTCACAAAACTGCGAAGCCAATTAGTGGGAATCTCTTGTTCTTTCATGATCAGCAAATGTAATGAATTCCGATAAATAATCAAGTATATTAATAATATGTGAGAGATATAAGGTGAATCAGAAGATGAATCGGACAGATTTTCGAAAGAATTTCAAGACTTTAGGCCCCGTTATCTTGCCGGTAATTCACGTTGTAGATGAAGACCAGAGCAAGCGGAATATTCAAATTGCCCTAGGCTGTGGAGCCCCTGGGGTATTTCTGATTAACCACGATTTTGAAATAGACCAGTTTTTACCGATTATCAGGGCCTGCCGGGCAAGCTTCCCGAGCTTATGGATGGGGGTCAACTTTCTGGGCGTTACCGGACTAAAAGCATTTGGGGTACTTGGGGAATTAGCGGGCAAGGGAGCACTGGTTGACGCCTATTGGGCAGATGATGCCTGTATAAACGAGCACGTTACGAGCCAGCAGGAGGCAAATGCAATCTCCCAGGCACGCTTAGAGTCTGGCTGGGATGGGATGTATTTTGGCGGAACAGCCTTTAAGAAACAAAGGCCCGTAGATCCCCAGCACTGGCAAAAATCCGCCCGGATAGCAGTCGGGTATATGGATGTTGTGACAACCTCGGGAGTTGCTACAGGCCAACCGGCCGCACGGGATAAAATTCACGATTTTAGGGTGGGCTCGGATATCTCACCCTTAGCCGTGGCGTCAGGCGTGACCCCTGAAAATTTCATCGACTACGCAAATGCAGTCGATGCCGTGCTGGTTGCAACAGGCATTAATTATTCTGGTGATTTTTACAATATTGATCCCAAACGGTTAGCCGCATTGGTTAAACACTCCCGTATGGTGGCGGGCGAGGATTTCGAAAGCCAGGATGTGGACCCTGACCCTGACCCTGACCTGGACTCGCCTTGGTATTTGCAAAATATGGCGCCCAATGTCAAAGATCCGGCGATGGCCTGGCTGGACCCTTCATCAGCTTATGTTAATGCCAAGGCGTTTCACTCCATGCTCGACACACTGTGCCGACCATTCAAGTCAAGCCGGGTTGATGTAGTCGCCGGGATCGATGCGGCGGGCTATGTGCTTGGCGCCGCAATGGCGGATCGACTAGGAGTCGGTTTCCTCACCATCCGCAAGGCTGGAAAACTGCCGGTGCCGACTGACGAGGTCGACTTTGTTAATTACACCCATCGCCCCCAGAAAATGGAATTGCGAAAGCCGGCGTTCAAAGAAGGTGCTTATGTATTGTTGGTTGACCAGTGGGTCGAGACTGGCGGAACCATGGGCGCAGGCATCGAACTGATTGAAAAGCAAGGTGGCAGGATCGCAGGAATCGCTTCCATTTGTATAGAGGAAACCCCCGCGGGACAAGCGCTACGAGAACGATATCACTGTGCGACCTGTGTGCAGCCCGGGTCTGCCTATCAGCTTCAGTGCAACAACAAAAAGATGCAGTTTTTTGATAACTTTAACTGGGAGAGCATCTTGCCATGACAGGTCAAGCAAGCGAAAGGCCGCACACCCTCACATTACAAAATGGTACGCCGCCGAAACCCACTTTCAGTGATGATGAAATGACTCGCCGTTGCAGCGCGTTGCGGGCAGAGATGGCGGCTCTGGATATTGGGGCCACTCTTTTAACGTCGATGCACTGCGTTAATTATTTCGCAGATTTTGTGTACACCGCCTTTGGGCGAAATTATGGGTGCGTCATAACCCAGGAGCGCTTGACCACGATCAGTGCCAACATCGACGGCGGCCAACCCTGGCGCCAGAGTTTTGGACACGACAACCTGGTGTATACCGACTGGCACAAGGATAATTTTTTCGTCGCGGTACAACAGTTGGTTGGATCTGCAAAACGCGTCGGAATCGAATCGGATCACCTGACCTTGCAGCATCATGCAAAGCTTCAAGAAGCACTGCCAGGCGTCGAGCTTGTAGACCTTTCTGGCAAAGCGATGCAGTTGCGGATGCGTAAATCGGTAGAGGAGTTGGCGTTGATCCGTGAGGGCGCGCGTATCTGCGATCTGGGGGGCGCGGCCGTGGTCGATGCTCTGGCCGAGGATGTGCCGGAGTTTGAGATAGCAATGCAGTCTAATCGCGCAATGATTCGGGAGATTGCCCAAAGTTTTCCACATACCGAAATCATGGATACCTGGACCTGGTTACAGTCGGGCGTTAATACCGATGGCGCTCACAATCCGTTGACAACACGGCGAGTGCGAAAGGGCGACATCCTCAGCCTTAATACGTTTGCAATGATTTCTGGCTATTACCAGGCGCTCGAGCGAACTCTCTTTCTTGGGTCTTGCGACCCTCGCTCAATGGCATTATGGGAAATTAACTGCGAGGTGCATCAACGCGGCTTGGAACTGATCGCACCTGGGGTTCGATGTTGCGATATTGCCGAAAAATTAAACGCGACATACGAGAAAAACGATCTTTTGGAGTATCGTACTTTTGGCTACGGGCATTCGTTTGGAACGCTCTCTCACTATTACGGCCGCGAGGCTGGCCTCGAACTTCGCGAGGATGTAGACACTGTGCTTGAGCCAGGAATGGTTGTCTCGATGGAGCCGATGATCATGATGCCCGAAGGTAACGCTGGTGCCGGCGGGTACCGCGAGCACGACATCCTGATTGTTACCGAAACGGGTGCCGATAACATCACCAGGTTTCCTTTTGGGCCGGAACACAACATTATTCCCTGCTAGGCCCTCGCTGCCAGATTCAGCATGCGCTTAGCGCATTATAAGGCTCAGGGAATTCGTTTATTCACCACTACGGCAAGTTCTTGAGTCTGGGTTGGATCAAATGGGTTGGTCATTCCGAGTAGATCACCCGAGGATTTAAGTGCATTGCCGGAGCGTGAGATATGGACACCCACTACAAGTTGACGGTGGCTCAAAAGCGAACCCCCAGTCATCACGGCTGCCCGGTCGTCCAGAGTGATCTGTCTGGGCAGAGGCAGTGCAGGTAATTTTCGGGCAGCCACAGGCATCGGTGGACCCTGTGGCGTTCGGGCATAAAGAAATAGCGTATCTTCAGGGGTGACACTGCCTAGCAGATCCGGGGCTATCGATACTGCGACCCGTAGCGGCTCCGTCATCTGGGTCTGATTTTTCTGCAACTCGGCACTGGCACGACCTATCATGACTCGTACTTCACTTAGTAATTCGGGCTGGTCAATCACGAGGGGTTCCAGGCGCCGCCAGAAGGCCAGGGCCTGAATCGACTCGCCGCGCTCCTCAGCCGCAATTCCGGCTAGCCACAGGCCCTGAATCTGTTCTGGGTCGAGTGCCAGCGCCTCAGTGATTAGTTGGGTGGCCTTGCCGGCCAAGGATCCATTATTAGACATGGCAAGTGCATCCGCGAGGCGAACAAGGAACTCCGGATTCCTCGGTTCGAGTTGCCCTAAGCGCTCATAAGCCGTTACCGCTTCAGCATAACGGCCAGTGCCCATCAGTGCATTGGCGAGCAGGGTCCAGCCACGAACATCGTCAGGCCGCTCTAACAGGCGTTCGCGAAGCTTAGAGAGCATCGCATCGACATCAGGCGCTGAGGGTTGGGCTGAGGTTAGTTGCTGTGCCGTTAAACCTGGGCTGGGGTCAAGGGCGCCCGGATTACCCAAAAACAGGTAAAGCCCCAAGGCTGCTAATGGCATGAGGATCGCAAGCAGCGTCGCGGTAACCGGCGCAGGCGTTCTGATTAAGGGGGATGCTGGATCTTGGTCCTGGTCAAGATCGCTCAGCAGGTTGATTTCGAGTTCGGCTCGGGCCTGATCGTAGTCAGCCTCGCTGAGAATGTCTTCTTGAAGCTCGCGGCGTAGTTCACGTTCACGTTCGCGGGCAATCCCGATATTGACCGAAGACTGGCTTTGTGAAGGCTGGGTTGGGCGGCGCAACAGGGCCGGCGCCAGCAATGCGATTGCCAAAGCGATTAAAGCCGAGGCCACTAGCCACCCGATGATCAATCGTGACCACCTGGGTCGAGCAGTTTCGCTGCGCGGGACCGTTGCTCACGGTTCAACGGCCCGTTGACGACCCTGCGTTTTCTTAAGGTATAAAAAAAGACGGCTAGAGCGATCAAAAGAAAGATGAGCGGCGCTCCCCAAAGCAGGACAGTGCGTCCTCGCAAGGGTGGGCGGTACAGTACAAAGTCACCGTATCGAGTTACCATAAAATCGACTATCTCGGTGTCGCTGGCGCCTGAGCGAACCATTTGGTACGTTTTTGCGCGAAGGTCTTTCGCCAGATCAGCGTTTGAATCTGCCAAGTTTTGATTCTGGCAGACCAGACACCGAAGCTGGCCGATCATCTTTTGATATCGGCTTTCCTCGCCAGCGCTGTCAAATTCCAGGCTTTCTATAGCCGCAAGGCTGGGCAGGTTGAGCCCAAGGAGCACGATTGTGACGAGTAAAACGATGGCGCGCACAGGGGGCATACTTGAGTCAGGCGCTCGGCTGCGGCTGATCTGCCGGTCCAAGCGAAAGTTTGCGCGAGGCTAACGTTCGGTAACGCCGATCAGTGGCCGAAAGGCCGCCACCGATCACCATGATCAAGGGTCCCAACCAGATCCAGCGTACGAAGGGCTTGTAGTACAAGCGCACCGCCCAGCTCTTACCGTCGTCCAATGGTTCGCCCAGTGCGACGTACAGATCACGGGTAAAGCCGGCATCGATAGCGGCTTCGGTCATAGGCATCTGCTGCACAAGATAGATCCGTTTTTCAGGACGCAGCACCGCTGTGATTGCGCTGTCTTTGAGCACAGTGACTGTGCCGGTCTGAGATAGGTAGTTGGGTCCTGGAATTTCTTCGACACCATCAAACCTAAAGGAATATTGACCGATCGGGTAAGTGTCTCCTTGCGCCATTCGTATATCTTTTTCAACCGAGTACGCCGAGGTAAAGGAAATGCCAATAACGAAGACGCCCAGCCCGAGGTGGGCGGTAGCCATGCCCCAGATCGAGCGCGGGGTCTGAGATAAAGATAACCAGCGCCGAGTGGGTCTTGTGCGTAACCACAGCACGTACAACGCGGCCAGAATAGTCCAGATTCCCAGTATGCCGCCAACGGCAGCACCCATAGCATAGTGACTCATCGTGATTGGCCATGCCAGCCCCAAGACGACGGCAACGCCGAACATCGGCCCCAGCGCGCGCAGCAGTCGGATCAGGTTATCCCTCTTCCAGCGGGAGAGCGCACCGAAACCGGCCAGCAACGCGAGCGGTGCGGCAAGCGGAACAAAAACCGAATTGAAGTAAGGGGGGCCAACAGATATCTTGCCCAGGCCGAGTGCATCAATTACCAGAGGGTAAAGTGTGCCCAGCAGAATTGTTGCTGTCGCTACCACCAGCAGAACATTATTTAATAACAGGCCAGCCTCACGTGATACGGTCTGAAAGCCGCCGATGCTGCGGATCGTCGGCGCCCGCCAGGCATAAAGTGCCAGTGAACCACCAATAACCAGCCCTAGAAAAATCAGAATAAAAAGACCGCGCGCCGGATCAGTGGTGAAGGCGTGCACCGATGTCAGGACACCGGAACGCACCAGGAAGGTACCCAGTAGGGATAGGGAAAAGCTGAACATGGCAAGCAGTACCGTCCAGGCCTTGAAGACGCCACGTTTCTCGGTTGCCGCCAGCGAGTGGATTAACGCTGTGCCAACCAACCAGGGCATGAATGACGCATTTTCGACCGGATCCCAAAACCACCACCCGCCCCAGCCTAGTTCGTAGTAGGCCCACCAGCTTCCAAGAGCAATTCCCGCCGTCAAAAAGCCCCAGGCCGCGAGCGTCCAAGGTCGAGACCAGCGAGCCCAGGCCGAGTCGAGTCGGCCGCCAAGCAGTGCGGCAATGGCAAACGCAAAAGCCACAGAAAAACCAACATAGCCCAGATACAACATAGGCGGGTGAATGGCGAGGCCCGGATCCTGGAGTAGCGGGTTTAGATCGCGTCCGTCGGGGACTGGGGGAAATTGTCGCGCGAACGGATTGGAAGTCAGGAGAATAAAAAGAAGAAAGCCAACACTGATTAGGCCCATAACGCCGAGCACTCGAGCCACCATGGTGTCGGGAATGCTGCGGCTGAACCATGCTACCGCCCCGGACCATAGTCCCAGTATCAGCGCCCATAACAGTAACGAACCTTCGTGTGCGCCCCAGACCCCGGAGATCAGGTAGATCAGAGGCAGTCGGGAGTTGGAGTTATGGGCAACATAGGCAACACTGAAGTCATGGGTAATGAATGAAGCGGTAAGGCACGCATAAGCCAGTAATACAAACAACAGTTGAGCCGTAGCTGCCGGCCGGGCAAGGGCGATCCAGGCCGGTATGCCGCGACTGGCTCCAATAATGGGTAGTACGCCTTGTATCAGCGCAACCAACAGAGCCAGTATCAGTGCAAACACCCCAATTTCTGGTATCACTGTATCCCCATTGCCTGCGCTTTTTGAAGAGCCTCATCTACTTCGGGAGGCATATAGTTCTCGTCATGTTTGGCCAGAACCTGACTGGCCACAAAGGTGCCATCTTTGCCCAGCGATCCCTGTGTGACTATCCCCTGGCCTTCGCTAAAAAGATCCGGGAGAATGCCGGTGTAGGCAACCGTGACCGTGTGTGCGGTGTCGGTTAGATCAAAGCGTATCGACAGATCTTCAGCAGCGCGTTGGATACTTCCGGCGACCACCATGCCGCCAAGACGAAAGGGCGTATTTTGAGGCGCCTCCCCTGCGGCCACCTGGGTTGGACTGAAGAAGAGATTGATGTTTTCGCGAAGAGCCAGCAGGGCTAATGTGGCAGCGAGGATCACGCCGGCAAGAAGCAAGCCAACCAGAACGACGCGTTGGCGGCGTCTTGGTCTCATGTAATCTGACTCCGGTCGCGCTGCATTGCGATCAGCTCAAGCTCGCGAGTCAGTTGTCGGTGGCGTCGCAGTGGTAGCACCACAGTAAGGCTGAGCACTAAAAGCGTTGCCCCGTAGGCCGGCCAAACGAAGAGGGCGTACCCGCCCATAGCAAGGAACTCGAGCATATTCAAGATGGGGCGAGCATTTTGGTCACCCAGGCGGAACGCCGTTCCGAATCCAGAATTTCAGTTCGAACCCGCGCAAACAATGCGACCAGGTAGTGCAACTGGAAGGCGATGGCCATCAGTAATAAAGGGATCAGCATGCTGGTCGCGATAGAGGGCTTATCGAATTTGGTGACTGTTGGGCCCTGGTGCAAGGTGCTCCACCATTCGACAGAAAAATGAATAATAGGCAGGTTGACGACGCCAACCAAAGCTAAAACCGCGCCGGCGCGTGCAGCAGTACGGCGATCATCAATGGCAGATTGAAGCGCCATGTAACCCAGGTATAAAAACAAAAGGACAAGCTCTGAAGTGAGCCTTGCATCCCATATCCACCATGCGCCCCACATGGGTTTGCCCCATAGGGATCCAGTCAGTAATGCCAGAAACGTGTAGGCTGCGCCAATGGGTGCACTCGCACAGGCGACAGCTTGGGCGAGTTTCATCCGCCAGATCAATCCGATGCCCCCGCTGATGGCGAGTATCAGGTATACAAACATCGACATCCAGGCGGCAGGTACGTGAATATAAATGATCCGGTAACTCTCACCTTGTTGGTAATCAGTAGGGGCCAGAATCAGCCCACTGTAGAGCCCCGCGGCAAAACACAGGGCACAAAGGGCGCCGACCCAGGGTAATAGTTTTCCGACCAGGTTGTAAAAGAAAGGGGGCGATCCGAGCTGATGAAAGCGTCGGGTCCAGATGGATCGAGGACGATTACCCGCCGGCAGGTCACTTTGAGGGGAAGTCATGAGTAAATTTCAGGGGCGTGTGATGCGCTGTCAGCGGGTCTTTGTCTCCGCGTCGCGGCAACTTTCAGAACAAGCTCCCGCAGGCCAGGGGCGATTTTAATCGACAGTACGCATGCGGGTCATCATTTTCCCTGGAATTGGGTTGGCTTTACCCTGAAACGGGGCGAAATTTTGCGGTAAGGCTATTGTTGAACGTCCGAATACCGCGAACGCGGCCAGGAGTCGTCATACTGGGTGTCCTTCGCCACAGTAATTCTTTCCAAAACAAGACAACGGGATGGACAACTGCGAGAGATGTTTGATCTACTGGGCCCAAGACGGCTGTCCTTTGCTGTTGAAAGTCTGTTAGTACAGTCAGCGACCACCGTACCTTGCTTGTCGGCGCAAGAGTGCGATCGGTTGGCGGTATCAGCGGATCAGCTAACTTACCGCTCGGCGACTCCGGTGACGGGCGCCGAAGACGCTTTGGTGTACCAGGATTTCGAGCTTAATTGTTCGCGGCCCCCAAATCACCTACTCTGGAAGCTTGCCACGACCCTTGACGGGCTGATGTCATTGGCGCTGACGAAGATTTCAGCCGAATGGGTGCCGCCGGCGACTTACACGACTAACGACTTAATTTTTTTCAGCGCTACCCTCCCGGCTGCAAAGGGATCACACCGTATCGTGACCATCTGGCGTATCGAATAATTATCGCTATTCTGCTTGTCAGCGGGGATGGCGAGTGCAGAATTCACAGGTCGCGTGACGAACCCAAGGGCCAAGTTATCCGCTTTTGTCCGGGGGA
>Ga0163108_10003965_pt1 | contig 10498 bp, 8 predicted proteins | sample Fk1155metaG_FD_109644 | JGI IMG/M metagenome (GOLD analysis project Ga0163108, IMG submission 109644) | Marine microbial communities from the Central Pacific Ocean - Fk160115 155m metaG | ecosystem: Environmental > Aquatic > Marine > Oceanic > Photic zone | place: The Central Pacific Ocean...
CGGTTTCGCCAGTCTCGTCGCCAGTCTCTTCACCGGTTTCGCCGCCGGTTTCCTCACCAGCGGCTTCATCGCCGTCTTCATCGCCGCCTTCCCAGCCGGTTTCATCGCCGTCTTCATCGCCGCCTTCCCAGCCGGTTTCCTCACCAGCGGCTTCATCGCCGTCTTCATCGCCGCCTTCCCAGCCGGTTTCCTCGCCACCGGTTTCCTCGCCGCCGGTTTCCTCTCCGCCGGTTTCCTCTCCGCCGGTTTCCTCTCCGCCGGTTTCCTCTCCGCCGGTTTCCTCTCCGCCGGTTTCGCCGGTTTCTGCACCCCCACCCCAGCCGGGATTGCCCCAGCCGGCGGTGTCCCAGTCATCATCGTCGTCATCATCCGCCGACTTGAAGAAGCCACATCCGGTGAACGTGGAAAACAGACTGGCCAACAGAAGAGAACGAAAGGTCATGCGGGTGCTCCGAAGTTGAAAACGTGTCTGGCCGGTGGCCGGTGAACATACCCGTTTTCATGCCACTTCGCACAGGGATCGACACGGGTTGGAGGCGGTTTGGCGCCTGCTTATTTGGATGAAGGGACGAAGTCCGAGGGGTCGCAGCCGGAATCGAACCCATCGGCGTCGAATTCCACACCAGCCCGCGCATTGGTTCCGGTCAGTCGAATCTCGAGGGTGTGGCGACCTGCACGCTTGGGCGAGCAGTAGGCGATGACGTAAAAACCGTCCGTTTGTGAGCGGATGGATCCTGCCAGGTTTTCGAATGCATTGCTGAGTTCGTCTACATTGCCCGCCAAAATGGCGCCCGATTTTCCGACATCTTCCAAGTGGGATGAGTCGGCCTCTCCACCCAAGCCAACACTGTAGACCGAGTGGTTGGATGACTCGACTGCTGCAACGGCGGCGTCATTGCTCACCCGTCCCGCTTGGTCGGTTCCATCGGTGAACACCGCCAGGGTGCCACCAAATGTGAGGTCTTCGTGCTCGAGTTCCTCTGCATCCAGCAGGGCCAGTCCGCGTACGATGGCCCCATTTAGGTTGGTCGAGGGGTCGACGGTTTCGTAGTCATTGAGGGTATCAATGGCCGTCAACAATGTGTCTTTGTCCGATGTAAATGTCTGCAGTGTTTGCAGGTTTTCCCGTCCATCAAACAAATACAAACCGATCTCTTGATCGGTCTCTGTGGTGTTGATGAATGTGCGCACCGCCCCGACGAGTTGCGATACGGTATCGGACTCCACCATTGAGCCAGATACGTCCAAGACCAAAGCTGTGGACAGCTGGAAGCTGGCGGTGATCGGCACCATGGTGAGATCGCTTTCGTACGCCGATACTGCGTCGTCGTCTTCTAGGATGGTGAAGTCTGCGGCGGTCTTGTCTGGGATGTTTTCATTTCCGCAGAACAAGCGGAAGGCCAGCCTCACCACACTGGGGGCGAAGGCATAGGCCTCATAGATATCGAGCGAGGTTGTACAGGCTGGGGGCTCATTGAAGTCGGTCCCACCAAATGCGCCAGTATCGTCATCATCGTCGTCTTTTGTGCTGGTGCAACCAGCGATAACGAGTGCCAATAAAGTCAGGTGTTTCCAATTCATGTGAGCTCCCCAGGCCTGTACGCCCTTACCTTTATGAACCGATGGTTAAATCATATAGGTTCGATTCGCAATCTGCGGATGTCCAAGTTGAGTCCGTGGAAATCTTGACATAGAAGTAGTCGTCGCTTCCATCGAACAAGCCGGTCACAGAGTCGACAAGCCAGTCCCACCAGCCACCGCTGCTTTCTTCACTAGGGAAGTCATCTTCGGTGATTTCGATTTCTGTGACGCCATCCAGTCGTTTTTCGACCAGGATTTCCATCGCTGAATAGTCGCCTGCATCGCTGGTTCGCAAAGCATAGAGCGTGACGTCAATGTTCATCATGGTGTCGGATTGGATCATCAGGCTGATGGTGGGATCGTCGTACCAAGTGTCGTTGGCATTCCATACAAACCAGTCTTCATCTTCTGCGTAGTCGAAGTTCAGATTGGTGAGTTCTACATCCCGCGTACCCAAAGCCCAAGAGTCGATATCACCCAAATCGTAGGCGGTGGCGAAATCATCATTGATTTCGTAATCGTCCCAGAACTCGTAGTCGCGGAATCCATCGCAGCTGGTGTCGATGCCATCACAGGCTTCATCTGCGCCCAGGTACACAGTGGGGTCGGTGTCGTCACAGTCGCCCTCGGCTTCGGTCATGCCATCACCATCATCATCGGTGGTGTCATCGCCTTCCGTGATGTCTTCCAGTGGTTCGCGTTCTTCGTCGGTGACTTCATCGCCAGGGCCGGTTTCTCCGCCGGTTTCCTCGCCGCCGGTTTCGTCGCCGCCGGTTTCCTCGCCGCCGGTTTCGTCGCCGCCGGTTTCCTCGCCGCCGGTTTCGTCGCCGCCGGTTTCGTCGCCGCCGGTTTCGTCGCCGCCGGTTTCGTCACCGCCGTCTTCATCGCCGCCGTCTTCGTCGCCGCCGTCTTCGTCGCCGCCGTCTTCGTCGCCGCCGTCTTCGTCGAGATCGGTGAAGTCGATTGTGCCACCTGTGTCGCCTTCATCGGGGGCTTTGTTGCATGCTCCGGCGAACAGAACGCTTAAACCAAAAATTAGGGTTCTCATTTGCATGATTTCTCCAGTATCTGCGGCCATGGGCCGCCATTGGGGTGTAGTTGTGGAATCAAAGGTGCCCAACGATACGCGTATCGTGAGCGAAAAAGGTTTTTTTTTAGGATTCAATGGTGAGATTGTAGGTGGAGTCAAGACAAATGGACTCGTCCCATAGATCCGGATCGGTTCGTACGCGCACGTAGATTGTGTCCCAAGCGAAGTCGGACCACCACCAGTCGCCTTCGAACTCGAAGTCTGCCTCATCGATGGTGAGCGAGCCTTCCCCTTCGGAAATGGCCATAGGAGTCGTGGTGTCCCACTCTTCGAGGTACAATTCTGCGATCAAATACATGCCAGGATCGCCTTCGATGTAGATGGCAATATCTGGGTCGTCGCCAGGATCGTCATCGGCGAACCACTGGAACCAATCTTCATCTTCTGGCCCATCGAAGTTGAGTTCGGTGACGGTGAGAGACTCAGTCCCCCAATCGAACCAGTCTCCATCGATTTCACCCAAATCGTACGCTGAGCCCATGTGTTCATTGGGTTCATAGGCATCGTAGTACTCGGTATCCCAGATGCCATCACAGTTGTTGTCCTCGCCGTCGCACTTTTCTTCTGCGTCGGGGTAGGTCAGCGGATCTTCATCGTTGCAGTCGCCTTCTTCGACGGTGAAGCCATCTTCATCGATGTCTTCGAGTACACCACCATCCGCATCGGCGTTGCCCTCTCCATCCAAGCGAATGGTCACGGTGTCCGAACTGCTGCTGCCATCTCTATCGATGGCGGTCAGCGTGATGATGTGGGTGCCGGCCTCGAGATCTTCGGTTGTGGCCGTCGCTGCACCGCTGCTGTCTGCCGATGAATCAGAGAATTCGCCATGGCGGTCTGAAGTCCAAGAGAGTTCAAGCAGGGATGCGTCGTCGGCGTCATCGGACACCACGGCGAAAAACTCCAAGGGTTCGGTGTTGTCGACAACATCGCCATTGTTGGGAGACGAGATCGACACCTCGGGTGCGGCGTTTTCGGGATCGGAATCCGCGTCCGCGCTTCCGTCGTCGGTGATCCCCAGATCGAAACCGGTATCTTCGGCAGTCTTTGTGGGGCTCGAACAGGCCGAAACGGTGAATGCGCAGAGGATGGAAATAAGCTTCATGCGGTTCATGATGCACCTCGTGTTGGGTTGAGATGCTCCTGTGTACATCGTACAGACGCGACAGTGGGTGACGAGTGTGTGACCGGTCGTGACGAGTGTGTGACCCATCTGTTCATAGATCGGCGGGCATTCCCCTTTGAATGCGGGCCCGTCTAACGATTCCGTTGCCAGGAAGAGCCTTCCACGCAACATTCAGGGCTGCGCGTGCTTCTTCCTCTGAATCGACTGAATCGAGCAGATCTACGGCTGCAACGATCACCCTTGCGTCTGGATTGGATCGCGCCAAAGCTTCCCGCGCCACCTCGAGACCGTTGGGGAGCTTGTAGAAAGTGTGTGTTCTCAGGCGGCCCAACCAAGCGCGTATTTGGTCGGGTTCCTTCGCCAGTGCTTTCTGATACGCGGTAACCGCTTCGATCGGCTGCCCTACTCGGTACAATGCATCCCCCAAGTCCACTGCGGGTTGCCAAGAGCGTGGATGCGTTGCAGCCCGCTCTTGGGCCTCGATGAGAGATGTCGGTACGGATAGTTGCGCTTCGGCCAATGCCTTTGAAAAGATGGGCGCATACCGGTGCATATTGGTGGCTTCGGACTGAATGTGTGTGCGAAAGATCATGACCCCCCGAGCAAGGACAACCGCATGAAGTTCATTGGTGACGCCCGATAAGGCAAAACGCATTCGAATAGATGTGCCCTCGGTTTCACCGATTTGAATCGCTTTTCGTTCCACGATTTCCGGGCGTGCACCGCTGGCGCTCATTTGTTCAATCAAGGCGTCGATGGCTTGTTCGGTCCCGATGGGCCGATCATGGATGGTTCGATTGACCACCATCGTCGCATTCCCTGTGGGCGAGAACCACCCACGGTCACCGGTAAAGGTCCATCCTTCACGCCAGTATTCAGGTACTGGGACGCTCCAGCTGCCTTGGTGTTGGGCCTGTAGGCGAACCAAATGTGGTCCCCACTGAAACAAGATGGCGGTTGATACCAACGCAAGCACAGTCGAGAAACGGCGAACGATACGATTGCGTTGCCGGTTTTGTTCAGACAGATCGGGGCTCAACATGGTCATCAGTACGGCCCCACCGATGAGTCCGCCCAAGTGACCCCAATTGTCGACATTTGCGGACGTCAAACCACTGATCAAGGAGAAGCCAAGGTACGGTGCCAACGCCCATCCAAACTTGGTTTGTGCATGATTTGGGATGTCGTCCCAATGTTTCCAGCCAAAGACCACGGCCGCAGCGATCAGCCCAAAGTCGCCCCCCGAAGCGCCCAGGCTTGGGCGACCCGGTGCCATCCACATGCTCAACAATCCGCCCGAGAAGACGCTCCCAAAATACAGCAGCAGCAAATTGATGCTTCCCAGTGCGCGTTCGAGGTTGTACCCGGTGTAGGCCAGGAATGTCAGATTGAAGAGGAGGTGGGTAAAGCCAATATGGAGAAGCCCGTAAGTGATCAGGCGATAGACCTCTCCTTGCTCCAGGATTCCTGGCGCCCAATTGGTCCAGTCCGTTTGAAGCCACTCTTCGGCACCGGGCACCCAGCTCAACATATAGATGCGAATTTGAATGCCGACCAAAATGGCTGTGATCAGCGGTACGCCGGGTTTGATGAGCTTGTCTCGGAAGGCGCGTCGTTGGGGGTTGAACAGTTCTCGATACAGTTCCAAATCACCCGCGGGCACAAAGCGGTCTCCGGTGACGGCATCGAAGCGGATGGGGACATCCGGAGGGATCTCACCCTCTCGCACCCGGGTTTCAAACTCTTCGTAGACCATTTGTTGAATGTGTCCGCGGTATTGGAGTTCGATGATCACGGTCTCTCCGGCAGGATGCACACTCACCATACAGCAAGCACGAGACGGACCGCATCCGTTCAGATAGGTCCTCGGCATGAAGATCGGAACACAACTACCTGAGATCAAGACGGCTGTGCCTGGACCAGAGAGTCGGGCGTGGGTCGATCGGCTTGCTGCACGCGAATGTCCGGCGATTACTGCCCGACGATCACGGCGCGCTTCTGTTTTGGGTGCGGCCGATGATGACCCCATTGTGTGGTCTGAGGCTGTGGGTTCCAATGTTTTTGACGTGGATGGAAATCGGTATGTCGATCTCACGGCTGGTTTTGGTGTGGCGTCTGCAGGTCACCGCAACCCGCAGGTGATTGCGGCAGCACAGGAGCAGCTGGGACGATTGGTGCATGTGATGGGAGACGCCTACCCCGACACCCAGCGCATTGTGTTGTTGGAATTGTTGGCCGAAAAGACGGGTTTGGACCGTGCCATTTTGGGCAGCAGTGGCTCCGATGGTGTGGAAGCTGCGCTCAAAACCGGTCGCATCATGAGTGGACGTGCGGGTGTGCTGGCTTTCGACGCTGGCTACCACGGTCTCAGCTACGGTGCGCTTCCGGTCACGGGCTACCATGGCGAATCGTTTCGCGGGCCCTTTGCAACGCAGTTGGGCCAGCATGTTGTTCGGGGTGAATATGGCGGCCCCATTCCAGACTTGTCGAACATTGGTACGGTCATTGTGGAGCCCATCCAAGGCCGTGGTGGCATTCGGGTTCCGCCTGCTGGTTGGCTTCAGGAATTGGCGGATCGGTCCCGAGCGGCGGGCGCTGTGCTGGTCTTCGACGAGGTCTACACGGGTTTTGGTCGCACCGGCGATTGGTTTGCTTTCCAGAACGAGAATGTTCGCCCTGATTTGTTGGTCCTGGGCAAAGGCATGGCGGGTGGGTTTCCTATTTCTGCGTGCATCGGGACGGCCGAGGCCATGGATGCATGGGGGGCCTCCCAGGGTGAAGCCCTGCACACCCAGACTTTTTTGGGAAACCCCGTGGGTTGCTCGATGGCCTTGGCTTGCATTCGTGAACTGGAAACCATCATCCCCAACATGCAGGACAAATGTCGCTGGTTTGCGGGTGAGTTGGCCCGGCGTGGGTATGTTGTTCGTGGCCGGGGCATGATGCTCGGCATTGAGATTCCCGAGACCCTCAGCACAAGTCGTGAATTGCTTCGGGCTGGCTTCATCGTGCTGCCTGCGGGAGAACAAGCCGAGGTGCTCGGTGTGACCCCGCCACTCACCATCACCGAAAACCAACTTGTTGCATTTATGGATGCGCTCGATCAGGCACGGCGATGAAGGACGCGATTCGCTCATTTCTCGAAGATGGCGGCGACTTTGAATCGACGGCCTTGTCCTTGTATCGATGGCAGCGGGAGAACAACCCGGAATACGATCGGTTTTGCGGAGATGTGAACGTTCGAGCATGGACAGATATCCCTGCGGTGCCCACGACACTCTTTCGGGACTTGAGCCTCACTTGTTTTCCGGTGGAGGACGCGACGCACGTATTTCGCACGAGTGGCACAACCGCTGGTTCTCGTGGGGCCATACATTTGATGGATACCGAGATCTATACATTGTCGGCTCGCCGACATGCGGAGAAGTGTCTGGGCCCGCTTCCGAAAAAGGGCGTGTCTCTTGCACCGAGTGCTGTCGACAGTTCCCTGGGCCATATGTGCGCAGAATTTGTGCCGGGTATGCCCAATTTTTTCTCTTCGGAAGAAGGGGTGCACTCTTCGGAAGCATGGGCGGCTTTGTCGGCAATGGCCAAGGAAGGAGAAGCGCTCTTTGTTCCTGGAACGGCGTTTGCATTTGCCGATTTGCTCGAAGAAGATCATGCGCCAGTGGTGGTCCCCGCCGGGACGGTGGTGATGGTCACCGGTGGTTTCAAAGGTCGTCGTCGGGAAGTGCCGGCCACCATTCTTCACCAACAAATCGCCACCCGGTTGCCGGGTGCACAAATCGTTGGAGAATACGGCATGAGCGAGTTGGCCAGCCAGCTCTGGGCCATTCCCGCTGGTTCTGCCTTTTTGCCACCCCCCTGGATGCGGGTTGTCGCTGTGGACCCCTGGTCGGGAGAAGTCTCTACACGGGGTGTGTTGCGTTTCTTTGATTTGGCCAATCACCAGACGGTGTTGGCGATCGAGACCCAAGATGTTGGTGTTGTCATGCCAGATGGTCGCGTGAAATTGGAAGGACGTCTCGAGGGTGCCATTCCCCGGGGATGCAGCCTCACGGTGGAGGAAGCGAATGCTTGATGCCACGCTGCGTGCGCTCGCATCTCTTCGTTCAAGGGATGCACAGCCATTGAGTCAGGGTTTGAGCCTTGAAAATGCATCGGCTTGCCTTCATCAAGCAATCCGGCCCCTCAATGAAACAAGTTTGCGCAGTGCGCTGACGATCGCCGAACCCTTGCCGTCATCCATTGGGATTGTGGTTCCTTATGGTGTGTTTACGACCCCCATTGAATGGGTGGCCTTGGCTTTGGCGGGTGGTGCTTCCGTTCACCTCAAGGCACCAGAACGGGATCCGGCCATGGTGCGTGCCATGGTGGACGCGTTTTCATCCGAAGGTCTGCCGGTGGGGTTCAGCACATCGCGATCTCTCCCTCCCGTGGATGCCATCGTTGCCTTTGGGGACGATGAGACGGTGCAGGCGATTCGCGAGGACAACCAGCAAATACCTCTCTCTGGGTATGGGCATCGCTTTAGTGTCGCTTTTTCGGCAGGCGATCCTGGGCAGGCCGCCCGTAGCTTGGCGCTGGACGTGGCACGCTACGACTCGCGGGGGTGCATGGCGCCCACAGCGGTGTTTACGACCGGTGATCCACACGCCTTGTGTGAACAGCTGGCAACTGAAATGGCAACATGCGAAGCTCGCTGGCCGCGCGGATCGGTCGATCCCGCCTTGGGCCCGGAATGGCGTCGTCGTGTGGGCTTGGCCCGGGTGACCGGCCGGGTGTGGACGGGTGCAAAGTGGGCGGTGACCTGCTCTCCCGCCGAGTACTTTTCTCCGACCACCTTGCCGAGAATGATCGAAGTGCACCCCATAGAAAATGTGCATTCATTCGAACTTTTTTTCCATCCGTGGCAGCGCTGGTTATCTACCTGCGGGACAGATTTACCCGGCCATCAACCGGCTGGGTTTCATCGGGTTTGTGCCCTTGGTTGGATGCAATCCCCACCTTTTCCGAGAAATCATGATGGACGACCGATGCTTAGCGGTCTACACGGGCCGACAGGAGGCGCAGATGCGTAAGTTTTGGATCATATTGAGTTTGGCCTTGGCGGCCTGTAGCGGCAAATCATCGGTGGATACAGGGACCGTTGCGGCAGAAAATGAGGCCCCACGCGTGGCCATTTCTGCTCCACCCGATGGGCAAACCTATATCGAAGGCGCAGAAATCACGATTTTTGCTTCAGCCTTGGACGATCGCGATGCCTCGACCACCCTTTCGCTGAGCTGGGAGTCTACGGTAGATGGTGATTTGGAAGGTCCGAATGCCTCAGAGGATGGCACAGTCGTCTTTTCGCCGGATCTCAGCGTCGGTACCCACACCATTACGCTGACGGCACGCGATACCGCTGGTCTTCAGGCCAGTGACTCTGTGCTTATCAAAGTGACCTCTTCGGCCGATTCGGATGGCTCGGATGATGGTTCAGACGACGGTTCAGACGACGGTTCGGATGAAGGTTCGGATGAAGGTGCGGATGAAGGTGCGGATGCGGATGCGGATGGATCGGTTGCCGATGCAGATGCCGACGGAGGCGCCGGTTGGGGTTTTGATACAGGCCTTTGGGGCGGTTTTGATACTGGCTTCTGGAGTGATCTGGACACGGGCCTTTGGGCAGACCTGGATGGGGGCGGCGATGACGAACCCCCCACAATGGAAGACTACACCGGGTGTTCACACCGCTACGATCCCGTAGACCGGCCGGGTTGGACCAAGACCTACAATGCTGTGTTTATCGATGAGCCAGCGACTGCCACGGAGTCATACGGCGGCAAAGTGACGGGTTGGGGTTCGGACTTGCTGACGGTCTATTCACGGACAGAAAGCTTGGTACAAGATGGCATCCCTGTCTGGTCGGGTGACACCTACATCGGCTGTGGTGTTGATGGCGTGGAAGGACTGTCCACTTTGGGTTGGGACCATGAACTGGCCATTGGTATTGAGGATCCATCCTTGGGTGTGGTCGATCTGACTGATGTGTACGATTTCGCCCATTCGACCCCGCGCATGTACTTGCATGAGGAAGCGATCATTCCGCTCGGTGGAGAATGGACTTTTGAGTACGATTTGGCCTACCCCGCAGGTTCATCCGGTGTTGCGGCAGTATTCTCCGTGCCTGTTTCGGGTACCTACACTTCCATTGGTCTTGAAACCATAGAAGTCTGGGGCACCACCTACGAAGCGTGGCGGATCGATTCCACCTATGTGATGGAGTTGACCAGCACGGGTGTGTTCACCTACGACTACAACGCAGAAGCCAGCCTTTGGTATGCCGTAGGCGTCGGTCTCATCAAAGAAGAGCACATTGATACCCGGACGGGATCGACGATTCTCAGCAAAGAATTGATGTCGATCGAATGGGAAGCAGGAACGGAAGGTCCATGGGACGATGAGGAGCCAGAAGAAGATACCGGTAGCGCAGATACGGGAATCTTCGATGGTGATACCGGAAGTCCAGACACCGGAGACGTGATGGACGACGATACCGGTAGCGCAGAAACGTCGGACGAAGAGACCGGATCTGCAGAAACGTCGGACGAAGAGACCACGGACGAAGAAGTCACGGACGAAGAAGTCACGGACGAAGAAGTCACGGACGAAGAAGTCACGGACGAAGAGACCACGGACGAAGAAGTCACGGACGAAGA
>Ga0163108_10003970_pt1 | contig 10485 bp, 10 predicted proteins | sample Fk1155metaG_FD_109644 | JGI IMG/M metagenome (GOLD analysis project Ga0163108, IMG submission 109644) | Marine microbial communities from the Central Pacific Ocean - Fk160115 155m metaG | ecosystem: Environmental > Aquatic > Marine > Oceanic > Photic zone | place: The Central Pacific Ocean...
GATATATACAGCTCCCTTTAAACGAGATCTCCTCCGGATGTATTTGAGAGCTCTTCTTCTCTGGCTTTGTGGATTCGATTACCCCATGCATGACCTTACAGTTCTCAAAGCGAAACATGTTCGGGTGTGGTCTTCCGACGGTCGACCTGTGACAACACAATTTGATGGGGATCCCGGGGAACCCTTGCCGGCCGAAATCGAAGTGGTCCCCAGTGGGTTACCGATGCTTTTACCCAAATAATCAGAGCGAGGCCATCAACATCGCAAGCATCCGAGCAGTGGCTCCCCAAATTTTTTTCTCCCCCCATTTGTAAAAGGGAACCACGACCTGATGATCCCGCAGAGTCCACTCTTCTTCCACAATGGTGTCGGGATTAGCCAAATGAGAAAGGGGAACATGAAAAACTTCTTTCACTTCTTGCGGATTCGCTTTGGGCTGAATAGGTTTTCGAGCGATGGCAAAGTAGGGGGTCGCAACAAAATTGGTCGCCCAGATGTACACCGCCGGAAGAGCGGTCATCACTTCCAAATCGCTCGGGGGAATACCGACCTCTTCTTCTGTTTCTCGCAAGGCGGTCTCTAAAAGAGATTGATCCGTGGCCTCCCGCATCCCGCCGGGGAAAGCGATCTGTCCTCGGTGCTCCTCAACGGTATCGGTACGTTGCGTCAAAAGAACAGAAACCCCATCCGCCTCTTCCGAAAGAATTCCGAGGACAGCCGCTTCTCTGGGATCCTTCCCCTCCCGAACTTTTTCAAGCATTGCCAAGGTCGTTCCGTCTGGAAAACGTACGGCAAAGCGATCTTGCGGAGTTGGATCTTGCGCTTCTGGCCGGAGAAGACTAGATCGGATCTGATCTAAAGTAAAGCTCACACCGCTCTCCGAACCATCCATCGGGCCAGAGCCGAAACAAGATCAGCGAGGATGACAATCGCTGATCCAAGAACAACAAAGAAGATCATCTCATCAAAATAGTGCGCATTTCTCGCCTCACCGATCCAATAGCCGAGAGAAACGATCCCCAACATTCCAAGGACGGTCGCCTCTCGAACGCAGGTTTCAAATCGATAAAAGAAGTAGAGTAAAAATCGAGGCAGGGCCGCTGGAAAGATTCCCAACCCCGCAATAGAAAAGCGTTTGGCCCCCAGCATCCGCAAAGATCGAAGCGCCGCCGGATCGAGATTTTCAATCACTTCGGAATTTAGTTTCCCGAGGATCCCTCCATTATGAATCGCTAAGGCAAGAATGGCCGGCCAAGCAGAAGGCCCGAGCATCGCTAGGAAAAGGTAGGCCCAAACATATTCCGGTATCGCTCTCATAAATAACTGTATAAATCGAGTCACTTGAATTATCGATTTTCGAACTATCCCCGCCTTCTTCGTCCCGGGAAGAAAGGGGTCCGGTTGCATAAAATTTCGTGCCGCCGGAAATGCGAGGAAGAACCCAAACAGCCCAGCAAAAAGAATCGAAATGATCGAGATATGAAACGTGACCCAAAGAGCCTCCCCCCCTTTTTCTGCAAAGAGGCTACCCGCCCATTCCCCAAAAGAACCCCCTTCTTGTACAGAAGGAGGAAGAACCTCTTCCGATAAAAAGCGGTTTAGATTATCGATCCGTTGCGAAGAAAATAGACCCGCAATATCAATCTCTCCCGAAAACCAAGAGGTGAATCCCAACGCGAAAAGTAGAATCAAACTCCACCGGAGAAAGGGGCGGCGGGGCCGGTTTTTCCAAAGGTCTCGAACTTTTTCTTCTCGTTCATTCATACGCAAGGAACCTCTTCCGAAGAGCGCCGCTCCACGCGTCGAGAATGAAAACGAGGAAAAAGAGGGTGTAAAGGTAAGTCCACACTTCGCCAAAATGAAGGTTATCGAAGGAGCCCCGAATAAAATATCCGAGTGTCTGGTACCCAAAAAACCCGAGAATCGCAGAAGAACGGACCGCACACTCAAAACGATAAAACGCGTACGCCATCATGTCCGGAAGAGCCCGGGGAAGGAGTCCAAAGAAGAACACCTGCAACCCGGATCCCCCTGCCATCCGAAGCGCTCCGGAAGCGTTTCTGGGGGCTTCATCGATCATTTCTGAGAAGATCTTTGCAAGCGTACCCCCGTAGGGAATAGAGATCGCAATAACGGCACTAAATGTATTGAACCCAAAAGCGGAAAGAAAAAGAACCGCCCATAGCAACTCATGAACCGATCTCATAAGAGTAATAAGGATTCGGGTTCCCCCATAAAGAGTAGAGGCTACCGCTTTAGGCAAGTACGGATTTCCACTCCACCAGGAAGTAGAGGCCGGAAAACCGAGCAGAAATCCGACCACAAGAGAAAGCATCATGGCGGCAGCAGCGAAGACAAGAGTCCGCCAGGCCGCTTTTGCGGCTTGTAGAAGCAGAGGGTCCGTTCCCAAAGGGGCTTCGGATTCATAATCGAGGGCCGGTTGAACCGCCTGGGAAAAAAAGTCGATGACGACCTTTCCTCCCCCTTCTCCGGGAACGAGATCTTCAAAATGGATTCCGAGAGAAAACCAGGAGACAAGTCCGACCCCGAGAAGGGAAAAAAGGACCAGAGATCGCCATCCAAGGGGAAAAGGACGAGAAATAGGTTCAGGCCCCGTCATTCATCATCTCATCTTCATTCAAGTCGAAGAGACGGTGGAAACAGGTATCATCCACTTGATCCGCCCCGTGATCAAAAGCGACTTTTCCATTCCGAATCCCGATGAGACGGGGAAAGAATTCCCGAGCCAGTTCCAGGTTATGAAGACTCATGATCAAAGTCACTTCTCGCTCCCGACAGATCTCAGTGAGAAGCTCTACTGTATCGCGAGCTCGAGCGGGATCGACGGAAGAGACCGGTTCGTCTGCTAAAATGGATCGCGGTTCCTGAAAAAGCGCTCTCGCAATCCCCACACGTTGCTGCTGACCACCGGAAAGAGAGTCTGTTCGCTGGAATAGTTTTTCAGGAATACCGACTCTCTCGAGAATTTCATGGGTTCGAAGAAGATCTTCTTTTCCCGGGAAAAACCAAGCATGCAAAGAAGAGAAAAAAGATCTCTGCCCTAATTTTCCAGAGATAATGTTTTGAGAGACCCGTACATTCGGAACAAGACTCAGATCCTGGTGAACAAATCCGATCTGAGAACGAATACGCCGGAGGTCAGAAGAAGAGAGACTGGCAAGATCAGACTCTCCGACCTTTACGGAACCTTCTGTCGGTTGCAGCGTTCCATTGAGAAGACGTAACAGAGTTGTTTTTCCGGCACCGCTGGGACCTACGAGGGCAACCCTTTCTCCCGGCTTTATCGAAAGGGAGACTTTCTCCAGAGCGATCAAGCCGCCAAACCGTTGGGTTATATTTTCAACCCGAAAGCGGTCTGCGACGCAACTATCGGAGAAGTCCGAGCTCTTTGGCGAGTCCTGCGAGATCATCCCATTCCTCGTTCTTGGCTGGAATCAGACCTTCTTGACGATTAATCGCCTTAAGAAGTTCTGTATCGGTCATTTCAATCATGATCTTCTGCAAACGATCGATTGTCCCTTCCCCGAACTTTTTATCCAGATCAGGGTGAGCGGTCCAATTGTAATCGGGGTAGACCGGGGTCGTCCAGATCACATAGCAGACTTTTGGATCGATCTTCTTTTCGGCCACCAACCGATCATACGTTTTGTAATCTATCGCCCCAGCATGGAACGTTCCGGCTGAAACCAACTGAGCCGTCTTTTCATGCGATCCAGAAAAATGAGGAACCGAACCAAAAAATTGATCAACCGTTTCCCCTGTGAATTTAGTAATAAAGTGGGTCGGCATAAGCCGGCCGGAAGTCGAACCTGAAGAGCCAAACGTAAACTTTTTTCCTCGAAGGTCAGATGGAAACTCGGTACCCGGCTTCAACCCAGAGTCTTTATGCGCAATAAAATAGGTTTTATATTGGGGATCGACTTTCCCCTGGGCAATCGCTCTGGACCCTTCCACCTTCCTCCGAGCTCGAACACCGGTCAAACCGCCAAACCAGGCGAGATGAACATCCCCATTTACAAAAGAGTCGACCGAGGCGGCATAATCGGCGGTCGGGACATATTCCACCTTTACGTTCAGTTGTCCGCTTAAATATTTTTCCAAAGGCTCGAATTTGGCTGCTAATTCTGTCGTACTATCTCCCGGAATAGCGGTAAATTTCAGAACCAATTCTTCCTTCGCACCACCACACCCGAAAAGAAAGGAAAACAGCAAAAGGACAAGGAAGATCCGATAGGAATTCATAGAAACTCGCTCCTCATTATTGAAATTAGATGCCGTTTACGAGTTCATACATTAAATATTTCCGAAGAGCCCAACAACTAAATCCGACGCTCATTTCTTGATTCCCCCTCTAAGGCGTGTTACAAGTTGCCCTCATGAAAACACGAATTGAAAAAGACACGATGGGGGAAATTCCCGTCCCTCAAGACCGCTATTACGGCGCCCAGACACAGCGATCGATTGAAAACTTTCGCATCGGCAAAGACCGGTTTCCTCGGGAACTCATTCGCGCCTTTGGCATCCTTAAAAAAGCGGCCGCCCAAACCAATCATGACCTAGGCCTTTTGGATAAAAAGATCACCGACGCGATCAGTCAAGCTGCAGACGAAGTGATTGATGGGAAGTTAGATGATCATTTCCCGCTCGTCGTCTGGCAGACCGGAAGCGGAACACAGACCAATATGAATTCCAACGAAGTGATCGCGAACCGTGCTATTGAAATTCTCGGCGGCGAAATGGGATCGAAAGATCCGGTACACCCTAATGACCATGTAAACTGCTCTCAATCTTCCAATGATACTTTTCCAACGGCGATGCACATCTCGGCTGTAGCTGAAATACACCGCCGCCTTCTTCCTATGCTTCAGCAACTTCACAATACACTCGAAAAGAAATCCAAAGATTTCAAAGATGTGGTCAAAATAGGGCGAACACATTTGATGGATGCGACCCCACTGACTCTGGGACAAGAAGTCTCTGGTTGGGCCGCCCAATTGAAAAGTGCAGAAAATGCGGTTTTGAATACTCTTCCCCACCTCTCAGAACTCGCCATGGGAGGAACCGCGGTGGGAACGGGCCTCAACACCCACCCTGAATTTGCCACGCGCGTCGCCGCTAAAATTTCCGATATTGCCGGACATACCTTCATCACCGCCCCCAATAAGTTCGCCACACTCGCCGCGCACGATGCAATCGTCGAAGCGAGCGGGGCGATGAAAACCCTCGCTTGTGCGGTCATGAAAATAGCCAATGACGTTCGATGGCTTGCCAGCGGCCCTCGTTCGGGTATTGGAGAAATCAAAATCCCCGCAAACGAACCGGGAAGTTCGATCATGCCGGGAAAAGTCAATCCAACCCAGTGCGAGGCGATTACCATGGTTTGTGCCCAAGTCATGGGTAATGATGCCGCGATTGCGATTGGTGGATCGGCCGGAAACTTCGAACTAAACGTCTATAAACCGCTTTTGATCCATAACCTACTCGAATCGATCCGTCTCCTGGCAGATTCGATGGAATGCTTTCACGATCGATGCGTTGTCGGACTGGAACCGAATGCGGCTCGGATCCAGGAACACCTAGAACGATCCCTGATGTTGGTCACCGCCCTGAACCCCCATATCGGTTATGACAAAGCGGCCCAAGTCGCAAAAAAAGCGTATGCGGAAGGGACCACCCTACGCGAAGCGGTAGAAGCGCTCGGATTTATGACCGGGGCGGAGTTTGACGCGGCGGTAAAACCGGATGAGATGATTGGTCCGAAGGCGTAAGCGGCCTACTTTGCCACCACTTCGAATTTGGCGCCGTTCTTTTTCCACCATTCTTTCCAATCTGACCCAGCTTTAAATTTCTGGCCGGTAAGAGATTTCAGAGCGGTAGAAATCGCCTTCATTAAGGTCTTGTTTCGGTCTTTATCATCCCGATTGCTTTTGGTTCGGCTGGAATTAGGAATATAGGGGCCGCCGATTTTTGCCGTATTCCCTTTGGAAACCCCAGCATCCTTTTCCATCTTCACATACGCTTCAATTAAAGGAGCTATGGAGGTTTTCGATCGCAATTTTTCAGCGGCTCCGATCGCTGCTTCCGCCACGATCATCTCTTTTTCTTGAAAGAGTCGGTTCACCACCTTTGTCGCCTTTTCTTCCTGTAAGGCTCCCATCGCGTCAAGAATGGAGGCTTGCACCTGTGGTCTCTTGGCGTTTGGAGCTAACCCACCAGCAAGTAAGGAGAGTGCTTTCGACGCTTCTTCTTTATAGCCACCCAACGAGGTGGCCGCAGCCATACGGACAATCTCTTCATCTTTTCGAAGATGCTTTCCGAGAAGCGCGAGCACTTTTCTTCCCCGAGCCTCTCCTACTTTGGAAACCGCCTGAGCCCGGGCATTCGGATCTTCGTTTTTATAGTCGATCTTAAACTGATCGAGAGCTTCGTCCTGAAGACAGGGAAGCAAGAGAAAGAGAAGAGTGGTCAACATGATCTATTCCGGCTCCGTGTATTTGGAGGCGTTCTTCCTCCACCACAAGGACCAGTCTCTTCCGGTATTGTATCGCTCTCCCGTAATATCTTTTAGCGCCTGGTTTGCGGTAGGAAGAAGGGCTCTCTTTCGCTTGAGTTGCTCGTTTTCTTGGCCGCCACCAACCCCTCCCGGCCCCGGCATCGGCGGTGCGCCAGCCCCGGTAGAGTCTTCGCTGATCCCTTCAAGACCTTTCACCAACTTGATCAATTCTGAAATACAGACCTTTGTTTTCAAGTTTGTCGTTCCATAAACGGCGGATCGGGCTACACCCACATTTCGATCATTGAAAAGCGCACACACCTTTTTATCGATTTTGTTGTATTCGGTAAGCGTCGCGCACTCGATAAACTTCTCCTGCGTTTCGGGATCATTTTTTGCCGCGCGAACCGCTCCGATGAGAGCGTCAGCCGCTTTCTTGTCTTCTTTGTACTTTGAGATGTTTTCCGCCGCCGCAAAGCGAACATTTCGGATCGAAGCGTTTAGGGCCGCTTGAACTTCTTCTCGGGTCGTTGCTATTCCTCCGGATCGAATTTCTTTCATGGCCACTTTCTTCACGGTGCTTCCATTTCCGAGTAGCCATTTTTTCAATTCGCCGAGTACTTTATCGTGCTGAACTTCCCCCAAAGTATTCAAGGCGTCAATAATGTCCGATTCCGCCTGAACCGTTTTTAAGGAGGTTTTGAATGCTTTAAGTGCGTCTGTCGCCTCTTGTTTTGTTGCTTCTTGCGCAAAAAGAGGAAGAGAGAGGGTAAAGATCCCAGCCAGGATTAAACATGCGCTTTTCATCACTATAGACTCCAAATCTTGAACATTCTTTCTTTGATACGATTCCGGAGGGGAAAAGGTCTCGAAAAAGTAGATTCCATCCACCGAAGGGGCGGGATTGTACCACACCCTTTTCTACGAATGCAATTCCGGTTATTGCGAAGAAGGGTTCCCATTGACTAGAATGCGCCGATGGATGACGACCCAATTCTGAGCCCAGAAGAGGCTCCCGAGCCCAAATTCTCCTTTTTCCAGGTAGCGACAACCGCCATTGTTGTTCTCATGGCGGCCACAACCGCCATTTCTTGGTACTTCATCCGAAAAAAGCAAGTGGGGGAACAATCAATCAAACCTAAGGTTGCCGTAGAACAGACCCAAGAAGAGACCGATCGAATCACTCTCCTGGAGCAAAGACTCACTCGTCTGGAAGAAAAAATTGAGGGAATCCAAATCAAAGGGGAGACCTCTCCCCCCCTACCCCCTCTTCCCAATATCCAGATCCAGAAGCCGGCGAAAAACGGGGAAAGTAGTCGAGCACAGATTGAGGAAGCAAACCGCTCCTTTTCGGCGGGGAAATACAATGACGCCGAAAACGGATATTTTCGAGCGCTCTTCCTCTATCCAGATCAACCAGATGCCTACGTCGGCCTCGCTCTTTGCGCGCTCGTGCGAGGAGCCTATACAGAAGCGTGGTCTTTTCTCGTACGCATCCTTCAAAAGAACCCCAATTTTTTGAAAGAAGCTCGCTCCCCTTTACTCTATTTTGGATCCGATGAAGAATATCGTACCTTTCTCGGCCAACTCGAATCCCATCTGATGGAAAACCCACTCGATCCGGATGCCAAACTCTTAAAAGCCTGGATCGATATCTATGAAAAGGGGGGGAATTACGGAAAAGCCTCTGCCACCGAATTGCCCGGCAATCCAGAAGCGGAATTATTGATAGACCAAATAGATTCCAGCGGAAAATGACGCCTCTCCCGAGGAGAAACAGCCGATATCTATTTGTTGACATTAATTTTTTAGCCCACGTATAATCCCCGGGAATCAAAGGGGTTACACGTGCCGACATACGATTACGAATGCGATAAATGCGGGCACGTTTTTGAGGTTTTTGAAAAACCGAGTCAAAAACGAATCAAAAACTGTCCCGAGTGTAAAAAAGGGAAAGCCAAACGCCTGCTCGGCGCAGGAGGCGGAATCATTTTCAAGGGGAGTGGTTTTTATATCACAGACTCCAAAGGGAACTCAGGAGAACCGCAACCCTCCAAAAAAGAGAAAAAAGATAGTTCAACTAAATCGGAGCAAAAAAAATGAGAGACCTTAAGGGGGATTGGAAAGACCTTTTCAACGGATTCATGGTTGCGCTCGATATGCGCAAGATGTTCCTCGCGTTCTGCGGGATCGTCTTTACCGTGGTCCTTCTCGGAGGATCGACCGCCTATATCGGAAATATGCGGGATCCAGATTCGGTCACTCGTCCTACAGGTTTTTTACTGCATGAGATCTGGAATACGGTCGCTCAAAGCTGGCATGTTATTTTTACGGGAACGGAAGAGCTTCCGGCCGATTGGAAGATCTATGTCCCTTATTCGATCTTTTTTGTCCTCCTCTTCCTGACGATTTGGTCTTATTTCGGGGGAGCGATTTCTAGAATTGCCGCCTATGAAATAGCGAGAGATGGCGAAAGAATCGAAACAGCCAAAGCGCTTAAATTTTCTCGGAAGAAATTCTGGAGCTTTTTCTGGGCGCCCTTGATATGCGTTATTGGATTTGCCTTTTTCTTCTTTTGTAACTTTGCCGGCGGGGCGATTGGAAAAGTCATCGATATCATCCCGGCCGTAGGATATATAGGCGCCCCTCTGGTCGCCCTCCTCCTTCCTCTCGCAATTCTTTCCGGTTTTATCATGATGTTGATTTTGATTGGATCGATTACCGGGTCCCCACTCTTCCTTCCCGCGATTGCAGCAGAAGGAACCGATAGCTTTGATGCGGTCAGCAGAGGATTCAGTTATGTCTATTCCCGCCCATGGCATTATGCCGGCTATCAGCTGGTCACAGCAATCTACGGAAAGATCTGCATTGGATTCGTCATTCTTTTCACGATCGCTATGTGTCACTTAGGCATTCAAGCCGGATCGGCTGGATTCGATATGTTCGGTTTCTGGGACAAAGGCCAGTTCGATAAAATGGAAAATGCGAGCTGGACAATGATCCTTTCAAAAGAACACCAGGAACGAAATTATAATTGGAATCCTGTTACCTACGCGAAATCCGCACCGAGGCGACTCGTCACCGACCCGTGTGAAATTCTTATTCGAGATCCTTACGGACGTCTTCAGAACATCGCAACAAACTGCATCGTTCAACCCAACTGGGACGACGGGATTGAATCGGTCGGAAGTAGTGCAACGAGAGCCTCCTCTAAGGGAGGACAAAAAATAGGCGCCTATATTCTCACTGCATGGCTTATTGTCATCTTGGGAATGGCACTCGGGTACTCGATCTCTTACTTCCTGAGTCAGCAAACGCTGATCTACTACATTCTCCGGAAGAAAGTAGATGGGATTGAGATGAACGAGGTCTTCGAAGAGCCGAGTGAAGAGGAAGAAGCTCTTCCCGAACCAACCGCGCCAGTGACCGCTCCGGAAGAAAAGAAAGAGGACGGTCCAGAAGAAAAGAAAGAGTAAGGAAATCCTCCTCTATTCTTCGAACCGTTTTCCGAAAAAGTATCGGTGCAGCCGGTCGCCCAGAAAAAGTCCCACGGGAACAAGGACAAGACCGGCCGCTACATCGACGACATAGTGATATCGAAGAACAACGGTCGATAAAATTAGGCCCACGCCCGGAAGAAGCATCCACCAAAAATATTTCCGGTGGGTTCCCCAAGAATAGACCAGAACCAGTGCCGCCGCGGCTGTGTGCAAAGAAGGAAACGCATCCGCTGTCGTCATTTCCAACTCTCGCAACGTCACATGCATCCATTTTCCGAACCAAACCCCTTCTAACACCTCTGGGCGAGTTTCGAAATGCTGAGGACCCACCGCCGGGATTAATATATACCCGAGGTATCCCAAAAGAATCGTGACAAAATATACCGTCCCAAAATGGCGGTACCGTTCTTCTCTTCCTTTTCGCCAAAAAAGAATGGCCAGGATGAGCGGCATGGGAAAATAGAACCAATA
>Ga0163108_10003973_pt1 | contig 10479 bp, 7 predicted proteins | sample Fk1155metaG_FD_109644 | JGI IMG/M metagenome (GOLD analysis project Ga0163108, IMG submission 109644) | Marine microbial communities from the Central Pacific Ocean - Fk160115 155m metaG | ecosystem: Environmental > Aquatic > Marine > Oceanic > Photic zone | place: The Central Pacific Ocean...
CGGTGCCGACGCTCACCCCCGGCCGCTCGTACCTGCTCGACGCGGTCATCCGCACCGTCAAGCTCGGCCATCTCTTTACCCAGGGCACTGTCGATTCCAACGAAGTCTGGCTGACGGTGACAGTCCGTTCGGGCGACCGCGTCATCGGAGCCAACGGTACACTCGACGAACATCGTGAGGTCGATCCCTGGGCGCATTTCGTCAATGTTTTCCTGCTCGATGTCAACGGCCACCGGATTGACCGTCGCAATCCTCAGGACATCTTCACTCCGCTCTACAACCACCAGATTCCACCCGGCGCCGCCCAGACGGTGCACTACCAGCTCGTGTTGCCCAAGACCCTCGACGGACCGATCACCGTCGAGATCCGGCTCAACTACCGCAAGTTCGACAAGCAGTACACCGACTTCATCGCCCGCAGCCACAAGAAGGGCGATCGGCCGATCCGGGGCCTCGATTCGGCAACCGGCCGACTTCGCAACGACCTGCCGATCACCGTGCTGGCGGTCGATTCGGTGACGTTTCCGGTCGAAGGCAGCGAAACGGAAACCGCCAACGCCGACTCGACAATCCCACCCTGGACCCGCTGGAACGACTATGGGATCGGCCTGTTCCTGAAGGGCAAAAGTGAACTCAGGCAGGCGGCGGCCGCCTTTGCCGAGGTCGAGAAACTGGGGCGCTGTGACGGCCCCTTGAACCTCGCCCGGGTCCTCTTCCGCGAGGGCCGACTGACCGAGGCGGCCGCGGCCCTGGCGCGGGCCTCGGAAATCACCGAACCGGCGGCACCCCCCTGGACAATCGCCTGGCTCTCCGGACTGGTCGCCCGGGATCTCAACCAGCTGGAAAAGGCCGAGCAGAATTTCCGCAGCGTGCTCGAGGACCAGACCCCCGAGATGCTCCGGAGAGGATTCGATTTCAGCAAGGACTTCCGCATCATCAACCTGCTTGGCCAGACCTACTTCGATCGGGCCCGGAGATTGCGGACCGCCGAGGTCGCCCCGCAGCGACGGGCGTTTCTCGAGAAAGCCATCGAGACATTCCAGCAGACCCTGGCGCTCGACTCGGAGAACGTCACCGCTCACTACAACCTGCAGCAGCTGTACCAGGAGCTGGGTGACCTGAAGCAGGCGGGCCAACATGCCCAACTGCACGCCCGATTCAAACCCGACGACAACGCCCGGGACCGCGCCGTGGGACTGGCCAAGAGCCGCTACCCGGCGGCCAACGCCGCGGCCGAGGAACCGGTGTTCTACTCGCTGCATCGAGCAGGAACTCCCGGGCTGCCGATCGCAGACCCGACCGGAGCAGGCGCTGACAAGACGACCGAGAGCGGAGAAGACCAATGAACGATTTGCCCGTCGATGCCGGATCGCGAGTTGAGCCGGTCACCGATCCCGAAGAGACTCTCGATTACGACATGGACACCGAAGAACGTGACGACGCGGTGATCGGTACCGCGTTGATCCGGTCACTGGTCGTGTTCGTGGCGATCGGGCTGATCGTTGGCGGTGGCCTGCTGGCACGGTACCTGGTTCGCAGCGATCCGGTCATCACGACCGAACGGGCTCCGCTGCAGGTGCCCGTCGTGCCCGCGCGACCGGAGGCAAGAATTCCGCAGATCCCGTTCACCGACATCACGCAGGCAGCCGGCATCGATTTCGTCCACGAGAACGGCGCCTATGGCCGAAAACTACTGCCCGAGACGATGGGCGGCGGCTGCGCGTTCCTGGACATCGAGGGTGATGGCGACCAGGACCTGCTGCTGGTCAACTCGAACCGCTGGGACTGGGATCCTCGTCTCAAACCGCCCCCGGCGGCCACACTCGCTCTCCTGGCCAACGACGGACGAGGCGGTTTCACCGATGTCACCGCGGCCTGGGGCCTGGAGGTTTCGTTGTACGGCATGGGAGCCGCCGTCGGCGACTACGACAACGATGGACGGGTGGACCTGTTCGTCAGTGCCGTGGGCACCAACCGCCTGTTCCGCAACACGGGTCAGGAATTCGAAGACGTGACAGCCAAGGCAGGAGTGGCCGGTGGTGACCAACAGTGGAGTTCCAGTTGTGGCTTCTTTGACGCCGACAACGACGGTGACCTCGACCTGTTCGTCTGCAACTACGTGCGTTGGAACAAGGACTTCGACCTCGCCCAGAACTTCACGCTCGACGGCAAGCGGCGAGCCTACGGCCGTCCCCAGGACTTCGAGGGCAATTTTCCCTACCTTTACCGCAACAACGGCAACGGAACCTTCAGCGACGTCTCGGCTTCCGCCGGCGTCCAGGTCAAGCACAGCAGTTCCCAGGCGCCCCTGGCCAAGTCGCTGGGTGTGGCCTTCGCCGACCTCAACGCCGACGGTCACATCGACCTGGTCGTCGCCAACGACACGGTCCGCAACTTCCTGTTCCTGGGCAAGGGTGACGGCACGTTTGACGAGCAAGGCCGCAGGGCGGGCATCGCCTTCGACAGCAACGGCAACGCCCGCGGGGCAATGGGTATCGATGTCAGCCGCTTCCGCAACACCGACGAACTGGGGATTGCCATCGGGAACTTCGCCAACGAGACGACGGCGTTGTACGTGAGACGACCGCTGTCGGATCAACTGCCGCAGTTCCAGGACGAGGCGGTCGCCAACGGCATCGCCCCGCCAACCCGACCCGAGCTGACCTTCGGTGTTTTCTTCTTCGATGCCGACCTGGATGGCCGACTCGACCTCTTTGCCGCCAACGGGCACCTCGAAGATGACATCAACCTCGTCCAGCCCAGCCAGTTTTACGAGCAACCTCCGCAACTGTTGTGGAACTGCGGGCCCGAATTCGAGAACGAGTTCGTGGCCCTGGACGCCAGGCAGTGCGGCAGCGACTTCGCCAGGCGAATGGTCGGGCGAGGTGCCAGCCATGCCGACATCGACGGCGACGGAGATCTCGATCTGCTGATCACATCAACCGGCGGGGCACCCCGCCTGCTCCGCAACGACCAGAATCTCGACCACCACTGGCTGCGTGTCCGGCTTACCGGACGGCAGGTCAACCGCAGCGCCATCGGCAGTTGGATCGACGTGCACCGGGGAGACCAGGTTGTCAGCCAGCAGGTGATGCCCACCCGCAGCTATCTCTCGCAGGTCGAACTGCCCGTCACCTTCGGCCTCGGCAAGGCCGAAACCGTCGACAAGCTCGTTGTTCGCTGGTCGGATGGCACGACCCAGACGATTCTCACGCCGGCGATTGACCGCCTGCACGAAATCACCCAGCCCCAGAAAACACCGCCGGAAACCGGGAGGAAATAAGACCATGGCACGAATCGCGTGGACCGAGGACAACCAGGCCGACGGTGAACTGGCCGAGATCTACTCGGCCTGGAAAGACGAGAACCCGGACCGGGACCAGATGCCGGAGATCCTGAAATGCTTCTCCGCCCGTCCGGATTTTCTCGCCCAGGTCATGCAGGCCTCCTACGGCCTGCACTTCACCGACGGACATCTCGACCGGCGGCAAAAAGAGGCGATTGCCACCTATGTCTCGGCATTGAACCAGTGTGAATACTGAACTGACGGCCACGCATTCTTCCTGCAGTTGCAGGATGAGGACAGTTCGGTCGTCGCGGCTCTCCAGCAGGGCAACCTCGACAGCGACAAGCTCAACAAGCCTGAACGCGTCTTGCTGGAATTCGTGAAGCAGCTGACGCTGGCACCGGCCGAGACGACCGACGAGGATGTGGCCGGGCTGCGAAAGGCCGGCTGGAGCGATCCACAGATCGCCGAGGCGGTTTACGTGACGGCGTTGTTTGCGTTCTTCAACCGTGTTGCCGATGCGTTCGGCCTGAAGAGCTCCAGCCACCGGGAACTGCAGATCCCGCCGGCACGGTTTCGGCCCGGGTCCGACGAGTGACAATCCGGAAACTCGACCCGCAGCGCGACTACAGCAGCTCGCGAATTGGCTCGCCATCGGCCAGCACAGGCACCGGGCGACCGCTGTTGTCGTAATAGACGTGCTTGGTGTTGATCCCGAAGCGATGGTAGACCGTCGACAGCAGGCAGTTGCTGTTCATCACCCGGGAAGCGGGATCCTCGCCCCGGGCGTTGGTCGAGCCGACAACCTGGCCCATCTTCAGACCGCCGCCGGAAAGAAAGATGCTCATCGACCGGGACCAGTGATCGCGACCGGGCCGCTTGGTCTTCTTGTCCTGGTGACCAATCTTTGGCGTACGACCGAACTCGCCACAGAAGATGAACAGGACCCGCTCGTTGAGCCCTCTCTGGTAGAGATCCTCGATCAGCGCCGGCACCGCCTGGTCAAAGACCGGCATCCGCTCCCCGTAGGCCTTGAAGACATCCGCGTTGACGCTGTGGTCGTCCCAGTTGCTGGTCCGGCCGGTTTCCTTCTTGAGACGGAACGTGGCCTGCATCTGGACAAAGCGGACGCCGTGTTCCACCAACCGCCTGGACAACAACAGGCTGCGGCCCCAGTGCGTCTTGCCGTAGCGTCGCCGGGTGGCTTCGGACTCCTTGTTCAGATTGAAGGCCTGGGCCGTCCGTGGACTGGTCAGCATATCCAGTGCCCGCCGACGGAACTTGTCCAGAGCATTCATCGATCCCGATCGGTCGAGTTCACGACGGAAGACATCAAACTCCGACAGCAGGGAATTTCGTTTCTTCAGTGCCTTCAGGGCATCGTTGCGAGCAGCCAGTTCACCGTCCTTGGCCCCGAACAGCGGTACCGGGTCGTATCGGTTCGCTCCGCTGGAGGTGATCGACTTGGAGTTGGGCATGAAGGCCGAGTGAGCGGCTCCCAGGTAGGCCGGTCCTCCGCCGTAGAACTTGGTGTTGGCAACAAACAGGGGGATGTCCTTCACCTGGTGTTCCAACTGCTTGGCCACGACCGATCCCAGTTCCGGAAATTCGGCATCGGCCGGGTTGGCCGCCTTGGGCGTGTAGCCGCTGAGGAACCGGCAGGTGCCGCCCGAGTGCTCGTTACGATTGTGAAACAGGCTGCGGACGATCGAAAACTTGTCGGCCATCGACGACAACCGCGGCAACAACTCGCAGATATCCATGCCGGGAACGTTCGTCGTGATCGGCTGGAACTCCCCGCGGTACTCCAGTGGAGCCTCGGGTTTCAGGTCGAAGGTCTCGAGATGGCTTGGCCCGCCGTTGGCCCAGAAGAGGATGACGGAAAACTTCTCGTCAAGTGCCTTACCAACCGCCTCGGCCGCCAACAAACCGGCCAGGTCTGGATCGAGACCGCTCGAAAGCGCTCCCAGGCTCAGGCCACCGATCTTCAGGAAGCTGCGTCGATCGATCGGCCCGGGACAGTGCGGCGTGGAATGGTTCATGCTTGGATCCTGGCACATCGCCGGGGTGGTCGGCGACACCTAGTGATTGTACAGGAATTCCTTGGTATTGATCAGCGCCCACAGCAGATTGCCGTAGGCAGTCTTGGGATCGGTTTCAGAGCCGATGTACTTGACTGCTTTTTCGATCTCGACGGCCGTCGCCGGTCGGGACAGCGCGAGCAGGAACAGGCGACCGACACGGGTGGCGTGATCGCCGGAGGCCGTCGCCAGGCGGGTGGCGGTTCCCTTGGCGTCAAAGACCTTTCCCAGCAGGAAACTGTCGTTGAGAGTGAACAGGGATTGCGAGAGGCTCGGAGCTGACGTCCGTTCACACTCGCAGGCACTCTCTCGAGGTGGTCGGCCAAAAAGCGTCAGGAACCTGTTCGAATAGTTCTCGTCGGGCAATTGCATCGCCCGGGTGCCCTGGGGCAGGCCGCTGTAACCGGTCGGTCGATCGGTCACCATGTCGATTGCATCAAGCAGGACCTCGGCGGAAAGCCGCTGAGGATAAAACCGTGAATGGCCCTGGGTCTCGTCGAGGTTATCGGCATTGGCCGTCGAAACGAGTTGGTAGGTGGTGCTGGTCGTGATCCGCCGGAGGACTCGCCGCATGTCGAAACCACTGCTGATGAAGTCGCGGGCCAGCGCGTTCAGCAGGGGAGGATTGGTGGCCGGGTTGGTCATCCGCAGATCGTCGATCGGTTCAACCAGTCCGCGACCAAAACAGTGTGCCCACATCCGATTGACAAACGCGTGGGCAAAGTAGGGGTTCTGCGGACCCGCCATCCAATCGACAAGCTTGTGGCGTGGATCGGCGTAAGAAGGCACGTCGATGTCGGCACCTCCCAGCCCGTGGGGCTTGACGATCTCGCCGGTCACCGGGTGCTTGACACTGCCGGTGGCCTTGATGAACACGGTTTCGTTCGCCCGACGCTCGGCAACCCCCGTCCCTCCCTGCCGGCCAACCCGCGTGAAGAACGCCGCGAGGCCGAAGTAATCCCGCTGCGTGAAGTTCTCGAAAGGGTGATGATGGCAACGGGCACAACCAATACGCAAACCGAGAAAGACCTGGGCGCTATCATCAACATAGCGATCCAGGTAACGGACCTCTGAATACCATTGCGCCGGCGGCGAAACGCTGACATTGCCGGTCGCTGTCAGGATCGCTCGCACGAACCTGTCGTAAGGCATCCCCGTAGCCAGCGCATTGCGAATCCAACGGTGAAACGCGATCGTCCCGGGAATCCGGTCCTTCTGGCCTCGACGCTTGTTCCGCAGCAGGTCCGACCATTTCTGCGCGAACGTGTCGGCGTAATCCGCCGAAGCCAACAACTTCTCGACCCGTCGACTGCGTTTGTCCGTGCCGGACTCGGACAGGAACGCCGTCAGTTCATCCGGTCGGGGAATCCGACCGGCCAGGTGCAGCGTGACACGCCTGAGGAAGGTGGCGTCGTCGCAGACCGGCGATGGCGCGACACCCAAAGCCCGCAGTTTCTTCTCGACGTGCCCATCGACCAGATTGGCCAACGGAAACGGCGGCCACTTTGCCCGGGGTTGTCCCAACGGAACCGTCAGTCGCGCCGTGGCCACCTGCCCCTGCAACAGGGCGATCACCGCGGTTTCACCGGTCCGATCGCCGGCAGCCACCAACCCCTCGCCGTCGACCTCGACCAGGCTGGAATCATTTGTCCTGAGTTCCACGAAGCGGGTCACATCGCGAGTCGAGGCGTCGTCGTAGTGAGCCGTCACCGTCAGTTGCTGTCGCCGTTGCGACTCCAGCGTGGAATTTCCCGGGTAAATCTCGATTCCCACCAGCCGCCGGGCAGCAGAATCTCCCCAGCGAGTCCCCCCGGCCACCCATCGCCGCAACAGGCGATACTCGTCGGAATCCAGCCTCAGCCGCCGACCACCTCCATGGGGCATCGCCATCGTCGGCTTCCGCAACAACAGCGACTGACCGGGAGCGGACGCAAAGATCCGCCGACCCCGTCCTCCCTGTGTGATCCACTCGTGATCCCAGTCGGGATGGTTCCCAAACAGGCTCAGCCGAAAACCTCCCCGGCCGGTCGTCTTGCCATGACAACTCCCAGTGTTGCAGCCCAGGCGGGTCAACCACGGGTTGATGTCGTTGGTGAAATCAATCCGACGATATGTCTCTCCTTCAACAACCTCGACAACCGACTCGACGTGCACAGCACCGACATCAACGCGTACCCGGGCGGTTCCACTGCGTCGCGACGTCAATTTTCCATCGGAACTGATCGTGATCACGCCGGCCGGCCGGACCGAGTACTTCGCGACACGCCCCACATCGAGCAGTGTCTTGTCGGACCGATGACCGGTGACGATCAACTGTTGCCGCTCGTTATGACCATGCAACCGCACGGCACGGGGAAAAACCGACACGGATTCAAGACCGGCCAGTTCCGCCGGCGAAGGCTCGTCACCGCGCGTACCGTCGGCAAGCAGCACCATCAGCAATGGTGCGATCAACCAGCAGGAACCTCGAAACCCAGCCATCCATGCACTTTCGCCGCTGGACCGGTTTGCCGCAAGGCGACTGCGCCGATCTCCTCACCGAACCGGCCTCACAAGACCGATCTTCGGGAATAATACTCACTTACGTAATATTATCGAAAATCACGGGAACTGATGACCGGGCGTCAACGTCAGACCAATAGGGTTTTTTCTGCGCGGGCCTAATACCAATGAATGACCACACCTCAGATCACGTCCATGATGAACGTTGCTCCGCCTATCTGGACGGTGAATTGAATCCGAAGGAGATCGAGGAATTCGAGAGGCTTCTCGAGTCGTCGGAAGCAACCCGGTGTGCGCTGGACGATCTGCGGGCCGTCTCGGCCTGCCTGTCGGACCTTCCGGCCACCCCCGCATCGCTGGACCTGCGATCGCGCGTCCTTTCCGCACAACCGGTCCAGCAACCGCCACCCCGATCGGCCACCGGCCGGCGATTCCGTTCAACCGCGATGATCGCAACGATCGTGGCCCTGATGGTTCTCGTCGTCGTGGCGGTTCTCCCGAGGGCAACTGACCTGCTGGACAACTCGGCTGATCACGGCCGTGACCTGGCGATGGTGACTGGTGAACAAGAAATCCCAGCAGCTGCTGTGGCCGACCAGGAATTCCTCGGCGGCATCACGCCCGATGAACCCACTCTGAGATCGGCCGCATCGACCGAGGACGGACGCGAGTTGGTTTTCAACAAGCAAATCGACGACGCCCGGGTCGGCCAGATCTTCTCCGCGATAGACACCTCCGACGACCAGGCCGTTGTCATCCGCCTGACCGTGGTCGATGTCGAACAGGGTCTGAATTCTCTCCGCCTGCTGTTACAGAAGCACAAGATCCCTCGAGCCGACATCAAGGCAAAGGCGGGTACCGCTGGGGCCGACAAGCGGCGGCGTGTGGCTCCTGGACAACTGGTCAGCGTGGTCGTCAAGGCGTCGAAACAGCAAGTTTCCCAGGCAATGGCAAACCTGCATCGGGAGGTGCACGCCCAGATGGAAATTCCCGGGATACTGCATGTTGCAGCCCTGGAAACCGCGCCGGGCGGACGACAGGTCCTCGATCAACTGCAGTCCTACGGCGGCCTGCCGGGCAAGGACAAGGAACTGTCACGCGATCGCAAGCCACGAGCCGCTGCGGCAACGGCGCGAAAATCTCCCCGGAACCTCGCAAAGCCCACCGCCGGGATTCCCCGATCGTCGCTGGCCTCGGCTCAGATCCGTCTTGATCTGCCGGCCGACATGCTCCACAAGATCCAGAAACCGTCGGGTATTGCTAAGGAACGTCAACGCAACCTCGGGTCCCCGGCGGGAGGCGAACCACTGAAAGACCGCCGCTTGCAGGTGATCTTCGTGCTGGTGGCCCCCGACCCGCCACCGAAGGATGCTCGACCGGGTTCCGACGGCGCGGCCTGATTCAGTCGTCGAAGGGAATCGGCCACATCAGACCCGCGGTGAAGCCACCATCAACGCGGACAACCTGTCCGGTCATGAAGGCTGAGGCGTCGGCAGCCAGAAACACGGTTGCCCCGACCAGGTCTTCGACTTCCCCAAGCCGCCCCAGCGGCGTGTTCGACAATCCCCACTCCTGCATCGTCGGGTCTGACCACAACTTGCGGGTCAGATCGGTCAGGATGAAACCCGGCGCGATCGTGTTGACCCGCACACCATGTTCACCCCACTCGGTTGCCAGAGACCGTGTCATCATCACCAACCCTGCCTTGCTCATCGCGTAGGGTGCCACGCCCTTCAACGGCGCATAGGTATTCAACGAATCGATGTTGATGATGCTGCCCGAGCCCTGCGCGATCATTTGTCGACCAACCGCCTGGGCCAGCAAGAACGCCCCCTTGAGATTGATGTCGAGAATGTAGTCGTAATCTTCCTCGCTCACCGTTTCGACCCGCATTCGACGATTGACCCCGGCAACGTTCAGCAGCGCATCGACACGTCCAAACTCGTCGATCACCTGCTCGACCAGCCGCGTGATATCATCCGGTCGAGCGACATCACAGACGACGCCTTGCACGACCACCCCGGCCATGGCCGAGATCTCTGACACCGTTGCCTCAAGCGTGTCACTGTCCCGGCCGGTCACAATCACCGGTGCACCACGGGTGGCAAAACCGGCGGCAAGAGCCTTGCCGATACCCCGGCTGCCTCCCGAGACAATCGTGACCCGATCGGCAATCTCAAAGAGTGGGTCGGGTAGCGCTGAATCCTGCATCTGATCGTTCTCACGAAAACAAGAAGACGTGTTTTTGACCTGGTCCCATCGACGACGGTATGCTGCGGTTGCTGGCGTGGTCAAGCAGCCAGTCCCGTGGGTAGGAGACCCTCGACATGCGATTGACGTGTTGGTTGCAGATCCTGAAACACCGTCGACAATGGCCTCCCGGCAGGCCGACTGCAAACTGGGCCAACGTCGTCGCCTTCGGCCGCCCGAGATCCGATGGACGATCGTCATCGCGGCGGCTTCGCCAATTCGCCCCCTGGCGGCACCGGCTGCCGACAAGACGACCCGTCGGCAACGGGCGCGGTGTCAGCGTTCAACCGCTGACCTGAGCGGCCGCGCTAGTCCTTGGGTACGTAGGGCAGCAGGCCCATGAAGCGTGCTCGCATCACG
>Ga0163108_10003974_pt1 | contig 10479 bp, 9 predicted proteins | sample Fk1155metaG_FD_109644 | JGI IMG/M metagenome (GOLD analysis project Ga0163108, IMG submission 109644) | Marine microbial communities from the Central Pacific Ocean - Fk160115 155m metaG | ecosystem: Environmental > Aquatic > Marine > Oceanic > Photic zone | place: The Central Pacific Ocean...
GGAGTCGTAGATTGATAATCTAAAAATATAGGCTCATTCATAAAACTTAAAACCAAGCAAAACAGTTTAACTTTAAGTTTTAATATTTACCTCATCTTATAAATGCCTTCAATCACCTTTCTACTTTGATTAAAACATTAAGCTGTATTATTTTTGTCAGTCATTATTTTATTACATTCCAGACCCAGGAGCACTTTCATCACCATTATTTTTCCGATCTTGTCTGATCTCTTCTAATGGAGCTTGAACACAAAGTATTGGTAATTTTCTATCACAAGACTCTTTATCTCCTAAAACAAGTGTTAATCCACTTGTACTCGCTACTGTGGCAAATTGATTGTAACCTAAGCCCTCTTCTGACCAACCTCCACAAGTGTCGTAATGATGCTCATGAACAGTTAAATCACTACTCATTCCTATCCAAATTTTTTCATTAATAGAACTGTCTATTGGACCATCAAGCCTAAAAGGTTCTTTAAGTGAATTACCCGGCACAACTATTGAACTAGATCGCTTAACATTTTTTTGCGATTCAACCGGTACCATCTCCCAGATTTTATTCTCACCCGTATAGTCATAATAGAACTTTCCAGCTTCTTTAGAAAAAACTTGGGTTCCATAAGTAGCATCCCGAAGGACTTGAAGTGTAATCGCCGCACGAAATAACCCTAAATTTCTTAATTTTTCAGGTCTATTTTCTAGACTATTACATTGCCGATCTAAATATCCTAAAAACTTTACTCCAGTTAATCCTGCATATTTATCAAAACTAAAATAAAGCGGATCCCCAGTTTTTGGATCTTTTGGAACATAGGTACATAAGCCTTTTGTACCGTCTTTATCACACATAAATACAGATTCTTGCTTCTTTTCAATGGCGGCCTCAGAAACTTCCTTTTCAGCTGATTCCCCTGGCAAACCAAAAACCACTTTACCTGAACACCCTGTATGAAAAGATAACCCCACCATCAATAACAAGCAAACCACTCCCCAGTGGTTCTTGCCTAAATAATCCCCCTGCATACGATACCCCCCTATAGATATATGTCTAATTATTGACTGTTTTAGTCAGTTTTTCAACATAAAATATCTGGGTTTCTGGATATCTTCTTCACAAATAAAAAAGACACATGGGTCGTATTAATCTAAATAGGGTCCTATTTGTTGGGATATGCGAATTGCATCAGAAACTTCTCTTACAGCACCTTGTCCACCCTCAAACTGTGTCACATAGTTCACTCTCTTTTTAACTGCATCAACCGCATGTGGCACTGTAACACTTAACCCAACTTTTTCTAAAAGAGGGATATCAAAAAGTTCATCGCCAATAAAACAAGCCTCAGAGTCTTCAAAACTTTTTTGTTGTTTTAGTTTTTCATACTGACTTACTTTATCTTCACTTCCCAATAAAACGTCTTTAATTCCTAATCCTTCAAATCTTATTTTTAGATCTTCAGACATAGAAGCGCTAATAACCGCAACATCAATACCAGATTTCAATAAAACCTTTAAGCCATAACCATCTTTTACATGGTACACACGAGAACATGAACCGCCCTTAGAAAAGTGTAACCTTCCATCGGTCATTACACCGTCTACATCAACAATTAATATCTTAATTGCTTTTAATCTATTTACTAATTCTTGGTTTTCTAAAATTGTCATTATTATATATTCCTCATTTTAGATTTTTTGATTCTGGAAGTAACTTTGGCATCTCACTTACAAAATTTCTAATAGCAAGACACTGCTTCACAAACTCACCTACATGTTCTAAATAAAAAGCATTTGGCCCATCACTTTTAGCTTTATCGGGGTTAGGGTGACATTCTAAAAATAAACCATTTGCTCCAGCTGCCATAGCAGCTCGTGCAAGAACTTCTAAAACTTCTCTTTTTCCACCGGTTGTTTTACCACCCATAGCAGCCCCTGGCATCTGCACAGAATGAGTTGCATCATATATTACAGGGGTATCAAATTGATTAATCACTTGAAAGGAACTCATATCAACCATTAATTGATTATAACCAAAACAAGAACCTCTCTCTGTTATATAAAACCAATCATTTAAATTTGAATTTCTATTAAATTTAGCTTCTACAGATTTAACTTTGCCAACTATATTTTTTGCATCCCATGGAGCTAAAAACTGTCCTTTTTTGATGTTTAACTTTTTCTTACTCCGTAAACATGCCTCTGCCGCTGCAACAACCAGATCAGTCTGGCGACATAAAAAAGCTGGGATTTGTAAAAAATCAACAACCTCAACCACTTTATTAATCTGATCAGGAAGATGGACATCACTTAAGATCATATGCCCCTGTTGATTTTTTACTTTATTTAAAGTTTTAAGTCCTTGCGTAACACCAGGTCCTCTATAACTGTCTACAGAACTTCTATTTGCTTTATCAAAAGAAGCCTTAAAATAAAGCTCCACTGGAAAATCAGCTAACTGCTTTTTTAACTCTTGTGCAATCTCCAAGGTAAGACCTTCGTCTTCAATTACACATGGACCAGCAATAACAACAAATGGGTTTTTACTCACTGTACCGCTCCATCAAACAAATCAAAGGATTCACCTTTTTCCGTATTTTTTTTATTAGAAGAGGTTACATCTATTTTATTATCTGAAAAGCATTTTGAAGCTTCGATAAAACCACAAAATAGCGGATGCGGCGAAAGAGGTTTCGATAAAAACTCTGGATGAAACTGACACCCTAAAAACCAAGGGTGATTTTCTGCTTCAATAATTTCTACAAGTGTCTGCTTTGTATCTTTAATAATATGTTGGCCAGAAATAATAAGGCGGTTTTTCTCTAGAGTTTCCCTATAATCATTAGAGACCTCGAAACGATGACGGTGGCGCTCTAAAATTTCTTTTTTCTGATATGCAACATAAGCTTGAGTTCTTTTTTTATTTACTTCTTTTTCAATTTTACAACTATATGCACCTAGTCTCATTGTTGCGCCCATATCTACAACAGTTTTTTGAGAATCCATAAGGTCAATCACATTTTCCGTGCCCTCAGGACTAAATTCTTTTGAACTCGCATTTTTAAGTCCACAAACATTTCTTGCATACTCTATTACAGCCAGCTGCATCCCTAAACAAATACCAAAAAAAGGTATCTTATTTTCTCTTGCAAATTGGATTGCTGTTATTTTTCCTTCAATTCCTCGTTGCCCAAATCCACCTGGAACCAAAATACCATCAACAGATTTTAATTCATCCAATTCACCACTTTCAATTTTTTCTGCATCAATATATTTGGTAGTTACCTTAACTTGATGAGCAACACCACCATGTACCAAAGATTCCGAAAGAGACTTATAACTCTCTTGTAAATCGGTATATTTTCCTACCATACCAATCACAACTTCACCCTGAGGGTCCTTTATTTTTGAAACCATCTTTTTCCATTTAGAAAGATTCGGTCTTCCAGTCCATATTCCAAGTTTTTCAACTATTTTCTCATCTAGTCCCTCTTCATTAAACTTAAGAGGGATTTCATAAATACTTTTTGCATCTAATGCTGTAAAAACATGATCTCCAGAAACATTGCAAAACAAACCTATCTTATCTTTAATTTCCTGTGGCATATTTCGATCAGATCGGCAAAGTAAAATATCAGGTTGAATACCAATTTCTCTAAGCTCTTTTACACTATGTTGAGTTGGTTTTGTTTTTAACTCTCCAGCTGTTGGAATGTAAGGAACTAAAGTAAGATGAATAAAAAGAACATTCTCCGCTCCTTCTTCTTGCCTCATCTGTCGTATTGCCTCTAAAAAAGGGAGCCCCTCTATATCACCTACGGTTCCCCCAACCTCAACTAATGCAAGATCAACATCTTTAGCTGCTGCCCGAATATTTTTTTTAATCTCATCTGTAATATGAGGAATAACTTGAATTGTTTTCCCCAGATACCCCCCCGCTCTTTCTCTGCGAATAACAGCATCATATACCTTACCTGAGGTAAAACTGTTTTTTGAAGTAAAGTGAACATTTTCTACAAACCGTGAATAATGCCCCAGATCTAAATCAGTTTCTGACCCATCATCAAGTACAAAGACCTCTCCATGTTGAAATGGACTCATTGTTCCTGGGTCGACATTTAAATATGGATCTGACTTTATTAAAGTAATTTTAATCCCTCTTTGCTCAAGAAGCATTCCTATAGATGCCGCACTAATACCCTTTCCTAAGCTAGAAAGAACCCCACCTGTAATAAAAATATATTTTTTCTTTTTTAGATTAGTCATCTTATTTTATTTCCAACTCATCAAATTTTAAGATTACTTTTTTTAAATCTTCTGGCGTATCAACACCAAAAGCCTGGGTGTTTACAAAGGCTGCCCCAATAGAATAACCATTTTCTATTGCTCTTAACTGCTCTAAACTCTCTTTTTCTTCTAAATAAGACACTGGTAAGTTGCAAAACTGGTTTAATAAACTATGTGAATACACATAAACTCCAATATGCTTTTTAGCCCCCTTAAGTGCCGCTCTTGAGAAGTAAAGAGCTTTTCCTGATAAATCTGTAACAACTTTTACTGTAGAAACCGACGTTAACTCCTCTGCATTAATAGGAGCCATCAATGTACCAATATCAAAGCCTTTTTGGACAACGACATTTAGTGCAGACTCTAAATGAGAGGACTCTAACAAGGGTTCATCACCTTGAATATTGATATAGTAATCTGCTGAAATTTTTTGTGAAACCTCAGCAACTCGATCTGTACCACTTACACACTTAGAAGAAGTCATTAATACGTTTCCACCAAAGCTCTTTACAGCATCAAAAATACGCTGATCATCAGTAGCAACACAAACCTCATCAACACCTTTAGCATTTGTGGCATTTTCATAAACCCACCTAACCATGGGCTTATCTTTAATAATACAAAGTGGTTTACCTGGAAATCTCGTAGAAGAAAAACGAGCTGGTATTACCGCTACAACTCTCATGGGAAACCAGAGTAAAACACTCTGGGCATGGCGTCAAGAATTTCGTTTTTTCATGGAATATTTTCTCTTATATGGGGCTATGAAACCCGTTGCTGTGAGGACTCCGCGCGTTTTTTTTCCTCTGAGCCTTCTTCCTCTTCTTCGAGCATCCCACCAGCCACTTTCATTGCCTGAGCTGCACGAGCAAGTTTCTCTTGATATTGAGCATTTACTTGTTTTTCATATTCATACTTATCTTGCAAAACATCCATATTAAACTCTACCAAGTCTAACTTTCGCTTAAGCTCAATAATTTTATTTTCTCTTGCTGCTATTAATACCTCAGAGTCTTTTTTAACGATTTCGAGTTTATTTTCTAACTCTTTTTCTCTTACTCTAATCTTTCTAATATCCACTCTAACACGCTCTTTTAAGTTCTCAATGTCCTCAAGAGCATCTCTTAATTTACTTTCTATTACTTTTATTTTGTCATTTTTTGTTTTAACTTTGAACTTAATTTCATCTAACTCTTCTTGATGTCTTTGTTCTTTCGCTTCTTGAGTTTTATCAAACGAACTAATTTTTTTATTCTGTTCATTTACTATGTGCTGAAACTCTATTGTTTGTGACTTAGATTCACTCAACTGTAATTCTAAGTCAGAAAGCTGCTCTTTTGCTGTTTTCAATTGAGAAGAAAGAGCTCCAACATCTTGCTCTCTTAAAAGTAAATACTTTTTTAACGTTTCGATGTCAGGAGCCTCTGCTGCCCCCCCTGGAATAACTGCATCTCCTAAAGGCTGAGAAAATGAGGTAAATCCTCTGTCTTTATCCCCAAAAAGGTAGGGCATTTCCTCTTGAGCTTCAATATCACTGTCTTCATTTGAGCTTTGTAGTAAATCAGGAGCTGGAGCACTACTAGGGGCTATCGCCATTACAGGTGGTGGTGGCATCCGTGCTTCAATTTCACTTTTTTCTATCTCATCCTCTTTTTGCGATTCTTTTGGTAACTCAGGAGCAACGTCAATTGGCTCAATAGAGCTTGCACTAATTTCTATTTCATCTTTTGGACTAGATGTTTCTTCTACTGCCGTAGGAAGCCCACTTGTTTCTATCTCTAAATAGTCTTCTGGGATTTTTAAACTAATACCCGTATTTTGATTGTCGTTAATTTCTGATTGGATATACAGCCCTGATGAGTCTTCTAAAACAAATCCTTGCGCTGGTTCTAAGTCTTTAACTACAGCTTTTGACAAGTCCTCCACTGAAGGGGGTTGTTGAGAAACAGATTGAGGTTTAGAAGTTTCGATTTCTTGATTCTTAGATTCACCCAAAGATTCACCCAAAACAGCTTCTATCATCTCCACTAATTGGCTAGGTTCATATGGAGACCTTAAGTAGGCATTTGCCCCCAATGTGGTCTCTTGATGTTTTGCACACTCATCATCTGACCATTTATCAGTTGTAATAAGAAAAGGAAGATCTTGATGATCTTTATCCTTTTTAAATTGTTGTATAAATTCCAACCCGAGATTTTCATCTGTTGGGTTTTCACGATGAACCACTGCAAGATCAACACTCTCACCATGCAGCTGAAGCACTTTCCAAGCTTCTGCTGGAATCTCTGTAAGTAAAACAGCAACTCCTCTGGAGCTCAAAGTCTGTACAACTGGGTGATCTTCTTGAATAGAACTATCTAAGATAAGGACTTTCATCAATTCACTCTTCGGAAGATTCTCGACAAAATTTGACACTATTTTTTTATAAAGCTAATCTTAGGTTGAAATAACAATAATAAAACAAGTAAAGAACCAAAGGAAATCCATTTTTAACTAAAAATATCAATATGTTAGACAGAATCACCTTCCTTATATTTAAAGATGAGCACCCCGCAAAAACACTACAAATTTCTCTTAAGTGGTTGATTGCCTTTGGTGTCTTAGTGGTTTTAGGGTGGATTGGAGTCACTTTAAGTATTATTTTAGGGAGTCAGTTTTTTGCCGAAACCCCAGTAATTCAAAAAATAACTCCCGCTATCACAACATCTAAGCCTAACCCTAAGATGGAATTAGCTACAAAAGAACTCGAGCTATCTCCTCTTGCATTTCAACTTATTCCAAAACCCATTGAAAAATCACCTTCTTTTCAACCACCTGGCATTGAATTAAAAAATATCAGCTATGAATGGAACCAAGGAACCTTAGATTTTCAATTTATTATCAAAAAAAACAAGTTTAATGGTGCTTCTCAAAAGGGGCGTTTTTCGATCATTGCCTATAATGATCAGCAAATGTTTTTCTACCCAAACAATGCCATCTCAGGAAACAAAACAAAGTCAATTTTAACACTCAATCATGGTGAGTTTTTCTCAGTAAAAAACTTTAGAAACGTAAAAACGTCATTTAAGACACTAGAAAATAACTCTATTAAGTTTATTGAAGTATTAATTTTTAATTTAAAAAATCAACTTCTTTTTAGACAAACCCTACCCATTTCTGATGGAAATAAAAAATAATAATATGAATGAAATACTTGAATCTAACATTAATATCATAGCAGAAAACACTAAACTAAATGGCGATATCATTTTAAGTGATATCACTCGTATATACGGAAAAATAAAAGGCGATATAAAGTGTAAAAAAGGCTCAACATTAATTCTTTGTGAAAGTTCATTTATTGAAGGTAACATCAAAGCAGAAACAATTATTATAGATGGATATGTACATGGAAACATTGAAGCTAAAGTAATGGCAAAACTCAAAGGGAATGCAAAAATTGTAGGAAATATTTCATCTCCAAATCTTCAAATCAATCACGGTGCTTTTTTAGAAGGACACACCTTCATGAAAAAAGACACAAGACCTCTCACAACGAAGAACGCCATTCCTTTAATGGAATCTTAGAAAACTCTTTTTTAGATGAGAAAACTTTTTTTGTATCTCCAACTACAGATACTATCATCTTACTCTTAGTGAAATACTTTAAAATCATAACCTGTAAATCATCCATCTTAACTTCATTAAGGTTATTTAAATGATTGTTCATTTCAGATACATGATTAAATAATCGCTGATGCCCCACCCTTAATAAGTAATTACTTAAGCTAGAATAATAAATTAAACTTTCATTTATCAATTCGTTTTTAACTTCTGATAAAATCGCTGGTGAAACTAAAGAGCTTTTAAGCGTGCTAAAAAAACTCATCACCTCAAAAATAGTTTTATAAACATGCTTATGCTCAACCTTAGTTTTAATGCGTAAGTAGTGTTTTTTATTTAAAATAACAAGCTCTGAGTTTAATACATTTGTTAATCTTAATTCATCTCTAATTCTTTTTTTAAGTAAAGAGCCATAAGAATCAAAAAGCAAACTCCTTGATAAATTGATTTTTTGAAAATCTTTGCTTTTTTCTCCTGGAACCTCAAAGCTGAAGTAAAGTGTAGACTCATAATTGCCCGGTTTGTTTACAATGGAATATTTAGGTGCAAAAGAAAGTTCTTTCTTAAATGGGGGGCCATCGGCAGCAGGGTTATTTTTAAACCCTAATAAAAAATTTGCTAATTGGTTTTTTTTGGTCTCGTCTATTCCACTCCCAAGAAATGCAAGTGACATATTCTCTAGTCGAAAAGAACTCAAGAAAAAATCACTTAATGCTTTAGTTGTAATTTTACTTAGTTGTGATTCTAGTTTGATTAAATTCAAAGACAACTCATCTTCTCCAACCTGCTGACTAAATAAACCATTTATTAATGCATTGTGGTTTTCTTTACTCTCGATAGCTTTAAGTTTGATTTTGTTTTTTACCTTATCAAGAGTTTCTTTTGAGAATTTAAGTTTGGAATAGTTTTTTATAAAAAATTTTATTAATTTATTTTTATTCCATGAGTATGTTCGAAGATGAATTTGAAGCATCCCTGGTGTAACCACATAATAAATATTTTCTTTTAACTCGCCAAAGAGTGGGGTTTCTTTCTGGTTCTCGATTAGATAACTGTAAAACACCCTTGTTATTCCAACGGGAAACTCTCTGGAACTATGTGGCATCTTAACTGATAAGACCGCTTCAAAAAATGGCCACCTTTCATTGAAAACATTAGAAAAAGAAACGCCATTAAATTTATTTTTTATTACTGGAACTGAAAAAAATTCATTTTTACTCGTGCTCACTTCTTTTGCCTGAGCAAAAGAACTCACACTAAATAACAGGAACAAAATAATAACAAAACAATAGCCTCGAATCATTTATTTTCCCCTGTGTTTTTTAATACAACCACGGACCTGCGGTTTGGGTTAAAATATTTATTTGCAACTTTCTTTATATCTTCTGGTGTAACTTCTAAGTAAGCCTTAAAGTCTGACTCAACTTCATGCAAATCACCTAGAAGTAAATTTACTACCCCTAAAAACTTTGCGGTTTTATGAGAAGTTGTAAAGTTATCAATATAATTAAAGATAAGTTCGTTTTTAATTATATTTAATGTTTTTTCAGATATTCCATTTAACTGAACAGAATGGAGTATATCATAATAAGCCTTTTCAATTTCTTCAGTACTAACCCCTAATGCACCTTTTGCGTAAAAAATAAGATATCCCCTTTGTATCGGTGTATAAGAAAATCCATAATAATCTACAATAATGTTTTCATTTAATAAGTTTTTATTAACAAGAGATCCTTTAGACCTAAACATCAGATCTGACAATATATCTACCGCATGAACATCTTTATCTCTAATATCAACCGTAGGGTAAGCTATAAATACTTGCTCCAGTTGTGTATTTAAACTCATAGCTTTTCTGTATTCAGACTTTTGTCTTTTTAATCTTTTTTTTCTCCTCTTTTTTGCTTTTTTGTGAGTACTCCAATTACCGTAACTTTTTTTAATCCATTCAAAAGTTTTGTCTGGGTCAATATCTCCGCTAACAACAATATATATATTTTCTGGATGGTAATACCTTTTATAGTACGAAATAATATCCTTTTTCTTTAGATTGAAGATATCTTGTACTCTTCCTCTTTCAACGTGGGCATATGGATGATTATTATAAATTAAAGCCAAAAGCTCTTCTTTCATAACCAACTTTGGATCTTGGTCTATTTTAAGCAACCTTCTTTCAATGGCTATTTGCTTTTGTGTTTTAAACTCATCATCACTAAATAAGAAGTTTTTAAACCTGCGACCATCTGCTTCTATCGTCTGCTGAAGATAATCTGGCAATAAAACGTTCCAATATAACGAACCATCTCTCGTAGTCTCCCAGCCAAAGCTCACCCCCGTTTTTGCTAATTCTTCATAATATTTTTTTTCGCTTCCGGTATACATTAGTTTTTGCAGCAAATTTGCAACACCAGTTCTTCCCATTTTTTCATGAGACGACCCTGCTCTTACCCAGACTTGATATGAAACACTCTTAAAAGTTTTATTAGGTTCAAAAATTACTTCGATACCATTTGAAAGTTTTCTTTTTTCAATCTGTAACTTAATTCCATTAAAGTTAAAGTCGCTCTTACAACCTAAAATGGTAATTGCTATGAA
>Ga0163108_10003975_pt1 | contig 10477 bp, 14 predicted proteins | sample Fk1155metaG_FD_109644 | JGI IMG/M metagenome (GOLD analysis project Ga0163108, IMG submission 109644) | Marine microbial communities from the Central Pacific Ocean - Fk160115 155m metaG | ecosystem: Environmental > Aquatic > Marine > Oceanic > Photic zone | place: The Central Pacific Ocean...
GTTCAAAGTGGAGTTGGCTTAGCTGCTTTGCCGGATTATATTGCTGTTAATATTCCAAATATAGTTAAAGTGCTTCCAGATACCGAAGGTCCTTTAACAGAGACACATTTTGTCTACCCTCAATCCTTAAAAAATGTTGCAAAAGTTAAAGCCTTCAGAAATTTTTTATTTAGTAAAATTAGTGAGTGGAAATTTTAGTTAATAAGTTTCAGCTTTTATCTTAAGCTTTGCGCCGTCTTCTATCGAAAGATTCTTTTGATTTAAAACTCCTTCAACTTCAGCAGTTGACCTTATTCTAATATTGTCAGAGTTCACATTTCCCTTTGAGTTTCCACCAAGTACTACATCTGAAGCACTTATGTTTCCATTTATTTTGCTTCCCGGATGTGTAACAAGGTTTTCAGAAGTGATATCTCCGTCAATTTTAGAGTCAGTTATTAATTTTTCCTTCTCAACAATGTCACCTTTTACCGTTACATCCGATAGTAATACTGATATCTTTTCGCTCATAACGATTATTCTACAATTATGAGTTGATAAAATCAAACATTTAAAATATAGAAAAAAAGCGTAATTAATGATTTTAACTCATAAATTTGAACAAAAATGATACCTCTTAAAGATGACAACCCGACTAGCAGCAAACCTATAGTTAGTTATGGAATTGTTTTTTTTTGTGCAATTATATTTTTAGCTCAATTAGGTTTAAACGAGATAGAGCTTAGAGAGTTTACCTATTCATACGGATTGATACCGTCAGTTTTAATGGGAGTCGACCAGCTTCCTGACAATCTTAATAAAATTTCTCCTATCGGAACAATTTTTACCTCAATGTTTATGCATGGTAGCTGGATGCACCTTATTGGCAACATGTTGTATTTATGGATTTTTGCAGACAACATCGAGGATGATCTAGGAAGCTTAAACTTTGTAATTTTTTATTTTGTCTCAGGCATAGGTGCAGCAATGTCCCAAGTGTTTATAGATATTAACTCTCAAATACCGATGATCGGAGCTAGCGGAGCAATAGGAGGTGTTTTGGGAGCCTATCTAATTAACTATCCAAATGCCAGAGTTTTAGTTTTGATCCCATTTGGTTTTTTTAGCCAACTCCTAAAAATCAGAGCACTGTATGTACTAGGATTTTGGTTTGTTTTACAATTTATAAACTCCTTTCTTTCGTCTTCTTCTGGGGGCGGCGTGGCATACGCAGCACATATAGGTGGTTTTATTTCAGGTGTAATTTTGATATTGTTTTTTAATAAAAAAACTAAGAAAAAAGTTTATAAAAATAAAACTAAAAAGACAAAGAAAGGTCCCTGGGAACAATGAGCTATATTATCCCTTTTATTATACTAATAACAATTGTGGTATTTATACATGAATACGGACATTATTATTTTGCAAGAAGATACGGCGTTGGTGTTACAGATTTTTCTATTGGATTCGGGAAAGAAATGTTTGGATTTAAAGACAGAAGTGGAACCAGATGGAAGTTCTGCCTAATCCCTCTTGGTGGATATGTTAAATTTTTTGGAGACAGGAATGTATTTAGTCAAGCAGAACAGGAAGAGATTTTAAAAAAATACAACAAGGAAGATCAAAAAAAATTATTTATTACAAAACCTCTTTATCAGCGAGCACTAATCGTTGCCGGCGGACCATTAGCTAATTTTTTACTAGCCATAGTTATTTTTTCTTGCATTTATATGTTTGTGGGAAAAGATTTTACTCCAGCAAAAATAGAAGAAGTATCTATAGAAAGCCCAGCAGAAAGAGCGGGTTTTAAAACAAATGACATTATAGTGTCCATTGATGGAAACAAGGTTGAGAGCATACTAGAGGTGTCTATGTTTATAAATACAACTTCTTCTGAAAAAATAAATATTAAAGTTTTAAGAGGTCAAAGAGAACTTACCCTTGTTGCAGAACCAAATATTATTGACTCCAAGGATGCTTTTGGAAATCCTGTAAAAAAAAGAGTAATTGGAATTAAAATCGCACCCATTAATAATAAATTTAATAAACAGAAATTAGGCCCAACCAAAGCAATATATCATTCAGTTAAGGAAATTTGGTTTGTTACAAAAACAACGATGAAATTTATTGGTTCTCTATTTCAAGGAAAAGGCGACACATCTCAGTTAGGTGGGCCTATAAAAATAGCCAAAATTTCAGGACAGGTAATGGAATTTGGTCTTTTAGCCTTTCTTAGCACCGTTGCCTACATATCTATTAGTCTTGGTCTTATTAATTTGTTTCCAATACCTCTATTAGATGGAGGACACCTAATGTTTTATCTATTTGAAAAAATTTTAGGAAGACCTCTAGGACAGAAAACACAAGAAGGTTTTTTTCGAATCGGTCTTTTTTTGCTACTCTCCCTAATGGTTTTCACAACTTTCAATGACTTAAAAGATTGGGGAGTTTTTTAAGGAGTTTAAAAAAACACAAAAAACCTAGTAAAAACAAGGTTTTTTTCATGTATACTGTATATTGTGTGAATATTTAAAGAAGATGCTAAATTATCGTTGATTTTACTGCTTTTTTGTAGAGATTAAAAATAACAACAAAAAAGGGGCAAAAATGAACAAAAAACAGCTAGTTAACAAAATCGCTACAGCACTTAACCAAAGTAAGGCTGATGCTGAGCGAACTTTTGATACTATTACTGGGATTATCTTGGATTGCTTGAAAAACGATGAAGCGGTGAAAATCGCAGGTTTTGGTACTTACAAAGTAGCTAAGAGAAAGGCTAGAGTAGGCCGAAATCCCAGAACTGGAGAGCAAATTCAGATAGCAGCTTCCCAAAAGGTAAAGTTTTTACCTGCTAAGGGCTTAAAAGATATGTTCAATAGATAGTGGGTTTTAAACAATCCCTGAAAACAGCTTGTTTTTAGGGATTGTTTGAGAATTACTTCCTTGCAAAAAACTCATAACTAAAATTCCTTTATAGCACTACCAGAACAAACCCACCTCAAATAAAAGAAATTTGAGATAGGAGGTTTTATGAAAAAATACTTATTAAATTTATTAGCTGGAATTACTGGCTTTTTTTTTCTCACAGAAATTAGTTTTGCTGAAACAACAATGTCTGAAGAAGGGCAGTATATTTTTAACTCTTTAGCTTTCTATATAGGCGGAGTCCTGGTGGCTTTTATGGCGGCGGGATTTTGCATGCTGGAAAGCGGTTTAGTTACCACAAAAAGTGTTTCAACAATTGCAGCTAAAAATATTGGAAAATTTGCGATAGCCTCAATAATTTTCTTCTTATTTGGTTATAATTTAGCGTATGGCATTCCAGAAGGTGGATATATAGGGTCATTTTCAATGTGGAGTGATAAGTCAGCGATCAGCACAGGATATTCAGATAGCTCAGATTGGTTCTTTCAAACAATGTTTGTTTGCGCAACAGTTTCAATTGTATCTGGAGCTGTAGCTGAGAGGATAAAAATTTGGCCTTTCTTTTTCTTCGCAGCGATTATGGCAGGATTTATTTATCCAATATCTATGGGCTGGCAGTGGGGAGGCGGCTGGTTAAGTGCTGCTGGTTTCTCAGATTTTGCCGGATCAACATTAGTTCATGCATGTGGAGGTGCCGGCGCATTAGCTGGTGTTATGGTTTTAGGTGCTAGAATTGGAAGATTTACTTCCAGAGGAGGAAAAAGAATTATGGTGCCTTTTGCTGCCTCAAGCATTCCTTTAACGACACTTGGAACATTTTTGCTTTGGTTTGGATGGTTTGGATTCAATGGTTTTAGTCAACTTGCAATGGGAACATTTAGCGATGTAAATGCAATCACCAAGATTGCTGTAAACACACATCTTGCGGGATCTGCCGGAACTGTAGCTGGAGCAGCTATAACTCGTTTGTTAGGTGGAAAAACCGATATCATAATGATGTTAAATGGAGCTTTGGCTGGTCTGGTTGCTATTACCGCAGAACCACTAACACCTAGTCCAATGCTTGCAATGTTTATTGGAGCAGTTGGAGCAATAATTATGTACTTTGGAACAAAAATGTTAGAAAATTTCGGACTTGATGATGTGGTTGGAGCAATACCAGTACACATGTTTGCTGGAATTTTTGGAACTTTAGTTGTGCCATTAAGCAATAGTGACACATCTTTCGGCACACAGTTTATTGGTGTAATTTCTGTTGTCGCATTTAGTTTTGTACTTTCTTATGGAGCATTTAGTGCTTTGAAAGCAACTGTTGGTCTTAGAATTAGTAGAGAAGCAGAAAGACTTGGAACTGACAAAGCAGAAGTTGGAGTGGTTGCTTATTCAATAAGAGACTAATTAAAAAATTACCTTCCCCTAAGTTTGGTAATATTGAGGCCCGAGAAATCGGGCCTTTTTTATTTGTTTAATTTTTATTATCCTCCCACAGTCTTTTCCAATCGACATTAGGAGATAGTCCATAAATTGAGTTAATATTTGTAAAATGCACGGCTAATGAAGGAATAGGAGAAATGCATAATTCTTTTTTGTAGATATTATGCAGAGGTTTTTCGAAAGGATAATGCTCAAATTTACACATGCCTATAAGTTCATTCCAGTATTTCTCAACTATTTTTTTACTCATAAGGAATGTACATAAAGTTTGATCTACTTGACGCCAATGTCTATTTTCTCCTAAAAAAATTTTTGTATTTTCACTTTGCGTGTATAGATAAGGGTAATCTGTTGGACAGATTATCAACTCTTGTTTTGTAAGTGATGCTATTCTTTCATATGTATATAATATCTCCGACAGGCTAATTGTTTCGTGAATATAATCATCTTCAACAAAATAAGTTAAATCTTCACTTTTCTCTTTAGAGAGAAGAAGAGACTGGTGAATATTAGACATATTTGATTTCTGGTTCGGAGTTACTTCTTTGTTCTCTTCATTAATATTTTTTATTTGCCCAGAGAATTGATCTAACTTTAAGTTTAGAATCTCAAAACTAATATTTGATTTTTTCAATATATTTCTCATTTTGTCAATCTGATCTTTTGTAGAATTATGATCGATAATATAAATTTTAAATTTTATATCTTTAAATATATTTTTTGCTTGGTTTGCACTTTTCGATATAGATATTAAAGTTCGTTTTGTATATTCCTCTTTATTTTTTTCAAACATCCTCTTTTTTGATTGTGTCAACATATTTACCGACATACATGTTCTTAGGATGATATTTATGGATCTAACAGGCCTTGTTATTTCAACCTTGCCTAGTGGCAAGGTTACAGATCTTTTTCCAGGAATACTTATACTTTCGTTGATAGATTTTTCAGAAGTTGGAACGCTAAAATTGCTTTGATCTATAATTTCAAAACCAAATATCCTACACAGTTTAACGAATAATTTTGTTAATAGATTTTTTTTATTGGATTTAATCTCTCTCATTTTTACTTTTTAGCTTCTTCGATAGCATAAGACAATCTATCTTGTCCCCAAAAAATTTTTTTATTGACCACAAAAGTCGGCGCACCAAATATTCCTTTTTTTAGCGCATCATCAGTTAATTTTTTTAATTTATCTTTATTTTTTTGATCAGTGGCTTTAGCCAAGAATGTTTCTGGATTTAGATCTATATTTTTTAGCACTTTATTTATTACTATTGGATCATTCATATTTAAACCATCTTTCCAAATAGCATTGAAAATTTTTTCTATATAGATTTTTTCAAAACTGTCTTTTTCAGCAATTATAACGCCACGCATAAAATTTACCGTTTTAATGGGAAAATAAGAGTTAAAAATAAACTTTATATTTTTTTTTTCACAAATTAGCTTTGCATCTTCAATCATGTACTTTGATTTAAGGTTTATAAAAGCTGCGGGGGTTATCCCGGCAGCATTATGTAATCCGCCTAAAAAGATAGGCATATATCTAGTTTTAAATGAATTTTTTTTTTCTAATTTTTTTATTTCTTCATAACCAATATAAGAGTAAGGGCTGGTAAAATCGAAATAAAACTCTATAGATTTAGTCATAGTAATTAATTTTTTTTGCGTACAAAACTCTAATTAGCCAGTAAAAAACAAGACCTACTGGTCCAGTAAAAAAAGTTATAACCAAAGATATAATAACGAATAATCTTGAAACCAGGAATACTTTTGAATCACTTACTATCCAATTACCAACAAACAAGCTTATTGATAAAAAATGCAGCCAAAAGATTAAAAGAAATGCTTCGTTGGAAAAAAGGGCGTAAAGCTCATCCAAACCCAAGTAAAGATTAAAAACTTCAAAAATATTTTCAGTTATATGAATCTGATAGATCACAAAAATGTATGCCGTGGATAATAGAACAGGAATTATTACAGATTTAACAAAAAATTTTGTAACTATGTGGTTTGGTAAAAAAATTAATAATAACCAACAAGGAATTACACCTATATTTGCTATATGGTATATTTTCTCATAAGTTAAAAATAATAGAAGATTGTCGATCATAAAAACCTATATAATATAAAAGCAATGGATCCAATATCCAATAAAAAAGAATTTGATGATTTAACTGTTAATTTGAGAGATTTGGCCTATTCATATATCGAAAAGTACAATCCCTCAAAACAGCAAACCAAAACTTACTTGTTAAAAAAATACTTAAAAAAATTTCAAGGTTCTAGGCAAAAAAAAGAAGTAACCGAAATAATAGATAACATCGTATCAAATTTGGAAAAAAGCCATTTCTTAAACGATAGTCTTTATTCTGATTCTAAAGCGAGAATGCTTTTTCGGAGAGGTTATTCTCTTAACAAAATTAGCTATTCCTTAAGGAGCAAAGGAATAGAGCAAAAGAATATTAAATTAAGTCTAGAAAAAATAAAAAATGAGAAATCAGATCCTGATTTTATATCAGCAATGAAAATTTGCAAAAAAAGAAGGATAGGACCCATGCGCCCAGAATCTAATAGAGAACTTTTTTATAAAAAAGACATGGGGATTTTAGCCAGGTCTGGTTTTAGTTACGATATTTCTAAAAAGATTTTATCTATGACTCAAAAGGAATTTTATCAGCTGTTTAAACTTACTTAGTTTTCTTTTTTTTCTCGTTCAATTTTAAATAGTATTCAATTTTTTTTTTCATAAAATTTTTTACAAAAACAAAAATAACAAGACCAAATAATGCTACAGATACCACTATTATAGATATAGTTTTAAGCATCTAAAACTTTGCTACGCTTGATTATCAAACTTAAGTTTTTATAGTCGTCTTTTCCATATTTAAATGGTTTATTTTCTAAAGTTGTAATTATAGCTCCAGCATTCTCTGCTACCGCATGTCCCGCAGCGTAATCCCATTCATATGCTCTTTCTTTTGCTGCGTAAAAATCAAATTCTCCAGTAGCAATTACACAAAATTTATACGAACTGTGCATCGGTGTGAAAGATTCAACTTTGTGTTTTTTTAGCACCTCCAGTATTTGAGGCGCAGGTTTTGCACTTCCGCTTACAGCAAATACTTTTCCCTTGAGAGTTTTTTTCTTACAATCAAGTTTAATGGTTTTGTTATTTTCAATCATAAACGAATTGTTCTTCCCATAAGAATAAAAAAGTCTATTTTTTTTTGGTGCCCCTACCAGACCAATGGTTGGTACGTAGTTTAATACTAGAGCGGCATTTATTGTATATTCGTCTTGACCAGCAATATATTCTCTTGTTCCATCAATTGGATCAATTAACCAGAAGGTGCTCAAAGTATTTTTCTTTTTTAAATCAACTGTTTCTTCAGAGATGATAGGAATATTTGGTGTTAACTCTTTGATTTTTTCTGTAAGTATTTTATTGACCTCGAGATCACCATTGGTTACCGGTGAGTTATCAGATTTTATAATTTTCTTTAATCCTCTTTTATAAATCTCCATTGATTTATTTCCAGCCAACTCTGTAGTTTTGATTAACTTTTCAGCAACATTTTTTAATTCACTGTTATTCACCGCTAATCTTCTCCAAATTCACATTGTCCATATTGATTACTTGCTTACCCATATTTTCAAAATTTACTGTAGCCTTATTCTTGATTACCGATTGAACCTGTCCAATACCCCAGCTCTTTTCCAAGGGATTTATTACAAAATTGCCTGGTTCTATATCGTATTGCATAATGGAATGTTTTATTTTTTTATAATATATAACAGTTTATGACCAACTCACTAGGTATAAAAAAGTTACCAAGGGACACCAAAATAGTTGTGGCTATGTCCGGCGGTGTAGATTCATCGGTTGTTGCTGGACTCATGAAAGAGCAAGGGTACAATGTTACCGGAATAACACTGAAGTTATACGATGATGTAAAACCATCTAGCAGTGGGAGACAATGTTGTTCCGGAAAAGACATTATCGATGCAAAAAGAGTATCTGAAACTTTAGATATAGAGCACAAAATTTTGTATTATCAGAAAAAATTTAGAAGTGAGGTTATAGATTCTTTTATTGATAGTTATGTGGCTGGAGAAACACCAATACCTTGTGTTCAGTGCAATCAAACCGTTAAATTTAGGGACCTATTTAAATTTGCAAAGGAGCTAGAAGCCGATGCTTTAGTTACAGGTCATTACGTTATTAGACACGAACAAAATGGAAAAGGCAAAATGTATCGTGCAAAAGATTCCGATCGTGATCAAAGTTACTTTTTATTTAGCACAACCCAAGAGCAGCTGAACTACTTAAGATTTCCATTAGGCTCTGTAAATAAATCAGAAACCAGAAAAATAGCGAGCAAGTTAAATTTAAATGTTGCAGAAAAACCAGACAGCCAGGATATTTGTTTTGTTCCCAATGGGGACTATGCATCAGTTATAGAAAAATACAGACCACAGTCTTTTAAGAAAGGAGATATTTTTGATTTACAAGGTAAAAAACTAGGTTTTCACGACGGTATTATAAATTATACAATTGGCCAGAGAAAGGGCATAAAAATTTCTAGCAAAGAACCTCTTTATGTAGTTGATATTAGAGCTAAGGACAACTCTATTGTTGTTGGCTCACAAGATTGTCTAAACGTAAAAAAGTTATATTTAAGAAATGTAAATCTTTTATCGAATCCAATGATTCTTAAAGAAAATATTTTTATTAAAGTAAGATCTACTGGAAAACTTCTAAAGGCTAAAGTAATTATAAAAAAAGATTCAGGAATTGTTGAAATTCTGCAAGATGAAAAAGGAATTTCACCAGGACAAGCCTGTGTGTTTTACTCTAGAGACAATCTCGGAGAAAGAGTGTTGGGAGGCGGCTGGATAGAAAAAACAGTAAATAAAAAATTATCCACACAACTAACAGGGCGCTAAAAAAACAACCAAAAAGTGATGGTTATTTTTTTAAATCATGATTAAATCAGAATTGAATTAAGAGGCAACTCTTAACTGGCCAGTTAGGGAAAGGCCGAGAGGTTTAAGCTTAACGGGCAGAAAGTTCTGCAGAGTAGTACTAAAATTGCAGGACGGGAGGCTTGGCGGTAGTACTAAAACGACGGGCCAAAACTTAAGTCTGCGCACCGAAAGGTGTGTGGACTGGGGTTTTAACTTTTTTTCCAGAATAAAAATGTCAATAAATAAAAAAGTATAACTCCAGCAAAGTAATCCCATTCCAGAGCATGTTTGAAGTGTGTGTTACCGCTCGAGACGATTATCGGCAAACTTACAAAAGCTACAAGCACCAAGATTGTTACCAATATTATTTTTAATATCAGGACATTATTATTTATGTCTTTTTGCATAAGCAATTTTAATTTAAAAAATCTGTAGACTAGCAACGATTGAGCAACAATTTCAAAAATAATAAAACCCAACAAAACAAACCTTCTAAAAAATTTGTATATGTCATAGTCAAACTTTATACCCAGAAATATAGAATGAATAATAAGAAATACAGCAGACACTATTCCAAATATTTTAAAAAGATTATTTTTGTTTTCTAAATTTTGGTAGAAATTTATTATTTTATTTGTTCTTGCCCAGTAAGTTATCAGTAAAATTGAAGTAAAAATCATTCCAGGTTTGAATATTAAATAGGTAGGATAAGTTCTAGCGGTTCTGCTTATAGAAACTCCGCCATCAAAATAAGGAAATGTTGGCCCTGACCTTCCAATTTGATCAACACTTAAAAATGTATTGTCGAAGAGGCTATGATTAACAGAGATAAACAAACATAGGTTTACGGTTATAAATGGAATTACAAATATCCATAAACTCAATTTTTTAACTTGAGTTCTTAGCTCCATTTCAGACCGAACTATCTTTTCTTGTTTCTTTTTCTAGCCCGTCTTTTCTTTGAGCCGATTTTTCGTCTTCCTCTATGTTTCTTGGGGTATCCCATAATTCAATTTTAATATCATTTAAGTTGTTAATTATCAATTCAAATAGTTGCTTTAATAGAATTTTTCTCTTCCTAGCCAATTAGTATCAAATTCAGAGGTAATAAATTTTTCATGAGATAGTATTTTTTTATGAAGATCAATAGTTGTTACAATTCCATCTA
>Ga0163108_10003976_pt1 | contig 10475 bp, 8 predicted proteins | sample Fk1155metaG_FD_109644 | JGI IMG/M metagenome (GOLD analysis project Ga0163108, IMG submission 109644) | Marine microbial communities from the Central Pacific Ocean - Fk160115 155m metaG | ecosystem: Environmental > Aquatic > Marine > Oceanic > Photic zone | place: The Central Pacific Ocean...
ACCTTTTACTAATGAAGGAATTTCGGTGTCTACTTTATCAGTGGATACTTCTAAAATTGATTCTTCCTCTTTAATTATTTCTCCTTCTTTTTTAAGCCATTTTAGAATGGTAACTTCATTGATACTTTCACCCATTTTTGGAATAACTAAATCTATAATTTTCATTTAATAAAAATATTGTTAAATAAAATGGTTCTTAAAGGTGATTTTCGAAAACAAAGATAATCTTTTTTTATTTTTAATAATTAAAATAATTTACATTAACTCCGCTTAATTAAATATATTCTTATCATATTAAGTAGACTTAAGGAAGTTAATTGTATGTTTAAACTTCTGTTTTTTGAAAATTTGAGTTTTTTTGCTATTGTTCCTTTTGAATCAGAATAAGCAATCCATATTGTCCCAACTGGCTTTTCTTTAGTTCCACCAGTTGGACCAGCTATACCACTTGAAGCTACTCCTATAGATGATTGGAATTTTATCCTTATATTTTTTGCCATGTTTTTGACTACTTCCTCACTTACTGCTCCGTGTTTTTTTAAAATCGTTTTCGATATTTTAAGTTCATTGTTTTTAATTGAATCACTGTATGAAATTATTCCTCCAACAAAATAATTTGAACTTCCACTTATGCTTGTCAATTTGTGAGAAAGTAATCCACCAGAACAACTTTCTGCTATAGCTATTGTTTTTTTGTTTTTAATTAGAAGTTTTGCAACACATTCTTCGATTTTTTCATTATCATATCCATAGACATATTTTGTGATTCCGGGCAATACTTTTTCTATTTCTTCATTTATTTCTTTTTTTAAAACAATTTTATCTTTTCCAGTAGCCGTAAGACGTAATTTAACTTGTCCAATGCTGGGTAAATATGCTAATTTGATATTTTTTTTTATGTTCTTTTCCCAATTTCGAATCATATCTGCAAGCCATGACTCACCAATTCCAATAGTTTTTATTGTTTTATGAAAAATCACTTGCGGATTAAAATAGGAATGAATCATTTTTAAACAATATTTTTTCACAATTTCTTTCATTTCATAAGGTACGCCGGGTAAGGATATAATTATTTTACTATTTTTTTCAAACCACATTCCAGGCGCTGTTCCATTAGGATTTGTAATTTTTTTTGCACATTCAGGTAACATTGCTTGAGATTTATTTTTTTTAGTAAGTTCTAGATTTCTACTTTGAAAAAGATTTTTGATTTCTTCTAAAGCTTCTTTATTTAACACTAGTTTAGACTTAAAAAACTTAGTAAGACATTTCTTTGTTAAATCATCATTTGTTGGACCTAGTCCACCAGTAATAATAATAAGATGATTGTTAATTATTGATTCTTTTAATGTTTTTAAAATAATTTCTTCGTTATCACCAATAGTAATTCTTTTTTTTGTTGTTAAGCCTAATTTATCAAGTTCTAAACTTAACCATTGAGCATTGGAGTCAAGTATATGCCCATAAAGTATTTCATCACCTATTGTAATTATTTCAGAATATATTTTTTTCATTTATTATTTTTTACATAAATAACAAAATCAAAATTATATTTATGATTGTCATCTTTTTTATGAGTTATTCTTGAAATTTCTTTCCATTCATTTTTATTCCAGTGTGGAAAATAAGTGTTTCCATTAATTTTTTCTTTTATTTCTGTTATATATAACTTATCTACAAATTTAAATCCAGCTTTGTAAATTTCTCCACCTCCAATTATAAATACTTCTTCATCAGAATTATCACGAGAAATTTCAATTGCTTTTTCAATAGAATTTACTACTGTTGATTTTTTTGTAGAATAATTTATATTTCTGCTTATAACAATGTTTTTTCTGTAGGGGAGAGGTCTGTATTTCTCAGGTATAGATTCCCAATTTTTTCTTCCCATTATTACAGCATGATTTCTAGTCATATTGCTAAAATATTTCATATCATCTGGTAAATTCCAAGCTAGTTTGTTATTTTTTCCTATGACTTGATTTTTAGATAACGCAACTATTAATGATATGTTTTTCATATGGTATTTCCTCTTAAATAATCTTTAAAATTCATTTTATTTTTCCCTTCAACCTGAAGTTCTAAAATTTCAATACTTTCTCCTAAATTATTATTCAAAAATATTTTATTATTTTCTTCAAACAATCCTATAATTTTCTTTTTTGATTTTCTACTTATTCTAGCATTTATAATTTTAATTAGCTTGTGCTTATGAATTATTTTTGCTCCAGGATAAGGACTTAATCCTCTAATTAATTGTACAATTTTTGTCGAGTTTGAATTTAAATCTATTTTACATAGTTTTTTATCAATTTTAGGAGCTTTTTTATCATTTGTTGATATTTTTTGTTTTGAAGTATTAACATTCCCATTAAATATATCTTTCACGGATTTCAATACAAGATTTGCTCCTTTTTCCATGAGTTTATCATGAAGAGATCCTGCTGTTTCGTTTTCTTCAATCTTAATTTTTTTCTTTTCAATTATATCACCTTCATCTATTTTATTGTTAATAAAGAATGTCGTTACACCTGTTTCTTTTTCTCCATTTATTATTACCCAATTAATTGGTGCTGCACCCCTATAACTAGGTAATAAGGAAGAATGTAAATTTATAGTTCCATTTTCAGGAATATTTGTAAGGACCTCTGGTAACATTCTAAATCCTACAACGACAAAAAGACTTGGATTTTTTCTTTTCATTTTATTAATAAAATCCGGGTTTTTTAAATTTGTTGGTTGATAAATTGGGATTTTTTTTTTCTTTGCATATTCTTTTACTGGAGAGAAAGATATTTTTCTACCTCTACCTTTTCTTTTATCTAAAGATGTTATTACTCCGGTAATGTTAAAATCATTTTCTACTAATAATTTTAAACTTATTACTGCAAATTTGGGTGTACCCATGAAAATAATTGATTGTTTTTTCATTTATTCAAAATCTTTATAAAGAAGATATTTTTTTCTCATCTTTTTGAATAATTCTATATCATTTTTCCAAGATAATCTTATTTCTTCTTCAGATAAACCGGAAATTATTTGATTTTCTAAAGTTTTATTCCCTGCAATTCTAAAAAAATATTGACCAAAAAAATCATCATTCGTATCTTTTAGATCATGATAAAAGTCAATTAAGTATTTAATGTTTAATTCATTTTTAACTTTTATTTTTCTTAAGTCAATTCCATTAGATAGTTGCCCTTCTAATTTTGGTTTTGATTCTTCGAGAACACCCTTTGGCGTAAATTGAAAATCTTTAAAGCTGAAATTTGGATGTCCAATAATTTGAAATGGGAAATCAGTTCCTCTTCCAATACTAACAATAGTTTGTTCAAAGAGACACAAAGATGGATACAATAAGACAGATTGTTGATTTGGTAGGTTTGGTGATGGTCTAATAGGTATTTTATAAATTGTATTATGATCCCAATTTTTTACTTTTATTACTATTAAATTAAGTTTTTCACTAAATTTTATCCAATTTTCTCCTTTTATCATTTGTGCTAATTCACCAACTGTACATCCATGTACAATTGGAATTTTATGCATTCCAACATACGATTGATATTTCATATCTAATACTGGTCCATCAATGTAGTTTCCATTAGGGTTTGGTCTATCAAATACTATGAAATCTATATCTAATTTTGCACAAATTTTCATCATATTATGCATTGCACTTATATATGTATAAAATCTTGCACCAACATCTTGAATATCAAATATAACAGCTTCAATTCCTATCATACTTTCTTCAGATGGGTTTCTGTTTTTTCCATACATTGATATTATAGGGATTTTTTTTTCATTTATAATTAATGTATCATCTTTTATACTTTTACCTCTTTCTTCTAATCCCTTAAACCCGTGTTCTGGACTAAATATCTTTTGAATATTAAACTTTAAATTGGATAGAGTATCTATTAGGTGAGTGTTCTTCAACATGGATGTATGATTGACCAACAGAGCAATTGATTTACCAGAAATTAAACTTTTATATTTATTTATTCTCTCAGCTCCTACAATAATTTTATTTTCTGATTCTATACAAAATAATTCTACCTGAAAAAAAAAAATAAAAACAATAATCCTAATCATTCTTTTCTCTTAATGTTGGATAATCAATATTTAATTGCTCCAGATAAGATTCATAGTTATTTTCATCATAATAAAACTTTTCTAAATCTTTTCTGTATTTATCCATTATTCCTTTATTTAAATAGATAGGAGCAGAATCATTTTTTGAGATCATGGGTTTATACGTTGTTTCTTTAGATTGAACGTTTTTGAAATAATCCCATGCTTGATCAATTAAACTTTGATCGTTCAAGAAGTCTAAAATAGTCATCGCAACAACTTTTGCTCCTGCATTTGCACCTTTATGTGCTATTGGTGTAGCCATTGCTATTGCATTGCTCCAATGATGACCTTGAAGTCCTGGTATATTAGAAGGAAATCTTAATGTAACAGTTGGAACTTTCCATGATATATCTCCAATATCATCTGAGCCTCCGCTTATAGAATATTTTGGAGGTATTCCTATATCATTTAATTTAATATTTAATCCATTTTGATTGTATGAGTTTACTTCTTTTTGAACCGCTTTAGCTAAGACTTGATCATTGTCTGACCATGTAGGTAGTCCTACTTTTTTTATATTTTCGTACATAGTTTCAGCTATTATTTTGTTAAAGTGTCTTGGCCAGGCTGTTCCTAAAATCTTTTTTGTTACTTTAGTATCTGTCATCATTGCAGCTGCTTCTGCTATTTTATTTGCATCATTGTACATATCCATTATTCCGTCGTATGTAATATCTCTTAAATAGAACCAAATTGATGACTTTGAAGGAACAACATTTGGTTGATCTCCTGCATCAGTAAAAATAGAATGAGATCTTTTTAAAGGATGGAGATGCTCTCTTTTATAATTCCATCCAATATTCATTAGTTCTGCTGCATCTAAAGCACTTCTCCCTCTCCAAGGTGCGCCTGCAGAATGTGCTGCTTCACCATCAAATGTATATTCAACAGATATAAGCCCAGTGCCTGTTGATTGACCCCAAGACACATTTAAATTACTACTAACATGAGTGAATATAGATATGTCTACATCATCAAAGAATCCATCTCTTGTGTACCATGCCTTTGAAGCAACTAATTCTTCAGCTATTCCAGGCCATATTATTAGAGTACCAGTAATTTTTTCTTTTTTCATAACCTCTTTGACTGCTATTGCAGCTGTTATTATGACAGGAACTCCGGAATTGTGTCCTTCCCCATGTCCAGGAGCCCCTTCAATCATAGGTTTGTGATAAGCAACTCCAGGAAATTGTGATGCTTTTGGAATACAATCAACATCACTTCCTAGTGCAATTACTGGACCTTCACCATTGTTCCATCTTGCAAACCAAGCTGTTGGTATTCCTGAAATACCATAATTAATTTTAAATTCATTCTCTTCTAAAATATTTGTTAAATATCTTGAAGTTTCTATTTCTTGAAATCCTAGCTCTGCAAAACTAAAAATTTTATCAACCATTATTTGGGTGTTTTTACGATTCGAATCTACTGTTTTGAGAACTTGATTTTTTAAACTTTCAATTTGTTTTTTAGAATATAATTTTTGTGAAAATGCTTGTTGATTTAATAATAGTGCACAAAAAATAAATCTTATAAATAATATAGTTTTCATTTTGTTTTTGAGTTTAAATAGTTTTGTTCTTTAAACATATCAATTTTGTTTATTAAATTCATAGAATCATTTAAAAAAAGAATCATTTATTGAAAAAAATAATAAGAATTTTGGTTTTTATAATCACTGGATTGGTTGTGTTACTTATGATAGGGTTTGGAATATTTTTTTTCAACAGGATCAGTCAATCTAATTCTAACTTAGCTTTATTATTTCCTAAGGCTAAAGATTTATTTGTTGATGAAATAAAATTTAGAGATTTGAACAAAAACGGCAAATTAGATCCCTATGAGGATTATAGACAACCTATTGAATCTAGATTAGACAATCTATTATCTCAGATGACTTTAGAAGAAAAAGCAGGTACTATGTTTATTAATATTATAGGAATGACTGGAGAAGGTAATCTATTAGAATATCCAATTTTATCTACTGACCCAATATCGTTTATATTTTCTTTTATTTTTCCCTCAAATTCAGAACAGATTATTTTAAAACATATGAATAATTTTAATATTGTTAATTCTTATTCATCAGATATTCTTGCAAAATACAATAATAATATTCAAAAAATAGCTGAAAGGACTAGATTGGGGATACCGATAACAATTGCTTCCGATCCAAGACATGGTCATGAGCAAAATATAGGAGCGTCAGTCTTTACTCCTTCTTTTTCTAAATGGCCTAGTTCATTAGGGCTTGCTGCTACAAGGGATACTGTTTTGGTTAAAGAGTTTGCTGATATTGCTAGAAGAGAATACTTATCTGTAGGTATAAGACTTGCTTTGCATCCAATGGCTGATCTTGCTACGGAACCAAGATGGGGGAGGATTAATGGAACGTTTGGTGAAGATGCAAATTTATCTGCTCAGATGACTAAGGCTTACATTTTAGGATTTCAAGGCGATGAAATTAATAAAAATAGTGTTGCGTGTATGACAAAACATTTTTCTGGAGGTGGACCACAAAAAGATGGTGAAGACCCACATTTTCCATATGGGAAGGATCAGGTTTATCCTGGAAATAATTTCTTTTATCATCTAATACCTTTTACAGATGGTGCTGTTAAAGCAAATACAGCTCAAATTATGCCTTATTATGGAATTCCTATTAATCAAACTAGTGAAAACGTGGGTTTCTCTTTTAATAAAGCTATAATAACTGATTTACTTAGAGATTCTTTAGGGTTTGATGGAGTTGTATGTACGGATTGGAATATTATTACAAATTCAGGATTGGGTGCGCCAAGAGCATGGGGAGTTGAAGATTTAACAGATCTTGAAAAAGTTAAAAAAGTTTTAGATGCTGGATGTGATCAATTTGGTGGAGAATCTATTCCTGATTTGATTATAGAACTTGTTAATAGAGGTAAAATAAGTGAAAAAAGAATTAATACTTCTGTGAGAAGAATATTAAAAGATAAGTTTAGATTAGGTCTTTTTGAAAATCCATTTGTAGATGAGACAAAAGCTTTATCGATAAGCAGAGATAAAGATATTATTGAGAAAGCTTTAGAAGCTCAAATGAAATCTGTTGTGCTCTTAAAAAATGATAAAATATTGCCTTTAAAAAAAGGAAAAAAACTTTATGTAGAAGGTTTTACCAATCATAAATTGTTTGCAGATTTTGGAGAATTAGTTAGAGATGTAAATAAAGCTGAAATAATTATTAAACGTATAAAAACCCCTTATGAGAAAAGAAATAATTTTTTTTTAGAGAATTTTTTTAGACAAGGAAGGTTGTATTATAGCGAAGAGGAAAAAAAAGAAATTTTTTCATTAATAAACAAAAAACCTTCTATAGTAGTTGTAAATCTTGAAAGGCCTGCTATACTAACAGATATTAATGATAAATCACGTTCATTACTAGCGGAGTTTGGGTCATCTGATCAAGCAATCATAGATATAATTTTTGGTAAATTTAATCCTGAGGGTAAATTACCATTTGAATTACCTTTATCTCAGAAAGCAGTAGAAAATCAAATGGAAGATGTTCCATATGATTCAAAAAATCCATTATATTCATTTGGGCATGGGCTGACATACTAATTATAATTCATTAATTGATTTATCTAACCATTTGTTTCTATCTATAATCCATTTTTTTAAATATTCTATTTCAGCTTCAAAACTATTTCCTACATAATTATTTGGCCATATATATACTCCAAGCACTATCCATTTTGTATAGTTTCTATATACTGCACCTGATTCATTTTTTAGTATTGCAACATAATTTTGAATTAGTTGTAATATATTTCCATCTGAGAGCACATTATTTCTAAGATCATTCCACCTGTCTTTTAATTTATTAACAAAAAGCTTATCCTCAAGCAATCTATCCCACCAAAAAGGTACTAACCAAAAATCATCAGGACACTCTTCATTGAACTTATAAGACCATGAATCAAACCTTCCTCCATTACAATAGTTAGCATTGCCAAAAGAAAGATTAAAATCCCAAATCGGACCAATTTTCAGTTTACCTTCTCTTTCCTTATATAGGTAAGTACTTAATCTGTAGCCATCTACATTATTGGACAGCTCATTTAAAATAAAAAAATCAATAAAACTTTCAATATCAATAAATTTTTGATATCCATTTATAGAGTCTTTAAATTCTGTCCCATAAAGTGTGTCTTCGAAATTGTTTAAGTAAGATTGAATATAGATTTTTTGGTCAGGATGAATTTCTTCAATTTTTGGATATTCATAATTAAACCAAATTGATTTTGAATTTGATGATGTAAATCCATATTTTGATTTAAATGCATTATTATCGTTATAAACTTGTTCTCCATTCTCATCATCACTTTTATCAATCTTGATTATATAACCTCCTGTTATATTGATAGAATCTAAATCACTATTTTTAAGTTTTTTTATATTTATTCTATTTTTATCTCTTTTTAATTTTTCCATAAAAACATATATACCCATATAGTCATTATTTATTGTTAATTCACAAAATTTAGTTTTACTAGCATACCTTCCAATTTGATTAGATAAATCATAAATTAATTTATTTCTAATCAATGTTTTATCACTAAATGGTCCATAAAAAATCCAATCTTCTTCTTCTGGAAAACCTAATAAAGGATAATCCATATCTTCATTATTGGTATCCCAAGTTTCAAAACCATAAGATTTTTTTGGAAAAAATTGAGAACTAGAACCTCTAATTTCTATTCCGATATTTCCATCATATAGAACTTGACCATCTTTTTTTATAATCATTGTAGAAGAAATTTTTGGTTCGTCTACTATTTCTTTGCCTAACGTGTTAATTTCAACATGAGGAATAATTTTTCCTATTTCAGGATATTCTATGAGCAAATCTGTAATATGAGATTCTTTCTTATTACAAGAGAATAAAATAATAAGTAGAAAAATAATTTTTTTCATTATGATCCAATTTTGAACGATAAAAATCTTTAATCACGCCAAAATTATAAATTTTTCAATTCCTTTATCTAAATTAAGGTTTAATTAATTTATTAATAATATGAATTTTGTTCAATTCATTTCAAGTAGAATATGGTATAATAGTTCATCGAGTTTTTCCACACTTATTAATAAAATAGCGATTGGAGGAATAGCGCTTGGTGTTACCATCATTCTATTATCTTTCTTAATATTAATTGGTTTTAAAAATGAAATAGAAAAAAATGTTTATTCATTTTCTGGGCATTATAACCTTTCAAAGTATTCAGGTGGATTAAGTTATAAAGATAATCCTATTAATCTTTATGAAGGTCTCAATCCTGTTCTAAATAAACTAACCTATGTTAAACATTCACACCCTTATATTTTATCACCGGTTTTACTAAAGTCCCATTCAGAAGATATAGAAGGAGTTTTGTTTAAGGGGATAAATCAAAATTTTAATTTTAATTCATTTAAAGATAAATTAATTGAAGGCAGCTGGATTGAATTTAATAAAAATGAAAATTATTCTAACCAAATTGTTATTAGCTCCAAACTTAAAAGAACTTTAGATGCTAAAGTGGGAGATAATGTATTTCTTTATTTTGCAAATAATCCTCCTATATATAGAAAATTAGAATTAAAAGGAGTTTTTGAGACTGGAATGGAAGAATTTGACAACAATTTTATTTTTGGTGATTTGCTCTTATTACAAAAAATTTATAATTGGAATGATAGCTTGGTTTCTGGGGTTGAAATTTTTATAGATAATTCTGATAAAGTAGATATATATTATTCTGATCTTGAAGCTAATAGTTTTTTTGATGAATATCTTGAAAAAACAGATGCTAAATATATTCAAGTTTTTGAGTGGTTAAAGCTTCTGGACAGGAATATTTTAATATTTTTTTCCTTAATTTTATTTGTTGCCTCATTTAATATGATATCTATATTACTTATTTTAATTATGGAAAGGATAAGAATGATCGGTGTTTTAAAAGCTTTAGGATTGAAAAATAATCAAATTAAAAATATCTTTTTATTTAACGGATTTAAATTAATCCTTTTAGGAATTTTTTTTGGAAATATAATTAGTATTTCTTTAGGTTTTCTTCAGAAAAAATACAAGATGTTTCAATTAGACAAATCTAGTTACTACATGGAATATGTTCCAATTAGTTGGGATTTTATAAGTTTTTTTCAGTTGAATTTAACAATCTTTTTAATAACTTTTATGTCAATGTTTCTTCCTGTTATAATAATTAATAAAATTAAAATCTTAGATTCAATTAAATTTAGTTAGTTCTATAGTTTGTAAAAAAACTTTTTATTTTCATTTTTATAATTCCAAAAATTGC
>Ga0163108_10003982_pt1 | contig 10467 bp, 8 predicted proteins | sample Fk1155metaG_FD_109644 | JGI IMG/M metagenome (GOLD analysis project Ga0163108, IMG submission 109644) | Marine microbial communities from the Central Pacific Ocean - Fk160115 155m metaG | ecosystem: Environmental > Aquatic > Marine > Oceanic > Photic zone | place: The Central Pacific Ocean...
GATCGTCGTCGTGGCCCACTCGCCCACGCCGTCCACCGTGAGGATGGCGGCGCGATCGAACGGCGACGGATAAAACGCGCTGGCCGCGTGCGCGACGTGATGCTCGGTGAACAGGATCGGGCATTCGGACGGCAACCCGTCGAGCTCGTCACGGATTGTTTGGCGTAGGTTGAGTTTCTCCGAGAGCCAGGCGGGCAGCACCCGCAACCACGCCGGCAAGCCGGCAGGAACAATCGCCAAAAAACTCTCAAGCATACGCGAAAACTTCACGACCGGTTTGTCATAAAACACCACCGCGTCGAGATCGCCCAAGCCGATGGCACCCTGCTTCAGACAAAACCGGACGGCGTGTTCGGGAAAACGCTCGTCATTTTTACGACGCGAAAAACGCTCCTCCTGCGCAGCGGCGACGATCCCTCCATCGACCAGCAACACGGCGGCTGAATCGTGATAGTAAGCAGAGATGCCAAGGAGAGTGCGCATGCGCCCGGACTCACATGAAGGGATACATGAACGGCGCCAGTGCCGATCCGGTGCTGAATAGAATCAGTGCAGCCAACAGCACCAGCGTCACGATCAGCGGGATCAGCCACCACTTCTTCTCCCGCCACGCGAAGGAGAGACATTCTTTAAAAAGCCGCCACATAACCGCCGAGAATTTAACCGAAGCTCAATGTTGCCGCAACGGAATTGGGAAGTATACGGGCTTGGGTGTTCATTTTTGTGACCGTCCAAAATGCGCCTTGGCGCGTAAGCAAATCATGTGAGTTGTCTACCGCTCACGGCTGCGGATTGTTGTGCTCAAGGAGTTTAGCGCGGGCGAACTGGAGATAGCGCGCCACCTGTATGTCATCCGGGTTTTTGACGGCCAATGCCTCGAAGTGTTCTAGTGCATCGTGATACCGTTCCAGCTTGAGCAAGCCGGCGCCGAGGTTGAACCGCGCCTCCGAAAAATTCGGCTTGAGCACCACCGCACGGCCGAAACTTGCAGTCGCCTCTGCCATTTTGTCCGCCTCGACCCAGCACACTCCGACCTGAAAATGCGCCTTGGCAAACGTGTCGTCGATCTGCGTCGCCTTGGTGAAATGGGCAAGCGCACCGGCTGCATCGCCGGCAGACTTCGCCTTTACACCAAGTTTATACTGGAGACCGGCGCGTGACAGGGTCAACTGACTGACCACCTCGGGAAAGTCCGGCTGCAGCTCCAGCGCACGGCCAAGAGACACCGCCGCATCGCCGTACTGCCCGGCCTTGTTCCAGGCCGCCCCCAGTTGGTAATGAAGAATCCGGCTCCACGGCGCCTGCTCCGCAGCACGCTTGAGCGACTCAGCCGCCTCGTTTTGCCGGCCGGCGGATGACAGCAGCAAGCCGCGCCGCTGCAGCAGGCGCCAGTCGTTCGGCCGCGCCTTTAGCGCATTGTCGTAAATGGCCAGCGCGGCCGTGCGGTCAAGTCGCTTGGCCACACGCTGCGCCTCGTCGCGCAGTTGGCCAAGACTCTCGTCACTGTTGAGCCGGTGGTTGAACGGTGGTTGCCGCAAACGGCGAATGACACTCGCCAACACCACGCCGCGATCCCAATCGGTGTACGCCAGACGCCCCGCGCACTCGGCGACCGTCAGCCAGGAGCCGCTTGGTTTGTCGCCGTTGGAGGCGAGCTGAGACGCGATGCCATCTGCGAATAGCCTGGCCAGGCGGTGGTTCCCCTCAAACGTAAAATGAACGTGCTCGTAAAAGGTCTCGCGTCCGGCGATGCCACCTGGGTCTTGCGCATCGAGCACGGCTTGGGCATCAAGGTAAGTCACGCTGTCGGCGGCCGCTTGGCCAAGCGCGCGAGTGATCGCGTTCAGCTTCGAGTCAGCACGGAACCGCAGCGCGTCCAAGTCACGCGCCTTGACGTAACGACTGCGCGCCTCGGCAGCTTTACCCTCCGACTCGAGCGATCGAGCCTGCTGGAATTGGGCGACCGCGTCGTCCCCGGCAAACGGTGCCGAGTCGCGAAGATTCGACACGGCGCCGGACATCACGATGGGCACGCCGGCGCCGCGCCCCGCCGCGAGGATGTCCGACAGGTTTTTTTTGTACGCATCGTAAACCCAGTCGAGTTGCGGATCGTCCGCTTGAACCTGCTGGTCAAGGAACATTCCCATCCCCTTCCACTGCGAGCCGTCAGCACCCTCGTCTGGGATGCCGAAGCTCGCGATCCACTGCCCGAGCCGGAGGCGCTTAAGACCAAGACCAAGGCGGAGAGCGGCCAATGGCGGGGTTTTTTGGCCAAAAACCGTTCCGGCGCCGAACGGTCCCATCACCTCGTTGTGCCCGATGTAAAGCACCCAAAAGTCGCCGTCGAGTCCGGCGCACTCGCGGGCGAGCGGCAGAATGGCGTGGGAGTTGATCGCAGTGACGGCGGCATTAATGACCTCGAAATCGCGCCCCGGAAACCGGCCCTCGAGCAGGATCTCCAGCAGACGAGGCAAACCGAACGCCGGCTCGGGATCACCCTCTGCCGCCGACTCGCCAAAGACAAAGACGCGGATCGTGCCGGATGCTTTTTTGCGATGGAGCAGCGTCGGCTGCGACGCCCGGGCGAGCGTCGGCGGCAGGAACCGCCAAGCGAATTTTGTGTTCTCAATCAGCGCGCCGTTCTTGTGATACGGCGACGCGACAAAAAATGATGTCGGATGTCCGTAACCGGCCAAGCGAAACAGGCTCTCGGCCAATCCAATCAGCAGCGCCGGCACAGCGAGCATCAGCACGAGACGAAACAGCCAAGTGCGAGTTGCTCGGGGCTTCGGTGGGGTGGACGGCTTGTGCTCCATGCGGCGGCGGGAGCGTTACTCCGACTTTGGCTTGGCCGGTGCGATAGTGCCAAACATGTGACCACTGGCCTTGCCGTGCATCCATGTGCCAGCGTATTTGTCGCCATCGATTACCACGTGCGCACTGAAGGTGCCCAGCCCAGGGAAAGTGAGGTTGTCGAGGGAGATGACCGGCGTGTCGCCGGCCCACTTGACCGGGATCGGCAGCGGCAACGTCACATCGCGCTTGCCGTACTTGATGCGCGCGGTGAACACCCACAGATCGCCCCGCGCCATCTTCCTCACCGAGTGGATGGTGTACGACTCTGTGCGAGGCGGTGCCTCCTGTCCAGTTATAGTGAATTGGCCAGTCAACACGGCGTTGGTCAGCGTCGTTTCAAATTTCTTAAACAGGCGAGCCTGCCGGGCCTCCGCTGTCTCTGGCTTGGTGGCTGGTTCGTCGGCGCAGACTTTGGCCAATCCGACGATCAGCGCCGCGACAGTCAGTCCTCCACGAATCAGATTTGCATGCACGCGGTGACTCTCGGCTTGGCCAAGCGTCAACGCAAGCAGGAAGGACCAGAGGCGGTTTTGTGGGTTGCGTCGAGACAACCCTGTGTTAGAATACCGCCAAGCCGACAAAGGTTTGGTGAATAGCCGGTTCGCGCCGGGAGTCTGTTTACTAGAGCTGATTATGGCATCAACCGTCTGGAATAATGAAGGCAAACATTCATACCCTGATGGCTGGCAGCCTGATGCTGACCGTGGCATTGGCCGCCGGATGTGAGCGGGAGTCGAAAGGCCCTCGAGTTTACAACCACCCACCCGCGACAGTTGGCCCACCGGCCGATCTTTCGCAGTTTGACGCCCCGACACCTCCGCCCCCGGGCCCGGAAGCGCCACCCGCTCCGGCGGAAGCCCAGCCGGATCCGACCCCGCAGATTGCTGCCCCACCACCGGCAACCAACGGACTTGAACCGCATCCCGAGGTGACCGCCGTAGTGGACATGGCAAAGCGCGGCATTGGAGACGATGCACTCCTGGCTTATATTGAGAAAAACCCCATCACCCAACGGGTCTCGCCCGAAACGATTATTTTTCTCAACGACCTTGGTGTCCCAGAAAATGTGGTGGCACTGATGATCCGGCAAGGCGATACGAAAGAAGCCTCACAACCAATCGAGGCTGTGCCAATGCAACCGGTGAAGACAACGGGGCAACCGGCAGCAAGCACACCTCCGCCCACACCGATGCCAGCAACCGCTCCACCGGTGGACAACAACCAGTACTACGGCGCACTCGACCCATATGGCGATTGGATTTATGATGGAAAACACGGCTGGGTGTGGCGGCCGACTGCGGCTGTGGTGGATGTCAGTTGGCGGCCTTACCGGCAGGGCGGTCGGTGGATTTACTCTGACGTTGGCTGGTATTGGCACTCATATTACAGTTGGGGCTGGGCACCGTTTCACTATGGACGGTGGCATCGCTCCAGCCTGCACGGCTGGTACTGGGTGCCCGGTTACACATGGAGCCCAGCGTGGGTGATGTGGCGCTCCAACGATCTGTACTGCGGTTGGGCACCGCTGCCGCCGGGCTGCAACTACGTACACGGTATCGGTTACACGTGGGGTGGCTCTCACGTCGGGTTCAGCTTCGGCTTCGGGCTTGGCCACGGCTGGTTCACCTACTGCGACTACGCGCACTTGCGCCACCGCCGCCTGCACCGCCATCGTGTACGGGACAACCATGTGGCAATCATTCATAACGAGACTACGGTCGTGAACAATTACGTCACCGAAAACAACAACACAATCATCAACGCCGGCATCCCCCCGGCCGTCGTTGCCAAGAAGACACGCGAACCGGTGCAGAAAATGCGCATCCGCGAACTCGATCTCGAGATGGAGAGCATCGCACGGGTTGGGCAGATCGATGCCAACGGGAAAACCATGGCAGTCTATCGCCCAAAGGCACCTGTCCCGGGAGACACACCCGGCGAAAAACCGCGAGGCCGCACGCCTGGCACCAAGACACCACCGGGAGAATCTCCCGAGGACAAACCGGATGCTGACACGAGACTCTTGAAAAAATACGGAAATAGTACCTCCGTGGCGAACCGAAGCAAGATCAACGGCACACTGACTCCTCGAACGCTCACTCGCCCGCTGGGCCGGAGCTACAGCGGTTCTCGCAGCAGCGGAAAGATCGCCGCCTCGCCCAGCAGCACCCGGTCGGCCAAGGCCGGTCGCAGTGCCACCGCATCGGCCAAGCCAAGCGCGAGCAGCAGCCGAACGCTGACATCCACATTTAGCGCGCCAAGCACTCGTCGCTCCACGCCCTCGAAGCCCAGTTCGCGCAAAACGTACAGCCGCACGTCGCCGAGAGTGAATGTATCCCGCAAGCCCGGGGCGTCAGCCACCTCTCGATTGGTGACGCCTTCGACGCGCCGTTCAACCACGGCAAGCCGAACCGCACCGAGCTCCACATGGCAGAAACGTGCCACCCCATCATACAGCGCTCCGCGTTCGACACAGAGCCGGACGTCTCCCAAGTCAACATCCCGTCCCGCACCCTCGCGCAGTTACAGCGCTCCGCCTGCGTCCCGCTCAACCCCTTCACGGAGCTACCAGCGCTCATCGCCCAGTTACTCGGCGCCGAGTCGGTCGCGTTCTGCGCCATCACGAAGTTATTCGGCGCCAAGCAGGAGTTATTCGGCGCCATCGTCCTCATCGAGCAGTTCTTCGGAACCCTCCCGTTCGTCCGGCGGTGGAAAGGATCCACGCTGAGCGGAATAGACAACTTTAAGACGGGATGAGGGGGGACCTGCGACGCACCATTGCAGCATGCTGGCTGGTGGTGTCACTTGGCCAAGCGGCATCCGTTTTAGCCCAGGCGCGGACGCTGTACAGCAGTGGCTTCGAGCCTGAACAGGATTACAACATCGAGTTCACCCTCATTGGCCAGGACGGTTGGCTGGGGGAAGGCACTGAAGGCATCGAACCCACCGGGGGCAACGGATTGGTTGAGGACTACTTCGAGGGTTTGGGGCAGCAAGGCTACATCGGGTTTTTTGCGCCTACAGAGACCTCCGAAGATTTTGTCAACCTGTGGAGACCGGTCGAGGAGATCAAACCGGAGGAATCGAAAATAACATTCTCGGTGCTCATGATGATCATCGACTCCACCAACGACCAGCGGGACGATTTTCGCTGGAGCGTTTACAACAGTGACGTACAACGGTTGGTGACTCTGGACTTCGACAACGAGACCCGAAACATCAACTACTCACTCGACGACGACCTGTTTTTACCCACAGGGTACAGCTTTGAAAACGAGGCCCTCTACGAACTCAAGTTTGTCATGGATTTTGCCAACAACAGCTGGACGGTAACAGTCGGCAACGAGGCGCTCGTGAACGAAAAACAACTGACCACAACCGGAGCCAGCCTGACATTCGGCGATCTGGGCCCGCTTTGGGTCATCCGCAAACCCGAAACACCGGGTGACAACTACATGGTCTTCGACGAGTACAAAATCACGGTGGAAATTGGCGAAAAGCCGACCAGCACCCCACCCGCCATTGCGTGGAACGGATGGACGGATGGCGGCCAAGCAGTGCTGCTCCTAGAAGGCGATGCGACGACCGAATACACTGTCGAGGTTTCCAGTGACCTCGAAAACTGGAACGTCCTCCGTACAGCAAAGCCGGGTGAGTCGGGAAAGAAAATCGAGGACGCCGACACGCGAACCCATATTAATCGCTTCTACCGCGCCCGCACCGCGGATTGACTTGGCTAATCAAACCCCTGAATACTGAAGGGCAATCGTACGTCCAATTGGAGCTTCTTGACTTGGGAGGCTGTCTCAAGTAAAAACCGCCTCCCTTCGCGACGGCCAGGCGACCACGAAGAAAAATTACGACAGATTTTTTGCCATGTTGAAACAAATTGTTACATTCATACTCATCGGTGGGTTTGCCGTGTCGCAAAGCACGACCGCAGAACCCGTGGAGATTGATGACCTAAAGGCCAACATGGCCAAGCTAGCTGCCAAACTGCCGCCCGCAGCCAAAAAGCAAGTCAGCTACAAGAAAGACATCCAGCCATTGTTCGAGAAATCATGTGTCAATTGCCACGGTCCTAAGAAAAAGCCCAAGGGCAAGTATCGCATTGACACGCGCGAACTCGCGCTCAAGGGCGGATCCGAGGGAGTTTCTCTCATTCCGGGAAAAAGCAAGGAAAGCCCGTTCAGCTATTATCTCATCGACCAGGTCGTGGATTTCGAGATGCCGCCGAGCGGCAAACGCGAGAAATACCCGGTACTGACCAAGGAACAGATCGGCCTCGTCCTGGCCTGGATCGACCAAGGCGCCAAGTACGACAACTGATTCCGCTCCCTCGATGGCGCGCCGTAAAAAGATCCTTATTGTTACTGATGATTCAGGGGAATCGTACGAGATTCTTCATGCCAAGCACCGTTTCGAGGAAGAAGGTTGGACGGCGCAGATCGGAGCCACGAAAAAGAAGCGACTCCACGGCGTCATCCACGACTTCGAACCGGGCTGGAACACCTACATCGAGCGGACCGGCTACCTGATCGACGCCGACATCGCGCTTAGCCAAGCCAAGGCATCGAACTACGATGCCATCCTGCTGATCGGTGGGCGGGCTCCCGAATTCCTTCGTCACAACACCAAACTGCTCAAACTCGTGCAGGCGTTCAATCGGCAGGGCAAATGGGTTTTCTCCATCTGCCACGGTATCCAGATCCTGATCGCCGCTGGCATCGCCGAGGGCCGAAAGCTCACCAGCTATTGCAATATCCGCTTTGAAGTCGAGCAGGCCGGCGCCAAGTGGGTGAACAAGCAAAGCGTGATTGACGGCAATTTCATCACCGCGCAAACGTGGGAAAGCCACCCCGATTTTTACCGCGACATCTTTGCGAAACTGCGAAAAGGCTGAATCCTCGCGACACATTTCTCCCACCCCGACCTCGACTTTCAGGCCGGGTTTTTTTATTGCACAGCCCGTGGGCATCACACCGCAACAACTCGCCGCCATGCAGCAACGCCTCGCCAGCGGCGGTACAGACACCCAAGCCACCCAAGCCAAGCCAGTCGGCCCGCAGGTCATCATCGGCATCGATCCCTCACTGCGCGGCACCGGCTACGGCGTCATCGACACCGCCCAAGTCACCCCCTCCACCCTGTGCCAAGGCACCATCCGATGTCCTGCCGAGTGGCCACTCTCCCGCTGTCTGCGGGAAATCTCCGAAACGATCGAGGGTGTTCTCCTGAAAAATCAGCCGACCGTGGCCGCCGTCGAAGGATTGTTCTTTGCGCAAAACATTCGCACGGCGCTTGTCATGGGGCAGGCGCGCGGAGCCGCCATGGCAACCTTGGCCAACGCCGGGCTGGAGGTATTCGAGATCGCGCCGCGCAAGGTCAAGCAAGCCATCGTCGGCTACGGTGCAGCGCAAAAGGAAGCGGTCGCCAAGATGGTGCAGACCCGCCTGGCACTGTCCGAACTGCCGGAGCCCGACGCCGCTGACGCCCTCGCCATCGCCCTCACCTACGCCCAGTCCATCGGAACATCCCTCCCCGATCCATCCATCAAGTTGGTGTAGGCCTCACCTTGGTCAAGGTGCGGAGGGGGATTCAGAAAATCTTTCAAGGTTGTCCGGAGCCTGCGCCCCCTGTAGTTTTTCCCACCGAGTGCAACTTCACTTTCATTCGCCATTCGTCGGCATGTCGGCACGGATCACCCTTGTGCTCCTTGGATGCGCATGCCTTCCTGGCTGCGGTCCCGACGAACGATCCGAGAAACAAACCACCGAGCCTCCCGTTGAACAGTCGCCAAGGAAAATCGCACCAACCAAACTGGAACAAACTCCGCGACCGACCAACGCTCAGAAACCACTCTCAGGAAACAATCCCCAATTTCGAGGGACTGCCCAAACCATGGAGAGGGAGCGGCTTCGCCTTGACCGGACAGTTTACCGACACGAAATGGAGGCTCAGGCCTACGGGAGCACCTTTGTTTCGCTGTGGGATCGCCTCCGCTCAACCGAACCATTCAAGGTACTGCGGCAATTCCCATTCGTCCGACTGGAATACCGACTGCCAACTGAGTGGAAACCGCTACCCTTGGGCATGGCCGGCATTCGGCAGGCGATGCTCAACGGCAAGCCGATCTCGCTAGATAATCCCGGTTACCTTGCAAAGCTGAAAGAACTGGAAGATGCCGGTTGGAAGATTATTCAGACGGAGTGGCATCATTCCGAGTTTCGCCCGGACAAAAACGGTCGAGCGCCGCAGTCTGTTATTTCGTTCGAGATCCATTCAACAAAGGCGAATGCCCAACAACGTTGCATCATCAAGGGCCAGCTTGAAGTGACGTGGACGCTGCACAAGACCAACTCCGGTCTACGCATTCCGGGCACGATCAAGGTTCAGGATGCATCAATCACAGACTATATCGGCAAACCTGCATTCGCTGAGTTGCTGAAGATTGATCCCAAGAAGGTGGATGCCCGCCTCTTTCCGCGGGTGAGTCCTCTGATGGTTTACGACCTCAACAAGGACGGCCTGCCGGAAATTGTTCTCGCCGGCTGCAACCTCATTTACTGGAACCTTGGTGACGGCAAGTTCCAGCATGAACCGATGCTCGAATACCCCATCATGCCGCTCGGCGAAGCAGGCATCCTTTCCGATTTTAACGGCGACGGCCATGTGGACTTTGTTTCATCCGGAAAAGAGGACGGCCTGTTAAAACTCTGGACAAGCTCCGCCGATGGCCGATTCACCGCCCCACCCAGTGCCTGTTTCCAGACCCGGCTCCAGGACCCGCACGCGATGACGGCCGGGGACATCGACCTTGATGGCGATCTTGATCTCTTTGTCGGCCAATGGAAACAACCGTACCTTGCCGGGTCAATGCCGACACCCTACTACGATGCCCGGGACGGCTACCCCGACTACCTCCTGTTAAACGATGGCTCCGGCCGGTTCAGTGACGTTACCGAGTCGGCCGGACTCGGCCCGAACCAGAACAGGCGAACCTTCAGCGCCTCCCTTGCCGATCTGGACGGTGATGACGACCTGGACCTGTTGGCTGTTTGCGACTATGCCGGCATTGATCTTTATCGCAATAACGGGAGCGGACAATTTGAAGACATGTCGAACCAGTGGGTCGACAAACGGCACGGATTCGGGATGGCTCATGCCATCAACGACTTCGACGGGGACGGGATTCTTGACATCTACATGGTCGGCATGAGTTCCACCACCGTCGCTCGCCTCAACAAGCTGGGTTTGAGTCGGAAGGGTTTTGAAAAAATCGATGCCATGCGCACGCCGATGACCTACGGCAACCGGTTGCTTCTCCGGAGGGACAACCGCTTTCAGCAACCGCTCTACAGCGACGAGACGGCAAGAACCGACTGGTCATGGGGCTGCGGCTCGTCTGACTTTGACAACGACGGCGACATCGACCTCTACATCGCCAACGGGCAACTAAGCGGCAACTCGGTCCTAGATTACGACCCACGCTTTTGGTGCCACGACGTGTACACCGGCAACTCCCAGCCAGACAGGACACTCGAAACATTCTACTCCGTCACCCTTCAAGGGCTCGGCTCCGACTTTTCCTGGGCCGGCTTCCTGCACAAC
>Ga0163108_10003984_pt1 | contig 10460 bp, 10 predicted proteins | sample Fk1155metaG_FD_109644 | JGI IMG/M metagenome (GOLD analysis project Ga0163108, IMG submission 109644) | Marine microbial communities from the Central Pacific Ocean - Fk160115 155m metaG | ecosystem: Environmental > Aquatic > Marine > Oceanic > Photic zone | place: The Central Pacific Ocean...
CATATAAAACATGGAGCCATGATAGTTATTATTTAACCAGTCATTAAGGTGGCGTTCATCTTCTTGAATATTAATATCACTTATACCAATATCATCAAATCCTAGTTCAATAGACCATTGTGTGATTAAAGATTTTAATTGATTAAGATGATCCATTTTTTATCGATAAGTCTTTTGACTATAAGATCAGTATAATATTTATCATGAGTATTTCTGAACAATATATCTACGATCCATCAACTGTTGCTGAAGTTGACAATAGAGCTATTCATGAATTCAGTATGCCCGGTATAGAATTAATGGAAAAGGCAGCAGCCTATGCATTTCAGTGTTCACAAGAATGCTTTCCAAATATTGATTCAATCCAGATCTTTTGTGGGAGCGGCAATAATGCTGGAGATGCTTATTTATTTGGATGTTATGCGATTGATCATGGGATTACTACCAGCGTCATTTATCTTTCTAATCCAAAGACCTTAAAAGGCGATGCTTATTCAGCTTATCAAAGGTATAAAGCAAAAGAAGGTAAATTAATTCAGTGGCATGAAAATATTAGCATCAATTGTGACTTGATTATTGATGGTATTTTTGGGATCGGGATTAATCGACCAGTAAAAGGCATCTTCCTGAAAGCGATTGAATTAATTAACCAAAATTCAACACCTGTTTTATCTTTAGATATTCCCTCTGGTTTATCGGGAGAAAATGGAAAAATAATGGGCAGCTCTGTGAGAGCGGATCTTACCATCACTTTTGTTGGTAAAAAGATAGGCTTGTACATTAATGACGGTCCTAAGGTAAATAAAAGAATAAAGTATTCAAATTTAGACATACCAGAGGTTTGCTTTGAAAAAGCAAGACCAATACTTGAAGAGACCAATAAATCTCATATAAGTCAAATTTTACGTCAGAGAAAGAAAGATTCTCACAAAGGAAATTTTGGACATGTACTTGTGGTAGGTGGCAACCATGGTATGGGAGGAGCAGTAAGAATAACCGCTGAAGCAGCACTTAGAACTGGTGCAGGCCTAGTGAGTGTTATCACCACTAGTGAAAATGCACAAACTATTCTAAAAATAAGACCCGAAATCATGACACATGCACTAGAGAGTGATCACAAAAATCTTCCACATATTATTGATAGTGTTGATGTTATAGCTATAGGACCTGGACTAGGCCAGGACCAATGGGCTATGGGTTTATATGATGCTGTTTTAGAATCAAACAAACCTCTTATTTTAGATGCAGATGCTTTAAATATATTAGCTAAGAATCCTCAGCAAAATGAGGATTGGGTTTTGACCCCTCATCCTGGTGAAGCAGCAAGGCTTTTAGCTTGTTCTAATTCTGAGATTCAGAGTGATCGATTAAAGAGTCTTAAAAACCTTTGCGATGGCTTTGGCGGTGTTGTTTTACTTAAAGGGCAAAACACCTTAATTGGTCGAAAAGCAAAAATTCCCCATATGATCTCAGCTGGTAATCCTGGTATGTCTACAGCAGGAATGGGAGATTTATTGACTGGCATAATATCAGGATTGTATGCTCAATTTAGAGACCAAGATTTACAACTGCTAACATCAGTTTCAGCACTAATCCATTCCACGGCCGGAGATAGGGCTGCTAGATCTGGCGAAAGAGGAATTGTAGCAACAGATTTATTTGTTGAGTTAAAAGATTTACTCAACCCATGATTGTTAAAAGTGAAAATGAAATGATTAACTTGGCTTACAAGTCAGGTCATCAATTAGCTAAATCAAGTCTACAAAATTTGGTGATATACCTGTCAGGAGATTTAGGATCAGGAAAGACCACTTTCAGTAAAGGGTTAATTAGAGGGTTAGGGTTTGATGGCCTAGTGACAAGCCCAACATTTAGTTTGATCGAAAGAATTGAAACTGAATTATTTTTAATATTACATATTGATTTATATCGACTTGAAAGAGCAGAAGAAATAATAGAACTCGAACTTCATGAAGAGCCGAATTATAACAAACCATCAATTATGATTATTGAATGGCCTGAAAAAGGCCATAATCTAATTTTACCACCCAATATAGAGATTAGTTTTGAAATCACCAAAATTGATGATGAGAGACAAATACGGTTAAAGGATGATACCAATAAACTAGGAAATACATTTAATAATTGGTTAGAGTAGACTCAAAACTATTTAAAGGACAAGTATTAGTAACTATTTAAAAATTTCAGTCCTCAGTTTGATTACGATGTTAATAGCCAATACAGCTGGTGCAAAAGCTGTATTAGAAAACATCAGAACCAGCAAGCAATCTTTAGAAACAAGATTGGTTTTTGATTTAACAGATTCAGTTAATTATAAAATCTTTACTCTTAATAGACCCAATCGATTGGTCATTGATTTATATAATGCTGAAATTAGTTCTAGCCTTAAATCATCGTATGGAAGTAATGGGTTAATTAAGCAGATCAGGTTAGCAAGGAATAGTAGAAATAAATCAAGAATTGTAATTGAGACCACCGAGATCGTTTTTTATAAGGTAGAAAAAATTCCTAAAGGGTCCAATAAGAACTTCAGAGTTGTTGTTGATCTGAAGAAGGGTTATGAGGGCAGCAGAAAGCTTTTAGCATCATCAGTAAATCGTAATGAATTGATTGTCGCAATAGACCCAGGACATGGAGGAAAAGATCCTGGAGCAAGAGGTTCTAAGGTTATCGAGAAAGATCTAGTTTTAAAAATTTCAAAACGCTTAAAGAAACTTATTGATTCAGAGAAAAATATGAAAGCCTTTCTAACTAGAACTGATGATAGTTTTCCATGTCCAGGAGGTAAAAAGAATTGTGCCCAGCTTGAGTCATTGAGTGAACGCATAAGCCGAGCAAAGAAGGGTAAAGCAGACCTATTAATTTCAATTCATGCTGATGCATTTACAGACCCTACAATTAGAGGGGCAACACTTTATGCTTTACCTGATTCTAGAAAAGTTTCTAAGGGAAGTACCTACAAGATTATGTATCGACCAAAAACTAAATCAAATATGAATCTTAAATCAGGTGTTTCAAAAAGATCAATTTCTACTCTTAAAACACATCAAGTTGATACTCATGATCAGAGTATTGAGATTGGCAGTCATATACTTGATGCAATGAAAAAAGATGTCAGATTAAGAAAGCTATCTCCTAGGGAAGCAGCTTTTGCAGTCCTTAAGTCAACTGAAATTGCTTCAGTTCTTATAGAAACCAGTTATCTGTCCAATAAAAACGATGAAGCTTTTCTTGTCAACCCAAAAAACCAAGATAAGATAGCTAAAGCAATTGTGAGAGGGATTAAATCCTATTCATCAGATGCAAAACAACAATTATCAAAATAAATGCATATAGATATTATTCTCGAACCTGACCTTGATCCGAGTCAAATAAAGGAACTCGGAGTCAAGGCTGAAGAATACGGTGTCAATGCTTTATGGACCTCAAATTATTTCTCCCACTGGGATCCTTTTCTGAGTTTAGTGCCTTTGTCTGAGTCAACTAAACAACTTAAATTTGGCCCACTCGCAGTCAGTCCTTTTGAGATGCATCCTCTCAAGATAGCCAATTCATTGATAAGTCTTAATGAAATGAGCAATGGAAGGGCTCAGGTCGCGGTTGGAGCAGGGGAAGGTAATATTACAGCAATGGCTTTGGAAACCCCAAAAAAAGTTGTTTTAGCTGTTAGAGAAGCCTTAGAGATAATTATTCAAGCTACCAAAAATCAACTCTCAGACCAATATCAGGGCGAACACTTTTCGGTTAATTTACCTTGTGATTATTCTTGGGCGAAATCATCCAGACCTTTAGTTTATGGAACTGCTTATAAACATATGATGATGCGAATGGAAGGGCGTGTTGCTGATGGTGTGTATATTGGTGCTACACCACCAGAAATTATATTTTCAGCAATTGAAAATATAAAAATTGGGATTGATAAGAGAGTCAATAATGAGCAGAGAGTCGAAATTAATAGTTTTTGGGCTTGGCATATTAAAAAAGATAAAGAGGAGGCTTATAGAGAATCAAGAAGAGAATTAGCCTGGAGAGCTAGAAAGCTTGAATTGGAACTCTTAGAAAATTATTTTAACCCTGAAGACAGCCAACTAATTACAGAAAATTTTGAATCATTTGTTGATGCTTATTTTGATCGTTCTGGAAATATAAAAAATATACCTATTGATTTAGCAAACCACCTCTGCGAAGTCTTTACTTCCACAGGTGGTATAGAGGATATCGATAGAGAAATAGTGCGTTTCAAGGCATTTGAAGCAGCTGGACAGACCCAGCTTTCTTTGAGATTGCATGATGATCCCATGCAAGCGCTAGATCTCATAGGCCAAATGGTAATTCCTCATTTCAAATGACTCGGATTTAATGTCACAGACAGTAATTACATTAAGAGGTCCCACAGCTTCCGGAAAAACTGATTTAGCTATTTCACTTATTAAAAAACTCCCGCTTGAAATAGTAAGTGTTGATTCAGTTATGGTTTATCGAGGACTTGATATTGGTTCAGCAAAACCCAATCAACAGATTTTAGATCAATACCCGCATCACTTAGTCAATATATCTGATCCAGAGAATGATTATTCACTAGGTAAGTTTTTTAAAGACGTTACTAAAGCAATACAACTCATTACTCAGAATAAGAAAATTCCAATTCTTGTTGGCGGCACTATGATGTATTTCAATATTTTATCAAAAGGTTTGAGTAATTTACCTTCTTCCGATCTTGATATAAGAAACAGATTAGAACATCAGGCTGAATTAATGGGCTGGCCAGAGTTACATAAACAACTATCAGAAATTGATCCTAGAAGTGCGACTAAAATTAAACCCAATGATAAACAAAGAATTCAAAGAGCATTAGAAGTGTTTGAATTAACTGGCAAACCATTGAGTGAATTCTTTAAAGATCAGAAGAACACTAAAAATTATAATTTCTTTAACATCTGTTTACTCCCAACTAATCGTGATCGTCTTTATCAAAGAATTAACTCAAGATTTACTAAAATGTTGAGTGATGGCTTGGTAGATGAAGTCAAAAATCTACTTGCATCTAGTAATATAAGTCCTTCTAATAATTCAATGAAATCAATTGGATACAGAGAGATATGTGCTTTTATAGAAAATAAAACAACGTTAGAAGTAGCCGAACAACAAGCAACAATGGCCACAAGAAGATTGGCCAAACGTCAGATAACTTGGCTACGTTCTTTAAAAAGGCAGAACAGTTATGATATTTTTGAAAAAAATTTAGTACAAAAAATAAGTGACCTAATTTCTCAGGAATTTAAATTATAGGACTGAAAGTTGAAGACAAGTAATAGAGGAATTAAATCATATTTGGTAATCATTAATTCACCAAAGGGATCAGTTGAGAATGATAATGAAGAGTTTATCTCATTGACATTATCCGCAGGTACAATCATCAGTGGAATCACTTATGTAAACATCAAGCAATTCAATAGAAATACTCTAATAGGTAAGGGTAAATTACAGTCAATTAAGAAAGATATCGAGTCAACTGATATCGATCTTATTATATTCAATAAAGATCTAATTGCATCCCAGGAGCGTAATTTAGAAAAATTTTTTAAACATCCAGTAATTGATCGAACTCGCTTAATATTAGATATCTTTGCCAAACGAGCACAAACAAATAGTGGTAAGTTGCAAGTTGAGCTAGCTCAATTAAAACATTTATCAACACGACTAGTTAGAGGTTGGACACATCTTAAAAGACAAAAAGGAGGGATTGGATTAAGAGGCCCTGGTGAAAAACAGTTAGAGACTGATAGAAGGTTATTGCAAAAGAGAATAAGTTCTATAGAGCTAAAACTAAAAAAAATTCATACGCAAAGAAAAACAAACAGAAAATCTAGAAACAAAGTTATGAAGAATGTTGCTTTAGTTGGGTACACTAACGCTGGTAAATCAACATTATTCAATTCTTTAAGTGACTCTAATACTTTTGTAGCTGATAAATTGTTTGCTACTTTGGATCCCATTTTTAGACCCATTAATATTTCAAATAATAGGCGAGTGGTGATAAGTGATACAGTAGGATTTATTAGGGAATTGCCACCCGAATTAATAGATGCTTTTTTGTCTACCTTAGAGGAGGTTTCTAATGCTGATCTTTTAATTCATGTACTTGATTCTAGTGATCGTTTTATGCATCAGAATAAACAATCAGTTGAAACTATATTAAAACAGATAAAAGCTGATCAAATACCCACCATATATGCTTATAACAAAATTGACCTAGTCAAAAAAGGCCTTGACTTACTAAACACACATCAACATATAGAGGTCTCAGCAAAAGAAGGCACAGGTACCGATAAGTTGATAGAATCAATTGCTTTGATGATTAATCCACAGCCAATAAAGTGCATACTGAGAATTAATGTCAATGAGTCAAAGATAAGAGCACAAATATATTCTGTTGCTAATGTCATACAAGAGTGCCTTATTAGTGAAAATACATTAGAATTAGCAATTGAGATTGACGAGAGAAATCTTTTAAAATTGAAAAAAAATAAAAAAATCAAAGCTATTGAGAGTAAACTAACGAACTCTTCAAAAGAATATAAATTTAATTAGGAGTTATTAGAAATTATGGCGTTCAATGATCAAGGAAATGGTAAATCTCCCTGGGAGTCAAAACAAAATCAACCACCTGATTTAGATCAGATTGTTGATGAATGGCAAAAGCGATTTAACCAATTATTTGGTGGCGGTGGTAAACCTGGTGGCCGAAATACAAGAAAAGGACCATCGACATATCTGCTAATAGGGATGGCTTTAATCCTCTGGGTTCTGACAGGGTTATATCAAATTGATGATTCTGAAAGAGGAGTGGTCTTAAGATTCGGTGAGTATCATCAAACAACAACACCAGGACTGAAATGGCGTATACCGTGGCCGGTTGACACAGTTGAAGTGGTCAACGTTAATGTTGTAAATCGATTTAAACAACAAACCACAATGCTGACATCAGATGAGAATATTATCGTCGTAGATTTAGTGGTTCAATACAGGAAAACTAATCCTGTAGATTATCTATTCAATGTACGAGATGCAGAAGAAACTCTTAATGAGGTTAGTGAAAGTGCTATCCGTGAAGTTGCAGGTAAAACTAAATTAGACTTCATACTAACTGAAGGCAGAAGTAGTATTGCACTTCAAACTCAAGAACTTATTCAACAAACACTTGATGATTACGGTACAGGAATTTCTATAACCAAGGTGAATCTGCAAGATGCTAACTTTCCCTTGCAAGTTGAAGATGCTGTCCAAGATGCCATTAAAGCTAGAGAGGATAAGGAAAGATATTCGTTCGAGGCAGAAGCCTATGCTAACGATATCGTTCCTAAAGCTAGAGGTGAAGCAGCAAAGATGCTACAAGAAGCAGAAGCTTATAAAGAAATGGTCGTTGCTGATGCTGAAGGTGATGCTGATCGATTCAGTAAATTACTTTTCGAGTATCAGTTAGCACCTCAAGTTACTCGAGATCGTTTATATATTGAGGCAATTGAAAGTGTGTATGCTAATTCTAATAAAGTATTAATGGATTCAGAGGGTAGTGGTAATTTAATTTATTTACCTATTGATAAATTACTAGAAAAGAATCAATCAAAACAATTGAATCAAACATTCGTTCCAAATCAGTCAATTGATACTCCATCATCACAGAACCAAAATCAAGATCCAAGGATTAGGAGGGTAAGATAGTGAGAAATATATTTGTATTTGTAATTGTTTTCATCGTTCTCATTATTTCTAATAGCTTATTTACTGTAGATGAAAGAGAACATGCTCTTAAGTTTAGGTTTGGTGAGATCATTCAAACAGATTATGAACCTGGGCTACATTTTAAGGTCCCATTTGTTAATAATGTTCAGAAGTATTCAAAACAGATTTTAACAATTAATAACCCACAAGAATTGTTCTTAACTAAAGAGAAGAAAAACCTTTATGTTGATTTTTTTATTAAGTGGAAAATTAATAACACACAAGATTATTACCGATCTACAGGTGGTGATGAACTGGTTGCATCTCAACGTTTACTTGAAACCGTTAAGGACGGAATTAGATCAGAATTTGCTAAAAGAACTGTAGTCGAAGTGGTCTCTAAAGAAAGAAGGGAGATAATGTCTGAAATGCTTAATGATGCAGCAATGAATGCTAGAAATCTTGGTATCAATCTAATCGATGTTCGTGTTAAGAGAATTGAACTTTCCGATGAGGTTAGCGAATCAGTCTACAATAGGATGAGACAAGAAAGAGCTAGAATCGCTTCAGAATTAAGAGCAGAGGGCAGTGAATCAGCTACTAAAATACGAGCAGGAGCAGACAGAGAAAGAACAGTTATTCTAGCTAATGCTTATAGGGATTCTCAGAAACTTAGAGGTGATGGCGATGCTAAATCAGCTAATATCTATGCCACTGCCTATAATGAAGACCAAGAATTCTATTCATTTTATAGAAGCATTCAGGCTTACAAAAACTCTATAGGTACTGGGAATGATATATTGGTATTGGATGGCGAAGGAGACTTCTTTAAATACTTAAATAACCAGAAACCAGAAGAATAATAAAAACTAATTCTAATGGGTTTTAAGGAATTATTTATTGCCATTGGTCTTGTTCTTATTTTTGAAGGATTGATACCTTTTATATCTCCAAGTTTTTATAAACGTTCTCTCCTGCAACTAAAAGAGATTCATGAAAACTATCTTAGAATTTTTGGATTGGTTTTAATTATTCTTGGTGTAATAATTATCAACTTCATTTAAGAGAAAAGAAGAAATGAGTAATTCATTAATTGTTGTAGGTGCTCAGTGGGGTGATGAAGGTAAAGGCAAAGTTATTGATTTACTGACTAGCCAAGCTGAGGCAGTCGTACGCTTTCAAGGTGGCCATAATGCAGGACATACTTTGGTTATCAATGGTCAAAAAACTGTTCTCCATTTAATACCCTCAGGAATATTTAACGATGCAAAGTGTATTATTGGTAACGGTGTTGTTCTTCATATTCCAACTCTTTTAGATGAAATTAAATCACTAATAACAAAAAATATTGATATAGAAACTAAACTTTTAATTAGCTCTCAATGTCCTTTAATACTTCCCACCCATATTTTATTAGATGACGCCAGAGAAAACGCATTAGGTAATCAAGCCATAGGAACAACGGGAAGAGGTATAGGGCCAGCTTATGAAGATAAAGTAGCTAGAAGGGCTATACATCTTATGGACCTATTAGACCCAGTCATCTTTAAACAAAAGCTTAGTACTCTTATGTCCTATCATAATTTCATTCTGGAGAATTTATACCAGGCAAAACCAGAAGACACAGAAAAAGTTGGAGATTTATGGTTGTCATTTGTTGATACTATTAGGCCTTTTATTGCTGATACTACTAGTGTAATTAATACAATGCTTAAAAATAAATCCAATGTTTTATTTGAAGGTGCACAAGGCAGTATGCTTGATATCGATCACGGAACCTATCCCTATGTGACCTCATCAAATACTGTAGCAGGCGCTGCTTCAACAGGAACTGGAATTGGACCAGGTGCATTTAATAAAATCTTAGGCATAACTAAAGCTTACACAACAAGAGTTGGGTCAGGCCCGTTTCCAACTGAGTTGGATGATGATAATGGGAAACATCTTGCTGATGTAGGAGTTGAGTTTGGTGCAACCACAGGACGTCCTAGAAGATGTGGGTGGTTAGATGTAGTTGCCTTAAGAAAAGCCATAATTAATAACTCTATATCACATTTATGTCTGACTAAATTAGATGTTTTAGATGGATTAGATGAAGTATATGTTGCTGTAGAGTATGAAATATTGGGAGATCGATATTCAACAATGCCAAACATTAACAAAGAACACTTAATTAACTGTAAACCAATTTATAAAAAGTTTGAGGGATGGAAAGAATCAACATCTGGAGCGACAACTATTAACCAACTTCCAGAGCAAGCTAAGCAATTTATTTCAGCTATAGAATCGCTTCTCTCAACTAAAGTGGCTTTAATTTCTACTGGACCTGATAGAAAAGACATAATTGTTCTAGATAAATTCTTTAATTAATGAGTAAAGAATCTTTTATTTATGGAATTAATTCAGTTACTGAAGCTCTTAAGTATGAATCAGAAAGAATAGTAAAAATATTCTTCGTTGAAAATCATAGAAACAATAGAATTACATCTATTATAAGGCAATCAGATAAGATAAATATTCTTTCAGAAGCGGTCACAAAAGAGTTTCTTCAACACCTATTGTCAACATCCAAGAATCAAGGTATAGCAGCAACACTAAAACAAAGGAATTATTTTGATGCAAAAACTTCTATCCATTATTTGAAGAGTATTGAATCACCTTTAGTTCTTATTCTAGATGATCTGGATGATCCAAGAAATATAGGAGCATGTTATAGA
>Ga0163108_10003987_pt1 | contig 10457 bp, 6 predicted proteins | sample Fk1155metaG_FD_109644 | JGI IMG/M metagenome (GOLD analysis project Ga0163108, IMG submission 109644) | Marine microbial communities from the Central Pacific Ocean - Fk160115 155m metaG | ecosystem: Environmental > Aquatic > Marine > Oceanic > Photic zone | place: The Central Pacific Ocean...
CCCTTGCAGGCCCTTACCTTGTTGAACGACGAAATGTTCGTCGAGCTGGCTCAACTCTTGTCCCGGGAAGCTGTCAAGCTTCCCCAGGGGACACAGGTCGAATTCTTCTTCCGCAAATTCCTCACCCGGTCACCGACGCCAACCGAAAGAGTCCTCGTGCAAAAGTTTCTCCAAGCGCAGCGTGAACGTCTGGGTCAAGGTGAACTGGACGCCTCGCAAATCATGGATCAAAAAAACGCCTCGGATGAATTGGCTGCCTTGGCCTTACTAGCTCGTGCTATCATGAACTTGGACGAAACTCTTAACAAACAATGAACCCCTCCACTTCAAGTTTCCTTCAGGCCCGTACCCGCCGTCATTTCTTTGAGGATTGCGGCCTTGGTCTCGGCAAGATTGCCTTGGCTTCCCTGTTCGCGGGAGAGTTGACTGGAAAGTCTTTCGGCAAGCGCCCTCTTGATTTTAGTGCCAAGGCGAAGCGAGTTATCTTCCTCTTCATGGCAGGTGCTCCCAGTCAGCTCGAATTGTTCGACTACAAACCTAGGTTGTTGGAACTTGAGGGTAAGCCGATCCCGCCTTCCATCATCAAGGGCCAGCGCTATGCCTTTATTCAACCGGATGCTGCCGTCCTTGGTCCGCGTTTCCACTTCGCCAGGCACGGCGAATCAGGAGCCGAGCTTTCGGAAGCACTGCCACATTTGGCCAAGGTCGTCGATGAGCTCGCCATCGTAAAGTCCGTCCAAACTGATTTTTTCAACCACGCTCCTGCTCAACTTTTCTTTAACACGGGCAGTGGCATTCCTGGCCGTCCCAGCATGGGATCTTGGCTAAGCTACGGCATCGGAAGCGAGGCCAATGACTTACCCGGCTTCGTCGTCCTCAAGAGCGGTGGCAGCTTGAGCGGTGGTGCCGCTATGTGGAACTCGGGATTCCTGCCATCCGAGCATCAAGGCGTACCTTTTCGAGCCCAAGGTGATCCCATACTGCACGTTTCCAATCCGCCGGGCATCGACTCGCGGGCTCAGCGCGATTCACTGGACCTTATACGTGACCTGAACAGGGAGCGTTTGGACATCGTCGGTGATCCCGAGATCACTGCTCGCATAGATGCTTATGAAATGGCCTACCGCATGCAGTCTCAAGCTCCCAAGTTGATGGATCTTTCGCAGGAAAGCCAAGCCACCCTCGACCTCTACGGAACCAAACCGGGTGAATCCAAGGCATCCTTCGCGAAAAACTGTTTACTGGCCCGTCGCCTCGCCGAACGCGGTGTACGATTCATTCAGGTTTATCATTCCGGTTGGGACGCCCACTCGAATGTGGAGGGCAACGTAAGGAACCAGGCCAAGCAGACTGACCAGGCATGTGCCGCCCTTATACAAGACCTCAAACTGCGTGGCATGCTGGAGGATACACTCGTCGTCTGGGGAGGCGAATTCGGGCGCACACCCATGGTCGAGGCCAGCGTCGCCTTGGGTCGCAGCAAAGGTCGTGACCATCATCCGCAGGCCTTCACCATGTGGTTTGCCGGGGGAGGCATAAAGCCTGGCATCAGCGTCGGTCAGACGGACGAACTGGGCTTTCACATAGTGGAGAATCCTGTCCACATCCATGATGCCCAGGCTACGATCCTGCATCTCCTCGGCATTGACCACCGCCGCCTGACTTTCCGCGCTCACGGGCTTGATTTTAGCCTAACCGGTGTGGAGGAACACCATCCCGTCAAGGCCGTGCTGGGATAATTGTCAGGCTTTTTTCAACGGAACCGTGATCGCGGCGCAAGTCGAGCAGAATCTCCAGATACGCGCCGCCGCTGGCGCCTTGCACGTAGGCTCCGTCTGCGTCATTGCTTGCCTTGAATTGTTCTGCGGCCGTTATATACGAATAACGGGGAGGAGTTAAAATTCTCTACGAAGGACTGGGGATGCATTGATAGCCTTTAGTTTTAATTAACTCAGTGATCGAAGAAGACCATGAGAATCCTGATTCATCTGCTTGTTGTAAAATTTACGCTGTTCTGTATTGAGGCCGAGATTCAGGCAAAACCTGACAGGCTGAACATTGTCTTCATCCTCGCCGACGACCTAGGCTGGAGCGATACCACGCTGTACGGCACGACCGCATTTTATGAGACGCCGAACATTGAGCGTCTGGCCAGGCGCGGGCGGCTTTTCACCAATGCCTACACAGCCCATCCACTCTGTTCTCCGACGCGCTCCAGCATCATGACCGGGCTGGAACCGGCTCGGACCGGTTTTATCGGTGCGGCCGGTCATGTGCCCAATGTCGTTCTCGAAAAGAAACTTGTTTCACGGGCCCAACCCATCCGGAAAGTTCTGACGCCACAAAGTGTCTCTCGGCTCGATACCAAGTACACCACCTTGGCGGAGGTCATCCGTTCGGCAGGTTACGCCACCGGGCACTTTGGCAAATGGCACCTGGGGCGAGAACCGTATTCACCGCTGAAGCATGGCTTTGATATAGACGTTCCGCATTGGTGGGGCCCCGGTCCCGCCGGTTCCTATGTGGCACCCTGGCGCTTTCCCGATGAGCTTGATTTTGATCCGGACACGCCCAACCAGCACATCGAGGACCGTATGGCCAAGGAAGCCGTCACTTTCATTGAGGAAAACCGGGACCGACCGTTCTTTCTGAACTACTGGGCATTCTCCGTGCATGGCCCTTGGGATGGGAAAAAGAAACTAATTGCGAAGTACGCTAAGAAGGCCGATCCAGAAAATCCGCAGCGACTCCCTGTTTATGGTGCCATGGTGGAGAGCCTCGATGATGCAGTCGGCACACTGCTCGATACTCTGGATCGCCTGAAGCTCTCAGAGAACACCATCATCGTTTTCTTTTCGGACAACGGCGGCAACATGTATAGCAAGGTGGATGAGATCACCGTGACCAGCAACGCTCCGCTGCGTGGTGGCAAGGCCACGATATACGAAGGCGGTTCGCGCGTGCCCTGCGCGGTTGTCTGGCCCGGTAAGACAAAGCCCGGAAGCAAGAGTGATGCGTTGCTGACCAGCACCGACTGGTATCCCACGCTGTTAGAAATGATCGGGATCAAAAAACCGGAGGGCTTGAAGTTGGATGGATTTAATCAGGTGCCTGCCCTCTTGGGGAAATCCGGTCCACGAAAGTCGGTCTGTTGTTTTGTGCCAAGCTATTTTTCCAAGCCTGGTACCATCCCCTCGACCTACCTGCGGCACGGCGACTGGAAGCTCATCCGTTTCCATGGTGACGGAGAGAAGGGTGCAGACCGATTTGAACTCTACAATCTAAAGGACGACATCAGTGAAACCCGCAATCTCGCTTCAGCCCACCCTGCCTTGGTGCGGGAAATGGAAGCACGGATCTCGGCCCACCTGAAAAATACCGAAGCCCTCCTGCCACTCCCGAATCCCGCTTACAACCCGAAAGCGAAACCAGCGGCATCAAAGCCCAAACCCAAACGCCCTAACCCCGGAGAGATCCTGAACCGGCGCGATGCAAACAAGGATGGCTCGATTACCCTCAAGGAATACATTGGCAACCCGAAGAACCGCAACGTGCCTGCGCTGACTAATCAATTCAATCGACGGGACGCGAACAAGGACGGGAAGCTGACCCTCAAGGAACTGAAGAATAAATGAGGCTGCAAAAACCATTGATGAGCAAACTGATCATTGGTCTCCTGGTTTTGATTGGTTCGTTCAGTTGGGTTGAGGCAAAGCAAAGGCCCAACTCCACCGGTTCGGCTCCGTGGACCTTTGTCAGTATCCCTGACTTCCTCAACTTCGATATCGAGTACCCGCAGAAGGGGTGGGAGGATGCCCTCGGGTTCATCGTGGATTCCATGAAAAGGGAAAACCCGGCCTTCGCCATGGTGGCTGGCGACCTTGTCATGGGGCACTGGGGAACGAACAAGAAGGAGATCGACCAATGGGCCGATAAGTATTACCCGGCCTGGATCAAGCGCTTCCAGGATCACGGCCTCAAGATCTACACCGCCCTCGGTGATCACGAGATCGCCGACAACCCGTGGCGTGGCGACAAGGCCGCCGCTGTGCCTCTTTACAAGGAGGCCTTCAGGCGTCACCTAGGCATGCCTCTTAATGGGCCTGACCACATGAAGGGAACCGCCTTCTACTGGCTCCACAAGAACGCCTTGTTCATTTCGGTGGACGTGTTCGAGAAGGGCGAAAGCAATCAGGGCGAGATTGCGGCCGGGGTGACGGGTAGACAACTTGAGTGGTTCGAGAAGGTGGTCAGCGAGTACAGGTCCAAGGTGGACCATATCGTCGTCATGGGGCACACCCCCATCCTGAGGCCGGTCAGGACTTACAGTTCCTCCGGTATGTTGACGATCAAGGAACGGGACTCGGACTTCTGGAAGGTCATGGCGAAGCATGGTGTCGATCTTTATCTTTGCGGGGAAGTGCACGCGGTTACCTGCACCCAGCGTGATGGCATTCAGCAGGTCGCCCATGGGGGCTTGATCGGCCGCACCACCAAGCCCAACTACATGGTCGTGACCGTGCGCAAGGACAGGCTCAAGCTGAACATCAAGGAGATCGGCCTTGTCAACGGCAAAGGAAGGCTCTGGCAAAAAAACAAGAGTCGCGGGCCGTGGGGCACCATCACCATAACCGAGGAACGCAAGAAACAGGGCTTCACCTCGATCGGGAAAGTCGTCATAATCAAGGCGACGGACACTAGGGAGTTCGAGGCAGCCACCGGCTTCTTCATCGAGAAAAACAAGCCGAACGCGAAACCAACGCCTTCCAAATCCAAACGATCAACTTCGGAGCAACTTCTCAAGGGGCGTGAAGCGAACAAGGATGACGTGGGTAGCGGCGCCAATTCAAAAGCCCGTTCGACGGGCTATATATCAAATAAGCAACAGAAATAAGCATGGAAGAAAAACAAAGGGAATATGACGCCATCGTAATTGGGGCCGGGCACAACGGATTGGTAACCGCGGGCTATCTCGCACGGAAAGGCATGAAGGTTGCCGTTTTCGAAAAAAGAAACATTGTCGGTGGCTGCGCTGTCACCGAATCGCCATGGGAAGGCTATAAGGTTTCCAGCCTGGCCTACGTTAACAGTCTGTTTCATCCCCAAATCGTTAAAGATCTGAAACTGAAAGATCATGGCTATGAAATGATCCCAAGGGTTCCATCATCCTTTACACCTTTCCCTGATGGCCGCCACCTGCTTTTAGGGCCGGACAAACAATTTAATATCGATCAAATTTCCAAGTTCAGCAAGAAGGATGCAGAAGCTTATCCGCGTTACGAGGCCATGCTGGATGATATTGCCTCGGTGCTTGAGCCCCTTCTGTTGATGACGCCCCCCAATCCGAGGAAACTGGTATTCGGGGAGATGTATGAATACGGGAAATATTTATGGAAAAACAAGCCTCACCTGCAAAAGCACTTGTCGGCATTGACCCGCCTACTGGCCGGCTCGGCAACCGACATGCTGGACGAATGGTTTGAGTGCGAAGAACTGAAAGTCACCCTGGCGACAGACGCAGTCATCGGGGCCAACGCCGGCCCGGCAACACCGGGTACCGCCTATGTTTTGTTTCATCATGTCATGGGTGAATGCAATGGAGTTCGAGGAGTCTGGGGCTATATGAAGGGCGGCATGGGGGGGCTGTCCAACAGTATTGCCTCCTCCTGTAAGGCCATGGGCGTCGATATTTTCACCAGCAAGGGTATTGCGAAAATCAAAATCAAGGACGGGCGTGCCCGGGGGGTGGTGACGGAAGCAGGCGATGACTATGAATGCAAGATGCTGGCCACCGGCGCAGATTGTAATATTACCTTCAACAAGTTGATGGACAAAACCGATCTGCCCGATGAGTTCTTAAAGGATGTCAACAGGATCAATTATGACAGCGCCTCGGTGAAAATAAATCTGGCGCTGTCTGAATTGCCCAACTTCAAGGCTTGCCCGGGAACGAAGATCAGTCCCTGGCATCACGGCACCATTCACATATCTCCGAGCATGCAATATGTAACCGACGCCTATGCCGATTCTGTCGCTGGACGCCCCAGCCAGTCTCCCATCATTGAGGCCACTCTTCCCAGCGCCCTGGATCCGTCTGTGGCTCCGGAAGGAAAACACCTGATGAACTGCTTTGTTCAGTATGGGCCCTTTGAATTGCGCAATGGTCTGAGTTGGGATAGGGAAAAAGGGAAATTAATGGACCGCGTGATAGAAATTCTTGGGGAATACGCCCCCAACCTGCCAGGGTCTGTCCTTCACAAGCAAATCTTCACGCCCGTCGATATACAAACTGAATACAACGTAACGGGCGGAAGCTTATTTCATGGTCGGATGTCACTTGACCAGATGTTTCACATGCGCCCCGTGCCTGGCTATTCGAATTTCAAGACGCCCATAAAGAACATGTATATCTGCGGCAGCGCGGTTCATCCCGGCGGTGGCGTCATGGGAATCCCCGGTTGGAACGCCGCCCGCATGATACTGCATGAACATGGGAAATAGCATTTTGTGATGAGGCGCGCAGCTAGAGAAAAATGGATAATTTAAAGACAATCGATGAACTGTGGCACGAATTTGGAACAACCGACTACGTAAAAATCGGAGGAGGCAACACTTTGGTCAAGAACGAAACCACCTTGTGGGACTGCAAGGGAATGGCCCAGCAGTCACCAAGTCCAACGGACGCGGGTTCGAGTTGATCCCGTCCGAGAAGATTACACCCAAGAATCTCTATCACGCACAGCTTCAGAGGCGGTTCGGAGCAGGAAATCACTGATTCCAGATCGGTATTACCGATAGGATTCTACTGCTACGCCTAGCGCTACTTCAGGCAGAACGATTTAAGATGATGTTTGATGAAACGATTGCGGAGCTCGAAGTGAAAGGGGTTATCTGCGCGGTGAGGTAGGGGAAAGTAATGAAACCAGCGATTCCGTAATGAGGGGCGGGATTCCAGTCCATAAATGAAAAATGAATAGAGTTAAACTTATCGTATTGAGCGCCATCTTGCTACCGTCTTCTGTGATGGCAATCGGGACGGGTGAAGTTTTTGAAACCTCATTCGAGTCATCGAGGGACTACAAGAATCCCTTTACGGAAGTTGAGGTTGACGTCCTCTTCAGCAACGGAAAGAGGGAATGGAAAGTACCTGCATTCTGGGACGGCGGCAGGACTTGGAAGGTTCGCTTTGCTGCGCCGGAAGTCGGGACATACACCTATCGGGCGGTGGCGACCGACAAATCAAACAAGGGCTTAAACTTCGGGGAAAAAAAACTGAAAGTTGAGAAATACAGGGGGGACAACCAGCTCTATAAGCATGGAAAGCTCCGGGTTACAAAAGATAAACGTTATTTCGAGTTTTCCGATGGCACGCCGTTTTTCTGGCTGGGCGATACTTGGTGGAAGGGGCTGTGCAAGCGGTTGACTTGGGAAGGATTCCAGAAATTGACAGCCGACCGCAAGAAGAAGGGATTCACAGTGGTGCAGATCGTATGCGGCACTTACCCGGACGAGATGGGAATGATGAAACCGAGTTGGGAGAACGAAGGGGGGATGCCGTACCTGAAGAAGGATTTCAGCGAGGCGAACCCGGTGTATTTCAAGTATGCTGACCGCCGGTTTGAGCACTTGATCGATGCCGGCATCGTGCCTGCGATTGTCGGCGGTTGGGGGCGTGCTGTGTCCCTGAATGCCGTTGGGCTTCAGGGCTATAAGCGTCATTTCCGGAACTTGGTTGCGCGGTATGGCGCCTATCCTGTGATCTGGATTCTGGGCGGCGAAACGCAAAAAACGCAGGGTCCCTGGCATGCGGCGGCGGAATACCTGGATGCGACCGACCCGTACGGACGTTTGCTGACAAATCACAGTTCGCACCGGCGTGAGGCGCTGGAAGATCATGTCGTCTTCGATTTCGACATGGATGCGACCGGGCACCGGGGTTGGGAAACGGTCAATACGGCGATCAAAAAAATCAAAGACTATCGGGTGGCGACGCCCGCGAAACCGGTTTTGACAGGGGAAGCCTGTTACGAACAGCATATGCAGGGAAATTTCGCAGATCTTCAGCGTCACCTGTTCTGGGGCTGCATCCTTTCTGGCGCGGCGGGTCACACTTACGGCGCGGCGGGAATCTGGCACGTGGGGGTGTTGAAAGAACACGGCAACTGGGGCGGTTGGAAACACCAACCCTACGACTTCACCACTTGGCACGATGGGATGCATTTCGCCGGTTCTACTCAACTTGGACGCTCAAAAGCGTTACTCGAGGAATATCCCTGGCAGCGTTTCAAGCCGCACCCTGAATGGGTCGGGGATGAAAAATTTGCCGCCGGAATTCCAGGCAAAGTGCTTTTTATCTATCAGCCTAAACGTAAGAACTATGTTTGGGATGGCATCGAGGTTAAGAACATTCAGCCTGGAGACTATTCTGTTTTTTACTTCGACCCGGTTTCAGGTCGGCGTTTTGATCACGGAGTCGTGACTGTGCCCGGTACATGGACTTCACCAAACGTGCCGACTCCGCAGGATTGGGTTCTGGTTATGCAGGCGCAGAAGAAGGGCAAATCCGTCAAGCTGTCCGAAATCAAAATCGGCGAACCGTGATCCGGAAAACTGAAGCCATACGGCGCGGTGTTTGCCAAGAAAAGTGGCGCAAAATGGCAGACGATCAAAGCGGATGAAAGTTATTCGGGCACGCCGGGTGGTGCGAATGTTTGTCTAATGGTTCGAGATCCTAAATAATCCATGGATTATTGCCAATGCTGCCACCAAGTTGTAGCTTTCCTTGGAATATCGAGAAATCAAAATGAAAAAATTCATTTCATCAAGACGTGACTTCTTACGCACTGCCGGTGCGGTGGCAACCTCGATCATGCTGCCCCGGCAGGTCATGGCATCTCTGGTGAAGATCAAAAAGCCCATCAAGCTCGGCATGATCGCCGACCTGCACCAGGATGTCATGCACGATGGCCCGGCGAGACTGAAGGCCTTCCTCGATGCCATGAAGGAAGAAAAACCCGATGCCCTGCTACAGCTCGGCGACTTTGCCTATCCGACAAAGAAAAACGAGGCAGTGACCATGGCCTTTGAAAAGGCGCATCCCAGAACCCTGCATGTTCTCGGAAACCACGAGATCGATGATGGACACTCCTTCGATGAGGTTGCGAAGCTCTGGGGTATGAAGGGGCGCTACTACACCGAGAACGTTAACGGTTTGGATTTGATTGTCCTCGATGGAAACGAGAAGCCGAAGAACCATAAGAGCGGTTATCCTGCGCACATCGGGGAGAAACAACTCGAGTGGCTCGCGAAACAACTCAAAGCCCTTAAGGGCCCGATTCTCATCATTAGTCACCAGCCGCTGGCGGGCCCTTCGAGTATTGACAACGCTGGAGAGGTTCAGGCGCTGCTGAACGCAGCCGCTGACAAGGTTCTGCTGGCGGTAAACGGGCACACCCATATCGACCACGTGGCCCGCGCGGGCAAGATCTCCTATTTACACGTCAACTCGGCCTCCTATAAATGGGTTGGCGGCTCCTACCGTAACAAGAGCTACCCGACTGAGGTTCACTCGAAGTTCCGCTGGGTCGAGTACACCTGTCCCTACCGCGACAGCCTCTTCACCACGCTCACCATCGACCCTGCCAGCGGACGCATCGACGTCAAGGGTCGTGAGAGTCAGTGGGTCGGTAAATCCCCCTCACAACTGGGGATTGAGGCAAAGCCTGACTTAACTGACGGCAAGGAGATTTGCCCGAAAATCCGCAGTCGACGGATCGGACCAGCCGAGAAGTGATTTGAGATAAAAACATCCGAGAAATCAAAATGAAAAAAATCATCAGTCTGCTTTCGCTTCTCTTGATGGTGACAACTGCCGCTGCGGCAACTCGGCCCAACATTCTTTTCATCATGACCGACCAGCATCATGCGAGAATGTTGTCGAGTGCAGGTAATCCCTACCTGAAAACCCGGGCGCTTGATTCCATGGCCAAATCGGGCATTCGGTTCTCCCGCGCCTACGTAACCAACCCGGTCTGCGTGCCCAGCCGTATCTCGATGGCAACCGGTATGATGGCGGGACGATTCGGCGTCTTCAATAATGGCATGAAGGCGACCATCCCGAAGAAGGTTAGCGACAACTCGCTCGGTAAACTGATCAAGTCGGGTGGTTATGACACCTTCTACGGAGGCAAGGTTCACATGGCGCCTTCGCTTGTGCCGATCAAGGCGGGTTACGATGAATATTGCAAAGACCAGCGCGACAAGTTGCCCGGCGCCTGCATCGAATTCATGACCCGTAAGCGGGATAAACCGTTCTTTGCGGTGGCTTCATTCATCAATCCGCATGACATCTGTTTTGCCTACAACGCCCGGCAACCGAACCGAAAGGGGAAGCCCCTGGTGGATAAACTTTACCAGGAAGCCCAGGCCCTGCCAGCAGACAAGTTGCCTCCCTTGCC
>Ga0163108_10003989_pt1 | contig 10455 bp, 8 predicted proteins | sample Fk1155metaG_FD_109644 | JGI IMG/M metagenome (GOLD analysis project Ga0163108, IMG submission 109644) | Marine microbial communities from the Central Pacific Ocean - Fk160115 155m metaG | ecosystem: Environmental > Aquatic > Marine > Oceanic > Photic zone | place: The Central Pacific Ocean...
CGCCAGCCAAAGTGCGAGATCGTGCCCATTGCGAACCCGGCTGGGTGGATGATCTCCACCGCGCCCGAGGATCGAGTCGAGCAGCCATGTCTCATCGTAATTGTAGGTGATATCCATTGACTGGCGCCAGATTGCTCCATTGGGCTCGGTATAAAGCATGAGGTCTGGGTTGCGTTCGTGCATTTCCCGGCGCAGGGACCGGAACAGTGACAATGCTCCAAGCTCTTGCAAACTGGCGCGCGAACGGGTCCGTGGCGACCAGTTGGGAAACGCGTTGTAGCACGGCGCGTCGAACCGGAAACCATCAATCCCCAACCTGTTGACTAGGCCGAGCATGGCATCCGAGAAATAACGCTGCCAGTCAGGATTGGAGAGGTCGAATGCCTTGGTGTAAATCCCGATAATGCAACCATTGGAGTCTCGGCAGAACCAGTCGGGATGCTCATCCGCCAAAGGGTGCCGTGTTGGAGAATTGTCGTGCCAGGCACGTTCAAAATCGATGATGTGACGGCTCCATGAAAGTTCTCTCTGCTGGGCGGCCGTCAGTTTCATGGCGGTCACTTGATCTGCGTCGGCCGTAACAAATTCTGCCCAAGGACCCGCTCTGACGGCAGCCACGACCTCAGAGAACGATTCCTGGTCGATAACACCATGCATCAGAACGTCAAGGATCAAGCGCATCCCGTGGGCGTGGCACCATTTGACAACCCTGTGTAAATCTTCTTCGTCCCCGTAAGAAACGTTAACATCACCGTAGTCGATGACGTTATAGCTGGGAAAAGGCTGGTGCGGCATCAACTGAATGGTGTCAAAACCCAAATCCGCAATCCGCGGCAGATCCGCATAAAGATCTGACATTTCAGGATAGGGGCTGTAGGTCCACTGACCACCTGCGAAAATCGAGGTTCCTATCTGCGCTTCGTAGATGGTGGCGCCCATTGACCAGGCCGGCTTGTCATCAGGGATCGTCAGCCCAAAGCGGGCCAGCCAAGATTGAATGCGGGTGCGCAGCACCGGCCAAGGATCTGATACGAGGTCAAGCGCAATGCCGTCTTGAATGAGGTCCGTGCACGGCATGGCAGCGGCGCAAAGACGAGTGGAATGTATCAGCCGGACCCCCTGATCGGTGGCTCCAAGCGTCGAGTGCCCCCGTTCGTCATGGCTTCGGGGCCAGATGACAAATGTCAGATCGCTCTGACGGCTAAGCCCGATCACGCCACTGGAGGACGCCAAACCTCCGATCGACTGGACCTCCATTTCTTCGGGAAGATCGCAAAGCGCCAAACTCGGACGTATACGCGCACCGGGAACATTCACCGTCCAATCGGCGCTGCCCGCCAGAGCGGCTTCTAATTCGATCTGGAAATCACGGATCGGAGGGGCATCTTTTGTTGGCCGCCACCGCCAGTTCCAAGTTAGTCGTGGTTCATCTAATTGAAACAGATAACGGATCTCACCTCGCCAGTCGCCAAGTCGCACCGGGACAACGAAACACCTTCCGGCCTCGACGAGGTGATCGCTCACAGTTCCTGTGACGACGATCTCGGCTTCGTGTTTTGCCCCATCGTACACAAGCCCACCAAGAGGCCCGCGCAACTCTTCACCGCCAAGAACAAGGCTGACCCGGCTGTTGAGGGCTATCTCCCGTCCATTTGATTCATTGATCAGACCCTGCGGCAAACCGGTAAAGGGATCAATATCGAGACGCAAAGGCGAGAATTCCGAAGAAAGCGTATGCGCGGACTTCATAGCTGTCTGTTCCATTTGTCCAGTACCAGATGCGATTTGGTTGGTCATTGCATGCCCATCGAAATTGCTGTGATTATTTACCTTACCCGAGGGGCAGGCCGTTCGTGAACCACCTAGGGGCGAAGAAGAAAAGCAAGGGTGTCAGTTTTGACCCGACAAGCGGTAGAGTTATCAGATTGTTATATTCCGCTCCATATTGGCCTGCTGCAGGACCAAAAGCACTTTGTTTCTCTATCCGGCCCCAAACCTCTAACAAATTCGGCAATGATTAAAATGGGATTAATGGGTTAAAATTGAAATGTGGTAGAGATTTTGACTTAAATGTTCATTTTCTCTCTCTCCGCCACTCAGTACAGATTTAATAGACGATTTTCTAATTTCTTTGAAATATACCGCCAAATGTTCTGTCAAATGATCGGCTTAGAGGATGATCGTCACGTAATCCGAGATATAAAAGATTTTAATAGATTTGTGTAGACCTGAAGACTCTGGAGGTGTGTTTGAAAGGGGATTATCAGGGTGACTTTCACCCTTCAATTATGATGAATCCAAATCACCTATGGATTTGAGAGTGGTTCCCGTGACGAATGATATGCGTAATTGAAGCGTGGAAAATTGACTGTTCTACGATTGATGGTCTCGTAAAAAGTCAACAAATGATGGTTTTGACAAAATCGTGTATTGTAAAATCAACAACTTGAAGAGATGATTGCTCTATTTTTCGATTATTTACGAGACCATCAATATCAGCTAGGGATTGGTTCTATGAAAATGTTTATCTTATGCGTGTTCCGTGAAATCTATGTCCTAAAATTGCAAGAATAATAATTAAGCCATTAAAAAATTGTCGCCATACCCCACTCATTCCAATAGCAACAACACCTGTTTCCATATAAGCTACCACTCCAACTCCAAAAACTGCTCCTACAATTGTTCCAACACCACCCCAAGTTGGAGTTCCTCCAATAAAAACAGCAGCAAGTGCTAATAATAAATATCCAAAGCCTTGGGTAGGCCACCAGGTAAAATTAACTAAAGATGAAAATATCCCAGCTAGAGCAGCACCTAAACCAGCATAAGCAAATACCCCTATTCTCACCCTGTTAACATTGATACCCATTTGGGCTGCACTGTCAGCATTAACGCCCACATGATGAACATGGAGACCAAAAACATGTTTACGGTATAAGTAATATGAAAATATAGTAAAAAGCGCTGCCCAAAAGATCTGCATTGGAAAACCATAAAACTTTCCAACCAAAACTTCATACATCCAATGATCTCTTACTTCAACAAAGGTAATTGACCTGCTATCACTTGCAACAAATAAAAAACCTCGCATTAAAAATAGAGCTCCCAGTGATGCTACTAAAGAAGATATTCTTCCATAAACAATCAAACCTCCAACGCAAATTCCAATTATACCACCTGATATTACTCCAATGATAAGGCATAATAATGGATCAATGCCAAGTTTGACTAACAGAGCAAAAACATAGGCTGCCACTCCAAATGTTGATGCAAAGGATAAATCTATTTCACCAGATGTTATAACAAAAACTAAAGGAACAACCATAAACACAATAACAGGCAGCATAATAAAAACGGATTGATGAAGATTAGGTTTGATCATAACTTCTGGGGCACCAATGAAGAAAACAACCATTAACAAAACAAAATATCCTATGCTGCTTAAAGGCCTGCTATTTTTTGCTATAAATTCATAAATTCTATTATTTTTTTTCATATATTTTTTCTTAATGATGTTTATCTACAGCCGCCTTCATTACTTTCATTAACTCTTCTGGACTTGTAACATCGTCTTTATCAAGTTGATGCACCACTTCTCCTCTGTCCAAAATGATAAATCTATCGGAAATATCATACACATGATAAATATTATGCCCTATAAATAATACTGATCGTCCACTTGATTTAACATTATTCACAAAATCAAAAACTTTTTGAGTTTCCATTAATGATAAAGCTGTTGTTGGTTCATCTAAAATTATCAATTCTGCATTGTTATATATTGCTCTAGCTATAGCAACGCCCTGCCTCTCTCCTCCAGATAAATTGCCTACAGGAGATTCTGCATCAATAAGTTCAGAAGTAAAACCAATTTCTCGAATTAATTTATTTGCTTCCACAACTTGTTTTTTTTCTTTTATAAGCCCAAATGGATATTTTAATTCTTTACCCATAAAAATATTCCATACAATAGATTGTTGAGGACACAATGCTCTATCTTGAAAAACAGTTTCAATACCTGCTTCTCTTGCTTTTGCTGTAGACCATCCAGTTACTTTTTCACCTCTAATTAATATTTCACCTGAATCAGGATTATATACACCCACTAATGTTTTAATTAATGTTGACTTACCTGCTCCATTATCGCCAATTAAACCAACAACCTCTCCTTTTTTAACATTTAACGTTGCTGATTTGAGAGCAGTTATTCCTCCAAACTTCTTAGTAACATTTTTTAATTCAATCAATGAGTTCATAATGTTTAATAATGTTGTTGAGTTGCATAGCTGGCCTTAGAAAGGCCAGCTATAATAAAATTAATTATCTAAGTCCTGCATTAGCTAATTCCATTACTGATTCATAATTTGAAGTAGTAACGAATCCAGCTCCAGTGTCTTGATTAAGCGCACCTGTACCCAAAACTTTCATCTGACATAAAGCTAAGATAGGAAGATAACCTTGTAAAAAAGGTTGTTGATCAGAAGTTAAATGAGCATAACCATTTACAAAAGCAGACATAACTTGAGGACTTGTATCAAATCCGATTTGAAGAAGTTCATTAGGCCCATAACCAGCTGCTTTAGCAAAAGTTTCAGAATTACCTAACATTTGGCCACCAGTATGAACTAATACTTTAGTCTCTGGATTTGCTGCAAGAGCGGTAGAAATATAGCCTATTGCTGAATTTGGATCAGTTGCTTGCTCTGGAGTTCCATCTAAAACTACAACTTTCATTCCATGTTCTTCAAAAACAATTCTAACTCCATCTTCTCGTTGAGCTCTTGAATAATCTCCAACTGGAACCATAACGATTGCAGTATCACCGGCTTTAAATCCAAATTGTCTAATTGCTTCACGACCCAATTCTTTTCCTTGAGTTGCAAGATTAGCTCCAACGTATCCGCCACCATACTTTGCTCTTACTTCAGGTACATCAACATTTTGGTACATCATGAGGATACCAGCTTTATGCGCATCTTCAGCAAGAGGCATAATAGCTTCGTTACCTGGATGGCCCATCATTCCAATACCATCAACACCTGCTCCAATTGCTTCTCTTAGTTGTTGAATCATCATGTCGGATGCCCAACCAGAATAAAGTATTTGTGCATCTGCTCCAGTATCTCTAATTGCATTTTCAGCACCTGCTTGCACGATACCAGCAAAACCATCGCCTTCAGCACCTCCAGCAAAGAAATGAATCTTTACATCAGAGCACCAATTGTCGCCAAGATCAGTACTTCCAGCATAAGCTGAAAAAGAGAAAAACAATACTGCTACAAAAGTAGCAAATAATTTAATTGATTTCATTCTTTCCTCCCAGTTAAATAATTATCAATAAATCTAAAGCAAGGGTATTTGATACTACTTTTATGTCAAGACTAATAAAGCTATAAAATTAGTAATAAATAATATTAATTTGAATAATCTTTAGTCTTTATTAGGTTTAGAAAATTCTTGTATTCAGAATTGTCAATTTCCAAATTGTGTTTTTTTTCTGGATAACTGTCTGAATTTACATCATTTTTAAATGCTTTAAATGCAACTATAGATTCATTAAAAAGCCTTTCATATTCACTTTTATGATCACAATAAACTTTCGCATGTCGGGGAATATGGCCTTTATTATAACCCAATATATCATCGGCAAAAAGATACTGTGCATCACAACCATTGCCACTTCCCATACTTATAAGAAGAATGTCAACATTTTGAGAAATATAAGTTGCAACTTTATGAGGAACAATTTCAATTTCTACACCAATAGCGCCAGCATCTTGATATGCCTTAGTTAATTCTAAGGTTTTAACAGCTTCTTTTGCAGTTTTGCCTACTGCTTTAAATCCTCCAAATAAACTTGCTTTGTAGGGTACAAATCCAACATGTCCAACAACTGGTATGCCTTCATCTGCAATAGCTCTAACTAACCTTAAACCTTGTGGACAATAAATTGCATCAGCTCCAAGTTTAATAGCATGAAAACTTGCATCTAGGATACGCGTTTCATTAGTATGCTCTCCATAAGCAAGACCAACAGTTAAAAAAGTATTAGGTGCAGCATTTCTAATTTTTGTTACATTATTATTTTCAGAAGTTACAAGCATATCAATGCCGGCTAATTCACAGGCTGCTGCTTCATTACTATTATGAGCGTATACTTCTGTTAATTGTTTCTTACCTTTATTATCGAGTAAATCTTTTATAGTTAATTTTTTCACGTTGTTTTAATAAATTAGACAGACAATCTTTTACTAACTCTTTTAGTTTGTCCGTAACTAAATACTCCCTCTATTCCTCCGTCTCTTCCATAACCAGATTTTTTATAACCTCCCCCTGGAAGATTAATACCATCCACAAACCAATCATTATGCCAAATAACGCCTGCTTGAATTCGTTCTGCAGTCCATTTAGCTTTTTGGTCATCAGAAGTAAATACTCCTGATGCCAAGCCATAATCTGTAGAATTTGCAATTTCTATAGCTTCATCATCATTCTGAAAATCCATTATACTTGTAACTGGTCCAAAAATTTCCTCTTGTCCAATTGTTGAATAAGGATCAACATTATCAAAAATTGTAGGAGCAAAATAATTACCTTCAGTATTTTCATGTATGTCTCCGCCCACAAGTACTTTTGCGCCAGACTGGACTCCTGACTTACAATAGTTTGAGACTCGTTTGAGTTGTGTGTCTGAAATAAGTGGGGTTACTGTAGTATCTTCTTTATTTCCAGGACCAACTTTTAATTCCTTTGTTTTATTAATTAATTTTGTGACATATTCATCTTTAATTTTTGGATGCACAATAATTCGAGACATCGCCACACAAATTTGACCAGCATTTGGTTTAAAAATTCCGTTCACTGTACTTTCAACAGCCTGGTTAATATCCGCGTCAGGATAAATTATTGCAGCAGATTTTCCTCCCAATTCTAAATGACAAGGAATAATTCTATCTGCAGTTTTTTTAAGAATTTCAGATGCAACTTCAGGAGATCCTGTAAATACGACCTGGTTTACATTCTTGTGTTTCACTAATTTTCTACCAGTAACTTCGCCATAACCATGGACAATATTGACAATACCTTTGGGCATTCCTACTATTTCAAATACTTTACCAAAATAATTAGAAGATAAGGGACAAAGTTCAGGCGGCTTAACAACTGATGTATTCCCTACAATTAAATTTACAGCAACAGATCGAGCAAATAAAACTATAGGATAATTCCAAGGAACAATTTGTAAACTAACACCAAATGGTTCTAATAAAGTATAATTAAATGTATCATTTCCAGATTTAATAAACTTATTTTCTATTTTATCAGTGAGCCCAGCATAATAATCAAACATATCCGCAGCTCTAATAAATTCCCCTTCGCATTGTTCAATAGTCTTTCCATTTTCACGACTAAGTAGAACTGCTGCTTCTTTACTAAAATTTCTTAGTTTCTCAGCTATATTTCTCATCATTTTTGATTTTTCTTTTTCATCCATATCTAACAGTACTCTGCTATCAAATGCTTTTTTCGCAGCTTCAAATGACAAATCTATCTCTTCATCTAATGCTTCATCAATGTTAGCAATAGTTTTTTTATTTGAAGGATCTTCAATTGCTATATTGGAATTTGATATACTGTTAATGAATTCACCATTAATAAAATTTCTATTTTCCATGATCTACACCTCTGGTTAAAACTTTATCATGAAGGAACTTTAACAGGAATAAAATAATTAGGGTCATTAGATTTTTTTATTACAGCTGGAATTATTTCTTTATAAGCATCCAATAAGCCTTTTTTTGGAGCTGGTAATTGATCCTTAATTACTTCATACAATTTCGGCAAATTGTACGATGGAACCATGGGAAACATGTGGTGCTCTATATGATATTCCATTTTCCAATACAAAAAACTGAAAATTGGATTAAGACGTATTGACCGTGTTGTGTACCGATGATCTTTAATATTTTCCTGCAAACCTATATGTTGAGTTATCCCCCAAACAGCGTGAAGATTGCCAAAAAATTTTGGAATTAAAAATAAAAAAATAGGCAAGAAGGTCATAAAAAATAATGAGGAAAGAATTATCAAAACCCATATTGATACAAATATTCTAGAAACAAATATGCATTTTCCTTGTTGACTTTCAGGAATGCACTCTCTCATAACTGAAGTTTTAACACCAAGTGCATGCAATAAGATTTCTCTATGTAAGGAACTAGATTTATGTATTGATAATAAACCAATCCCTGGAACAAAAATTAATAAAAAATTTAAAAGACTAAATTGTGCAAATATACTACCATCTACTTCATAATCATGTGGATCAACAAAAGAAGCTGTATAACTATGATGCAATGAATGGCTCCAGCGCCACCGGATTGGTTCAAAATTATTCATGAAGCTTCCTATATAATAAAAAAATACGTTAAGTTTCCTAGTTTTAAAAGCTGTGCGATGACCACATTCATGCCAAATAGGGTCTGATGCATTATACAGAACACAGTAAGGCCAGTAAAATAATAGAAACCACCAAGTTCCCCATGTGTAAGTAGTTAAAATTCCAAAAAAAATAATAGAAGTAAAAAAAATAATTATATGACGCCATCCAGGCCAATCACTTCGTCTACATAATTCTTTCAAAACTTTTTTATCAATCTTAGGTTTAAACCATTCTTTAGAAGTGTTGTTTATATCAAATTGTAATTTTTTGTTACTCATGTGCCCTTATTGAAATTTGTTTTTTTATAAAATAATTATTATCCTTATGTTGTTTAATTATCGCAGGTATAATTTCTCTGTAAGCATTATAGAGGCTTAGGTTTGGCTTAGGCAATTGATTTTTAATTAATTCGTGTAATTTTGGTAAATTGTATGATGGAACTATAGGGAACATGTGATGCTCGACATGATATTCCATTTTCCAGTATAAAAAACTAAAGATAGGATTGAGACGAATAGATCTGGTAGTATAACGATGATCTTTTATATTTTCTGGTAATCCAATGTGCTGTGTTTGATTAAACAGTTCAACGATGTTGCCCCAATATCGTGGAAAAAAAATAAGTAAAGCTGGTAGAGGGTTTAGTATAACAAATGATAAAATAATTGAAGCTAACCAAATACCAACATGAATTCTTGAAATCATTCTACATTTCCAACGGTAATTTTCAGGAATACAATCTCTCATAACAGGAGTTATAATACCAAAAGCATGTTGTAAAATTTCAAACTTTAGAGACTTATGAATACGAAATAATTCTATAAATGGGACAAATGATAAAAAGAAAGTTAGGGGTTTGGGATAAGTATGGAAAAGGGCTGCTTCATAATCATGAGGATTAACTGTAGATGAAGTGTAACTATGATGCATGGTATGGCTCCATCGCCAACGAGTTGGTTCAAAATCTGTCATGAAAGAACTAATTTGATAAAAAAAATCATTTATAAAACGAGATTTAAATGCAGTACGATGTCCTGTTTCATGCCATATAGGATTGCTAGCATAAAAAATTATCCCATAAATCCAAAGCCAAAATACACTCCACCAAGATCCCCAAGTATAATAAGTTAAATATGCACTAATAAATAAAGATGAAAAGTATATAATTATATGTCTAAAACCAGGCCAATCACTTCTTTTTGAAAGTTTTTTTAACTGATTTTTATCTATTGTAGCTTTAAACCATTCATCACTTATGGTGTTTATTTTTTTATTCATAAATTTATTTTTGTTTACATTAATTCACAAAAATTTTTAATTTAATTATATAGGTACTGATTTATGAATAAAACAGTTTTTCATCAACGTTGTATGTATTTTAAGTTCTTTTTTAGTCATTTATTTATCTAAATAATACTTTAAAAAAAATAAAATAATTATAAGTAATTATAAAAATGAGTAATTGGGTATACGTTTGTGAAAAAAATGAAATAGATTTTGAAGATTTATTACGGTTTGATCATGAAAAAAACTTACTGTATCTATCATATTAAGGAAGGTTTTTTTGCTACTGATGGAATGTGCACTCATGAAAATATGCATCTGGAGGACGGGCTAGTAATGGATGATGAGATAGAATGTCCAATGCACCAAGGTATATTTAATATCAAAAGTGGTAAAGTAATTCAGGATCCACCTTGTGACGATTTAAAAACATATTCTACTAAAGTAGAAGATGGCAAAGTGTACATTGAGATAATTTAAAAAATTTAATACCTTTACCGAATTAACTCTTCAACATCCCTCGTGGTTAATGTAGCGCTTGCTCAAAGGAACAACCACATAATCACAATGATCACGCCAATCCACCAAAAAGCCGCGCCTAATAGCCAACTTAGTATTAGTTTATTTTTCCAACTATATCCTCTGCCTTAAGGTGTGTGTAACGGAATAGCATTCGCACATCCTTGTGACCTGAGATAAGTGCAACTTCTGGAACACTCAAGGAACGTTCA
>Ga0163108_10003992_pt1 | contig 10450 bp, 8 predicted proteins | sample Fk1155metaG_FD_109644 | JGI IMG/M metagenome (GOLD analysis project Ga0163108, IMG submission 109644) | Marine microbial communities from the Central Pacific Ocean - Fk160115 155m metaG | ecosystem: Environmental > Aquatic > Marine > Oceanic > Photic zone | place: The Central Pacific Ocean...
ACTATAGATCGATTGACCAGCCAGGAGTAACTGGCAGCTTCAGTGGTCACGTTTAAGGCCGCGGTCATTGATACGTCGATGAATTGTCCTTGACCGGTCTTTCCTCTAAACAATAAAGCCGTGAGAGCCGACATCATGGCAAAATGACAAGCCGTATGAACACTCTGATTGCCCCAGCCTCTTACTGGCGGTAAATCGTGGTTGTCGTACCCGCAGCTCCAGGGCGGGCCTCCGGCGGCCATGATGGTCAGGTCTGTTGATGGAAGATCGCTCAAACTGCTGTTTCTGCCGTAAGGGGTCACGGCAATATGAATGAGGTTTTTATTGCTTTGATATAATTGGGGGTAGTCGATGTTTAAGTTACTTAAGCGATTTATGGGCTCGGATTCGATTAGAATATCTGCGGAATTAACTAATTCGAGGAACTGTTCTGTGTTTTGTTCCAGGTCAAGGACGACCGAGCGTTTGCTCGTGTTGTAGTGCCAAAAGTAGAGGCTTCGATTTTCGCCGGGTTGATCATCGAGAAATGGAGGGTAGTTTCTACTAGCTTCGCCTTCCTCGGGCTCAACTAAAATAACGTCGGCGCCCATGTCTCCCATGAGTTTTCCAGCCCAGGAGATTCGCTCGTTGGCTAGCTCGATGACCCGGATGCCGGACAAAACACTCATATAACATTCTCTTGCTTAAGGCCCCTGATATCTTCTTTTGATAATCCCAGGATTTCGATGAATACCTTTTCATTGTCCTCTCCCAGACACGGAGCTCCGGAATTCATGTTCCAATCAGAATCGGAGAAATGGACTGGATTTCCATCTACGGCTACTTCGCCTATTTCGCTGTGCTCTACAGTTGGCCAGAGATTGAAATCTCGAGTGCTTGTATCGAAGTCGATGCGATCCTCTGGTGTTTGCACGGCGCTGACCGGCACTCCTATTGCTTGAATTCGGAATTGGAGATCGTGCTTTTCGTATCCAACTGTCCAGCTCGCCATAGCCTTGTCCAGATTATCTTGTTCGCTGAGTCGCTGGTTTAATGATTGGTAATGCTCGGTCCAGTCCTGCTGAATAATCTCCGATAAAGACTCCCAATCTTGATCATTTCGACAACTAATTGCGATCCACTCATCTTCTCCAGAGCAAGGATAGATACCGTGAGGGGCCATTTGTAGGAACTGACTTCTGTTTGAGTTCAATCCTTGTTCGGTTCTAAGCGGATTATTGTTGACACTCCAGTCTAGAAGCGAAGGTCCGTTTAGGGAGACCGCAACCTCGGTGCAGGCCATATCTACCCACTGGCCTTCACCAAAATTCTGTCGATGCAGAAGGGCAGCCAGTATGGCCATGGCCATGTAATAACCTCCTGTGTGGTCCATGTAGGAGTAACCCCATCCTGCGGGCGGTTCTTCTGGCAGTCCCGATGTAAAGGTTAATCCCGACACCGCCTGGACGATCGGTCCCCATGTTTTGAAGTGAGAATAGGGGCCTTTGTGGCCGAAACCGCAGTTGGAGACGTAAACAATGTCGGGTTTGATTTCTTTAAGTGATTCGTAACCGAAACCGAGTCTGTCTAAAACGCCAGCCGCGAAATTTTCTGTCACCGCATCAGATACTTTGATGAGCTTGGTCAGGAGTTCTTTTCCTTTTTCGGACTTTAAATTGAGGGTGATTCCGAGCTTGTCAGTGTTGTGATTATTAAAAGCCCCTCCTAAATTAATGCCTCGACGTTCGTCTTTAAAAGGTTCGTTTCCCCTCAGTATGTCCCAGCGTCCCTGTCTGACTGGATCCTCAATGCGGATTACTTGCGCTCCGAAGGAGGCAAGCCACTTGGTTGCGCCGGCTCCAGCCAGTTGGCCCGTGAAATCGCAAATCCTAAAACCAGAGAGCGCCTGCGAATTGACCGTGTCCATTTAATCTTCCCCCAATTGGGGTGAGACTAAATGAAAGTTTGTACTAAGTCGATGCGATGCAAATGGATTGGATCCATGTAAAAGGGATCATGCCCATAGCTGAGCATGATCGCATTGACCTTTATTTGATGGGTTTTAGTCTGGGAGCCCTAGGACTCGTTTGGAGATGATGTTCAATTGCACTTCATTGGTGCCACCGTAAATAGTGACCGCGCGGTCGCGCAGCCAGCCGCGCGTTGATTCGAGTTCGCTTTCAGAAAACTCAGACCCCTCCCACGCAAGTCCAGCAGTACCTCTGAGTCTGGACTTTAATTGAGATCCATCACGCGATAGTGTCGAACCAACGTATTTGAAGATGGAGGTTGCGGCACCAGGTGCCCCTGTGCTTTTGCTTTCTTCTATTACTCGTAATGTGGTTAGAGAAAGTGCTTTCTCCTGGATCGTTTGAGTCAGGACCTCATCTCTTGTGGATTGATCAGCGATTCGTCCGATTCTATCTTCTCCAGCGTATTCTTTCGCGATTTCAGCATACGCGTTCAGCTTCGGCTTAGCTTTTTTATCAGACTTTTTCTTAGAAGGTGCGCGGCTAGCGGTGGCATTTCTTTCGTATTGGAGTAATCGCTTGCCCACGGTCCAACCTTTATTTAACTCGCCAATGAGGTCTTCTCTTTTGGCGATCGCGTCGTCGAAGAAAGTCTCGCAGAAGGGTGACGATCCGGAAATCAGTTTGATGGGCTTCACTGTGACACCGGGTTGATCCATGGAAAGCAGAACAAAACTAATACCACTATGTTTTGGAGCATCAGGATCCGTGCGAACAAGTGCAAACATCCAATTCGCGTATTGCGCGCCGGAAGTCCATATTTTTTGACCATTGATGACGAAATCATCCCCATCGATGACCGCTTTAGTTTGCAGACCTGCTAAATCGGATCCAGCACCAGGCTCGCTATAGCCCTGACACCATTGTGCTTCACCGGTGACAATCTTTGGGATATGTCGAGATTTTTGTTCTTCTGATCCCATTTCTAAAATCGTAGGACCTATCATTGCTAGTCCCATACCCGTCGACGCGGGTAATGCTTTGATGCGTGCCATTTCTTCCCAGAAAATGCCAGACTCGCTAGCACCCATTCCGCCTCCTCCATACTCAGATGGCCAAGTTGGTGCCGTCCACCCCTTTGACGCTGCTCTTTCTTGCCAGAGCAGTGCGTCGTCGGTTTGGTAGACTTCATAAGCGTCTTCAAAGTGCACTGAGCCCTGTCTCATGCTATTGGGACAATTCGTTTCGAGCCAATCTCTTACTTCTTCTCTAAATTGTTCAGTACTCATCAAAGCTTCCATTTCAAATGCATATTGAAGGTGATTATTTTACATTATTTGGTAAAGGAGTCTTCTAGAATGCTAGACTCGATCGCTTGTTGTGTAAGAGATTTCAGCTTGATAACCAAGTCTCAAAAGTTTTGGGGTTATTTAAAAACCAAAGAGATCGATTATTTTCCGACGGGAAAATTAAGATGGTGGTTGCTCGGGTTGATTATCCTTGGTTGGGCTATTGAGCAATATGAAGCGTTAAAGAATGGACCGGTACTCGTCTATATTCTTGCTGATTTTGACAAGACCTTGGTTGAATGGGGTTATGTAGCGGCAGTAGCGGGTCTATTTTACAGTATTGGCGCGGTCCTGCTTAGTCGTGCAGCTGACCGGTTTGGCCGAAGACCTCTAATGATTTGGCCAGTATTCGCATACGCCATTATTTCGATATTTGGCGCACTTTCGCCAAGCTTTTGGTCGTTAGCCTTTTTGGTTACTGCTGGTAGTTTTTTGATGGCAGGGATGAACCCAGCCGTTCATGCGGCGTCTCGGGATTTAACTCCCAGTATGGGGCGAGCGATGGTTTACGCGTGGGTCTCTCTTGCGTTTACGATAGGTGCGCTCATGTCGACGGCAGTGGCCGCGCAAACTTTACCCATCTGGCCAGGTTGGAGGTCGCAGTACTGGATCGCCGCTGGGTTGGCGGCTATAACCGCCTTGATAATCTTTATCTTCTATCGAGATCTCAGTCCACGGGTGCGTGAACTATTGGAATCAGCGAATTCCGATGAGACCAGCGAAACAAAAAGCCTTACCTCTCAAGACATGGCAACAGATAAAAAGGAGATCTATGACGATGGCAAAAAGGTCTATCGGAGTCCGAGGTTGTGGTTGCTCTCGACGGTAATTGTTTTTTGGGCGCTCACCTATGTCACAGTCTCAGCCTATGTGCCAACGTTTTTGACGCAACATCACGGATTGGAACCGGCCAGGGCGGCTAACGTGACATCGTATTTTTGGATTGTGTTTACGATTAGTGTTTTTGTATCTGGTTGGCTTTCGGACTATCTCAAGGTCCGCAAGACGATCACCGCGTTCGGAGGCTTATCCACTGGTTTGTGTTTTATTTATGGATCGCAGTTACCAACCGATGTTCCCGAGTCTTTGCTGATGGTTCTTTGGTCGACCACTGGGTTTTTTGCAGGCTTTATTTATCCGGCATGGTGCGCAATCTACTCGGAGACGGCCGAGGCAATAAGCCCACATGGGGTAGGTCGAGCCTTCGGTATCACAGCGACATTGTCCCCAATTTCCGGGTTATTTCTCAATCTTGGTCTGCCGCAGGTTGTGGAGAACTGGGGATGGTCTACTTGGATGTTTATTGCTGGTTGTTGCTGCGTATGTGTTACGTTTTTAGTGGGCTTTGGCCAGGGGCCGTGGCTCCCGAATCGAGGCAGCAAGTAGTTTTAATTTTTTAGTGAGCTCATTTGGTTGGTTCTGTGCATAAACGTAAAAACTGAATTTTCTAGGCGGCTTATCTTTTGTGAGAGTGGGATTGTTTCAGGCATGAAGCTGGGCGGGTCACTAGCTAGATTTCTGATACGTAGACTACAATCGAGTTGCCTACATAGATGGTGGCCGATGATTCTTCTGCCATCAGATCCTGCAACGTTGCAACTGAAAAGTGCGGTACCCTGTCCTCGATAAACGTGATGACACCAAGAGCACATATGTGTTTTCGGTTTTCGTGAAGCAGAAAGTGAACGATGCATTTTTAGAACTTCGAGTCTATTGCCAAGAGGTATGACAACAAACCCGAGATTGCCAGCATGGCTGATCCAGCCAAAATAATCTAAGACAGCCCAGTCGACCATTTCAAGATTCGGTATCGAAAGATCTCTGGCCGTTTCTTCTGCAAATAAAGCGACTAGCTGTTTTCGGTTTAGTGGTTCCACCGAGCTATTGTACCTATCAGAGACAGGGTCGCGCATTCAGATATTTGTGTGACCACAGATGAGTTATACTCATCCGATTGTTTGTTTCACAATTTTAGGGGAAAGGTTATGAGTGATTTGCCAACTGTTGGACGCCAACTAAGATCCTTGGTTAAGTCAACCGGGGAGCTGGAACTGTCTTTGCAGGATGCTGAGGTGCAGCAACCAGGCGATAACGAAGTTCTGGTGAAGGTTGAGGCTGCTCCCATTAATCCGTCAGATTTGGGTTTGCTTTTAGCGATGTCTGATGTATCTAAGGCCGCTCAATCCGGCACCAGCGACAATCCGGTTGTAACCGCTCCTATTAGTGAAAATATAATGGGTGCTCTAGCCGCACGTGTTGACCAGTCTATGCCAGTAGGGAATGAGGGCGCTGGTGTGGTTATCGGGGCTGGGACCTCGGATGAGGCGCAAGCGCTAATGGGTAAGACTGTTGCGGTACTAGGGGGTGCTATGTATAGCGAGTACCGAACGCTAAAAACCCATCAGTGTTTAGTGATGAATGAAGGTGTGTCCTCGAAAGAAGGCGCTTCCTGTTTTGTTAATCCCTTAACCGCTCTGGGTATGGTTGAAACCATGCGAGAGGAAGGGTTTTCAGGCCTGGTACATACTGCTGCAGCTTCGAATCTAGGACAGATGCTGCAAAAAATATGTATAGCTGATGGCGTACCCTTGGTTAATGTTGTGCGTAAGCCGGAGCAGGAAGCCTTGTTGAGGGATATAGGTGCAACGCATGTATGTGACTCGAGTCAACCGTCGTTTGCTAAGGATCTCAAAGAGGCGATCCTGGAGGCTAGAGCCTATATCGCTTTTGATGCAACGGGTGGGGGTGACTTGGCGAATGATCTCTTAGTAGCGATGGAAGCCGCGGCCAATGCACAAGGCGGAGAATATAGTCGATATGGATCGGATCAGGATAAGCAGGTTTATATTTATGGAGGCCTGGAGCGTTCTCATACGGTCCTTAAGAGGAGCTATGGCATGCAATGGGGAGTAGGCGGTTGGTTGTTGACGCCATTCCTGCAAAAAATTGGGCGGGAAAAGGCGTCGGAGCTTCGTCAGAGAGTAGCCGATGAAGTTACGACTACCTTTAAGAGTACTTATACGCAGGAGGTGTCGCTTTCAGGAGCGCTAAGCCTGGATTCTTTATCGGTCTATTCGCAACAAGCGACGGGCCAAAAATTCTTAGTAAATCCGAGCTTATAGAACCGAAAAATTGTGGCGCCATTATCCTGAGGGTGAATACCAGTAGGTGATGATCAGGTTCGTTCTTGTGTAGTCGCGTTGAGTGCAGAAAGAAAATATATTTTGGGGGAGATATGAAAATAATAGTTGTTTGGATCTTATTGGTCTTTTTGGCGGGATGCTCGGGTGGCGGGGGTCAAGATAGCGAGGCAACAGGACCTTCGGATTCAATTAGTCAGAAATCGGTCGAGGTCAATCCGCTAAAGGATGTGTACTTTGGTGATACCCACATCCACACGGTTTTATCCTTCGACGCGTTTTTGTTTGGAACGCGAAGGACACCCGATGACGCCTATAATTTTGCAAAAGGCGAAATGATCGAACACGTTCGTGGTATGCCGATGCAGATGAAAAAACCGCTGGATTTCTTAGCCGTTTCTGATCACGCATTCTATCTGGGCATGATGCGCGAGTTGGCCGATCCTGAAGGGACACATAAAGACAATCCCTTAGTCCCGCTGGTACAGGGAGCGACGACGGCGGAAGGTTCATCGAGCGCGTTTGCTGGCGTTTTGACTTACCTGCGGGGTGATGCCGAGCAGAGAGCAGTACTAGATGACCGAAATATCTTAAGGGGAGCCTGGGATGAAATTATTGAAGCAGCCGAACGGCACAACGATCCTGGTAACTTCACTACGTTCATTGGCTACGAATATACCTCGTCCGGGCCTGCCGCCGAAAATCTTCATCGAAACGTTATTTTTCGAAATTCTTCTGTTCCGATAGAGCCTTACAGCCGATTGGATTCGTTAAACCCAGAAGATCTGTGGTCCTGGATGGATCAGAATCGCGCTGACGGCATGGATTCCCTTGCGATTCCTCATAATATGAATGGATCTAACGGTTGGATGTTTCCAAAGGACAACTGGGCGGGAGAGCCCATCGATGCGCAATGGGCCGAACAGCGCATGCGCAACGAGCCCATCGTCGAAAACTCCCAGGTCAAGGGCACCTCGGATACGCATCCGCTGCTCTCACCCAACGATGAGTGGGCCGATTTCGAGATCATGCCTTTTCGTATTGCGAGCACGGAGAAATCGCAGCCACAAGGCAGCTATGTTCGAGAGGCATTGATCAACGGATTGGTGATGGAGGAAGAGCAAGGCTTCAATCCCTATCAGTTTGGCGTCATCGCCGCCTCCGATACCCACAATGCCGCTGGCTCCTTTGAAGAGGATAATTATTGGAGTAAAACCGGTTTGCTAGATACGCCGCCCTACCGCCGCGGTTCGATTCCATTACCGGAGCCATCCGAAGATGGATCGTTATATTCAAATGGTGCCTCACGATACTGGGGCGCTTCGGGACTGGCGGGTGTGTGGGCGGAGTCTAATACACGCGATGCGATCTTTGAGTCAATGCGTAACAAGGAAACCTTTAGTACCAGTGGTCCGCACATCAAGGTTCGATTTTTTGGGGGTGCTGAGTTAGACGAGAGTTTATTAGATGCCGATAACAGCATCGAACAGGCCTATGAGAAGGGTGTCCCCATGGGGGCGGACTTGCAGCTAGAAAGCGAAGAAGCGCCGTCTTTTTACATCTGGGCCTCTCGAGATCCCGACACCTATCCGTTGCAACGCTTGCAGATTGTGAAGGGTTGGGTTGATTCCGGAGAAGGTCGTGAGGCGGTGATCGATGTGGCGTGTTCAGATGGCTTGTCTGTGAATCCTGACACCAATCGATGTCCGGATAATGGTGCCCAGGTGGACCTGAGTGATTGCTCGGTGACCCCAAACAAGGGCGACAACGAACTGTCAACGGTTTGGACGGATCCCGATTATGAAGCGGCTCAGCGTGCGTTCTATTATGTCAGGGTGTTGGAGAACCCTTCTTGCCGTTGGTCGACTTACGATGCGATCCGTGCGGGAGTGTCACCTCGACCGGACATGCATGCGACCATCCAGGACAGAGCATGGTCTTCCCCTATCTGGGTCAGGCGTTAGCAGGCTTAATCATGTCTGGCTGCGGTATTTGATCACAGGCTAATGAGAGCGTGAGCGTTGATCCGGATGCCCGGCCAGTGGGATCTCGGCTTTTCTTGACGAGGCACCTGATACTTTATCGTAGTTAGGAGTTTGAGATGGATTTAGGAATTCTAGGACGTAGAGCGATCGTGTGTGCTTCCTCCCGGGGGCTTGGTAAAGCGTGTGCCAAAGCTTTAATTCGAGAAGGTTGCAGTGTGGTAATTAACGGGCGTGACCCAGAAATTCTGGCCGAGGCACAAAAAGAACTCTCAGAGCTTCAGCAAGGCTCGGTAACCTCGGTTGCCGCCGATATCAACACAGAGGCTGGCCGATCAAAACTGCTAGAGTCGTGCCCCGAACCCGATATCTTGGTTAACAATAACGAAGGACCCCCACCAGGGGATTTTCAGAGTTGGGGAGAACCTGAATGGCAGTCTGCGCTTAACGCGAATCTTCTTGCGCCGGCTTTTATGATCCAAGGAGCAATCGAGGGTATGAAATCGAGAGGGTTTGGACGGATAATCAATATTACTTCGGCGATGGTCAAGTCTCCGCATGCTTTGATGGGGCTATCAACGGCAGCACGTTCTGGTTTGACGGCTTTGAGTAAAGGTCTGTCAGGGGAGGCAGTAGCCTATAATGTAACCATCAATAATCTATTACCTGAACGATTTGACACCCAGCGTCAGCAACAGATGGCAAAGATGATGATGCGGGACCAGGGCATCACGCATGCAGAGGCTATTGAGGCCATTGCCAACACAATTAAGGCAAAAAGAATGGGCCGCCCCGAAGAATTTGGTGATGCTTGCGCCTTTCTTTGCAGTGCTCAAGCGGGCTATATTTCAGGGCAAAACCTGCAGTTAGATGGTGGCTCGTATGTCGGTTTGATATGAAATGGAAGTGACTTTTTGTAGGAGAAGATAATGACTTTACACACACTGTTAGATATTGAGATTGGTGCTCCGGAGCCTGCTACGCTAGATGAGTTCTATCAGGAAATTGGGTTTGTTGGTAGTCCGGGTTCCTGGGGAGGAGAAGGGATGCCAGAACAGATCAAGATATCGGAAGCGCCTTATCGACAATTGAAAACACTGAGAGTCGCTTGTACGGATGAAAGTGATTTGGCAGGGATAGGAGTGAATTTGGACGCACTCGGCGTGGAGTATCAAATAATCAATGGCCAACTCTTACTCGTTGATCCGATCAATAAGTGGCAGTTGATCGTCGAGCCCGCATCAGAACGGCGACCCGCCGTTCATTCTCAGCGCGTGATGAACTATCCAGGAGAACGTAATCGGATCGGTCAGCGCGCAGAGGTGATTACCGAGAAGAGCAGCCGAAAACCTAGACGACTGGGTCATGTGGTGGTGGGGTCCCCTGACCCTCAAAAGACGGTGGAGCTGATGAAAGCAATAGGATTTCGGGTGTCTGATATTATTTTCGGAGGCATCGCGACTTTCATGCGCTGTTCCTCAGACCATCATAACTTGCTTGTTGCGCCCGGCCAGGTTCCCTACTTGAATCATTATGCCATTGAACATGATGATTTTGATTCGGTGATGAAAGCTGCAACGATCTACCTGGGTGAGCATGGTCAGGAAAAGCATATTAGCGGGCCGGGGAGACACCAAATAGGCGGAAACATATTTTGGTACATGTTGGATCCAGCAGGTAACTTTTTTGAATTCTTTGCGGATATTGATCAGATAATTGATGACGATACCTGGGAGCCAGGTGATTGGTCTGGCAGTGATTTGTGGTCAGTTTGGGGAGATAAGGAACAGCCAGAAGTGTTTTTCACGCCCACCGATATGGAAGACATCTTGAAGGGTTGGAAAGCTGCTAATGGTTAAGATGAAGCGGCTATCAATTTTATTTGCGGCGAATCTATTGGCGGGTTTAGTTCACGCCGATAATCGACCCAATATTGTGATAGTGATGACTGACGATCTGGGTTGGATGGACGTGGGCTATCATGGCAGCGAAATCAAAACACCGCGCCTAGACGAGCTCGCGGCGAAGGG
>Ga0163108_10003993_pt1 | contig 10449 bp, 9 predicted proteins | sample Fk1155metaG_FD_109644 | JGI IMG/M metagenome (GOLD analysis project Ga0163108, IMG submission 109644) | Marine microbial communities from the Central Pacific Ocean - Fk160115 155m metaG | ecosystem: Environmental > Aquatic > Marine > Oceanic > Photic zone | place: The Central Pacific Ocean...
ATTAGGTCCAACTATGACTGCTATTTCTCCTTGCTTCACCTCAAGGGTAATATTTTTAATAATATCTACGCTGCCATAACCTGCTGTTAAATTATTACCTACTAAACTAATCATTATTTTTTAAACCTCTGCCAAGATAGGCTTCAATTACATCTTCGTTTGATTTAACCTCAGAAAATTTACCTTCAAATAAAACACTACCCTCTGCCATAACTATGACAGGTTCACAAATTTTTTCAATCAAGTCCATATCATGTTCAATAACAAAGAATGTATAATTTCTTTCTTTATTCAATCTCAATATGGCATCAGAAATTTCATTTAATAGTGTTCTATTTACACCTGCGCCAACCTCATCTAATAAAACTAAGTTTGCTTCAACCATCATCGTTCTCCCGAGTTCTAATAATTTTTTTTGACCACCTGATAAATTACCAGCTATTTCTTGAGTGAGATGTTTTAAGTTAAGAAATTCTATTACTTCGATTGCTTTGGCACGTATTTCTTCTTCTTGTTTTTTAACAGTATTATCACCAAATAATGCATAAATTAACTTTTCACCTCGTTGATGACCTGGCACCATCATTAAGTTTTCTAAAACAGTTAAAGATGAAAATTCATGAGCAATTTGAAATGTTCTTAAAATTCCCATATTAAATAATTCATGAGGTTTTAAGCCTGCAATATTTTGTTTCTCGAGATATATATCACCATTATCAGGGGCATATAGACCAGCTATTGTATTAAATAATGTTGTTTTACCTGCACCATTTGGTCCAATCAAACCTGTAATCGATCCTTTTTGGACTTTAAGACAAACGTCGTTTACAGCTTTCAGGCCTCCAAAATGTTTATCAAGATTTTTAATTTCAAGCATATTCTAATTTTTTCAAATTATAATTGAGTTCAACATTCAAAACTAGTCCTAATGATATCATTATTGATAACATAACTGATCCACCATATGAAATAAGTGGCAAAGGTATTCCAACTACTGGCATTAATCCAGATACCATAGCAATATTCATAAAAACATAAATAAACAGATTTGAAGCAGCACCTATAGCTATTAATTTACCAAATATATGGAAACATTTTATGCTAATAAAATAACAAACTGAAATTAACAAAATAAAAAGTAAAATAATAAATAAACTTCCTAAATAACCAAATTCTTCTCCAATAAGTGTAAAAATAAAATCAGTCTGTTTTTCCGGAAGAAACTCCAAATATGATTGAGTTCCTTTTAAAAATCCCTTTCCAGTAATTCCTCCTGAACCTAGTGCAATTTTTGATTGAATTAGTTGATATCCTTGACCCAATGGATCAGAATCAGGATTTAGAAACGAGATTATTCTACTTTTCTGATATGGTTTTATAAACTGCAAAGCTATAGGTATAGAAATTATTGAAATTAAAAATCCAAAGATAAATTTCCACAGCTTAATGCCTGCTATAAATAAAATAAAAACTCCAAGTATAATTATACTTAATGCTGTTCCTAAATCAGGTTGAATTATTACAAATATAAAGGGAGTAAATAAAATTAAAAAAGGCATAAATAAATATGATATTTTACTTACATTTATATACTTTATATCATGGTAAAATTTTGCTAAAGCTAATATTATAGTTATTTTAACTATTTCAGAAGGCTGAATACTTAAACCTAATATTTTAATCCATCTAGTTGCACCTTTGCCAAATACACCAATAATTTCCACTGAAAATAACAAAAGTAAACTTAAAATAAAAATTAAATATGAATATTTATAGATTAATTTTAAATCAATTATACTTATTATTATTGCTAAAAATAAAAAAATATAAAATCTAACTAGATGATTAAGGGCCCAGGGCTCATATGAACCATCTGCTGCTGAGTACAATCCTGCAATACCTATGAATGAGATTAAAATAAGTAAAAATATTAAAAGAAAGTTTAAATTTTTTAATTTTTTTATAATCATAATTCAATTTTGCTAATAAAATTAAATATTTGTTTAGCAATTGGTGCAGCTGTTGATGCACCTGAACCACCGTGCTCTATTATTACTGATATAGCATATTTAGGTTCATCATGAGGCATATATCCAACAAACAAGGCATGATCTCTGTTTTTCCATTCTTGTTCTTTTTTTCTAAAGTCATCACTTTCTCTCTCGGACAATGTGATCCGTTTAACTTGAGAAGTCCCAGTTTTACCAGCAAATTTAATATCTTCTAATCTAGAATTATAAGCTGTACCTTTTTTTTCATTTACTACTTTAAATAATGCTTTTTTTATTATTTGAATTTCGTTTAAATATTTTTTATTTGTTTTAAAAACATTATTATTATTTTTAACTAATGTCGGTTTTACATACTTTCCATCAGAAGCAATGATTGATGTCATTACAGCTAATTGAAGAGGGTTAGTTAAAACAAACCCTTGACCAATACCTGCAATTAAAGTTTCACCAGCATACCAACTTTCTCCCATCTTATTTTTTTTCCATTTTTTATTTGGAATAATACCTTTTTTTTGATTTGGTAAAGATATTTCAAAAGTTTGACTAAGGCCAAAATCTTTTGCAACTTCTGCTATTTTATCTATTCCTAATTGTTTTGAAATTTCATAAAAAAATACATCGCATGACTGTTTGATTGCATCAACTACATGCATTTTTCCATGACCATTAGTTTTCCAACAATGATACAGTCGATCACCATATTCAATTTTTCCACTGCATGTATGTGTTGAACTATTATTAATAATTCCATGTTTTAATGCTGCTATAGCTACTATCATTTTAAAAGTTGAACCAGGGGCATAAAGACCTTGTATGCTTCGATTTGTTAAAGGGGATAAATTATTAGATAATAAGCTCTCCCAATATAAAGTATTTGGTTTTTGAATAATTTTATTTGGATCATATGTAGGTGTAGATGCCATACATAATATTTCACCAGTTTTTATATTAATAACATTAACAGATCCTGCTCTATAAGAATTAAGAAGATTAACTACATATTCCTGAACTCTTAAATCAATTGATAAGTATATTTCCTCACCTTTGACACTTTCTACTTTAGATATTTCTCTTATAACTCGACCAGAAGAGTTAACTTCTATTTCCCTTTGACCAGCTTTACCAACTAAAATTGGATTAAATGTTTTTTCCAACCCCTCTTTACCAATTTCTAGATTTGGCATTTTTGATATAAAAGGTAGAGATAATTCTTGTTGATTAGGTTTACTAATATATCCCAATAAATGAGAGAAAATTTCTTTATAGGGATAAACTCGAAGATAATCTTCAGAAATAAAAATGCCTTGCAAATTATATTTATTTGATTCAATTATTTCTAATGTTTTCCATGAAAGATTTTCAAATATTTTTATCTTTTGAAATTTTTTTACCTTTGAGCTTAATTGAATTATTTTTCTTCTTTTAGAAAAATCAATATCTATAAACTTTGATAATGAATTTAATGTATTATTAATTGACTTAGTTTTTTCAGGAATTAAATATAGATCGTAAACTTTTTGATTTCTTGCAATTAAATTTTTGTTTCTATCAAAAATTTTACCCCGAACTGGAAAAATAATTTCTAAATCAATCTGGTTTTGTTTTGATAAAGTTTTATATTTTGAAGAGTTAAAAATTTGTATATTGTATAAGCGCCAACCAACTAATGTAAATAGAGATATTTTAAGCAGATATAAAAAAAAAGTTCTCCTATTAAAAAGATTTACTTGTTTCTTTTGATCTGAAAAAAGCATCACAATTTATCTATTTTAGAAAACATATATAGTGAAGGTAAAAACATTAATACTGAAATTAAAAATAATATTCCTAAATCATTATAATTTATTGGATAATTGTACAAAATTTTCGAAATAAAGCTTTCAATAATAAACATTATAAATGAAATTATAATAATTATATAAGAGATTTTAAAAGGTGAAAAATTTAATAAAAATTTTTTTAATAATTGAAATGTTGTAAGAAAAATTAAAAATGAAATTATATGAGGTCCTATATTATTAATTAAAAAGATATCAAATAAAACTGCATATAAAAAAAATATAAAATAAAGAGTAAAGTGAAAAAAGTAAAAAATAAAATAAATTAATGTTAAATGAAAAAGAACATAAGCTATAAAATTAACAATTTTTAATTCAACAAAATAATTTACAGTTAAGGAGAAAGAAAAAAATAAAATAATATGATATATTGCTTTTTGACTACTAAGTAGTTTTGTTAACATTATTTAGATTCAACAACTTGTACATATTCAATGTTTTTAAAATCAACAAAAGGCAATACATAAAATTTTTCTTTCGAAGCTTTTACAATTTTTCCTACTAAAATATCAGAAGGAAAAACTTGAGCTGTCCCACTTGTAACAACAAGATCTCCAATTTTAGGAATTTGTTCTTCTTTATTAAAGATACTTACTAAGTGTATCCCATCATCAGCTCCTTGAAGTAATGAAAAATTTTCATTGAAAATGGTTTTGACTGCTATTGATGAATTTGGATCCGTTAAAAGCATAACCTTTGAACTCTCTATTGATGTTTCTATAGTTCTTCCTAGAAGACCTCTGTGATTAATAACTGCCATTTGATTATTAATTCCATCTTTTAATCCTGCATTAATGTTAATCATTTTGCCATACATAAAATCATTTCTACTTATCAATGAAGCTGTTTTTACAAGTGATAGTGAATTATCTGTGGAGTTAAGTAATTTTTTTAAAACTCTATTTTCTTTACTGTTTTGAATAGCTAAAGTTTGCCATTTCTTTAATCTCATAATTTCTTCTTTAAGAATATGATTTTCAGACTTTAAATTTTTAAAGTCAGATATTTGAGATTTAATATTTGATGCAACCTTAACTGGAGCAACTACAAAAGATGTAATAGGATGTATATAACTGTTCGAAATTGATTTAAATTTATTTATTATTACATAATCAGATTTTGAAAATAATATTAATAAAAAAGTTAATATAAAAACAATAGATAAAGATGCATTTTTTAATAATCTTGATCTTGATATTGCTTTAACTTTAAATGATAGAGCCATAAGATTTAATCAGAGGCAAATACATCACTAAGTCTGGATTTTTCCTCTAGAGCTTTTCCAGTTCCCACAACAACACATAGTAAAGGATTTTCAGCAATTGAAATAGGTAAACTTGTTGATCTTCTTAAAACTTTGTCTAAATTTCCAAGCAATGAACCCCCGCCAGTCAGCATTATACCTCTTTCAACAATATCTGCTGACAATTCAGCAGGTGTTTGTTCAAGAGCTCTTTTAATTGTATCAATTATTTGAGCAACGGGTTCAGCTAATGCTTCAGATATTTGTCTTTGAGAAATTGATATTTCTTTTGGTAAACCTGTTATCAAATCTCTTCCCTTTACATTCATTGTTGTTCCATCACCATCATCTGGTGGAGAAGCTGTTCCAATTTCTTTTTTCATTCTTTCAGCGGTAGTTTCACCTATTGCTAATTTATGAATTGAGCGCATATACTCCATTATTGCTTCATCAAATTTGTCACCTGCAGTTTTAACAGATGTAGAATGAACCACTCCTCCTAAAGATAAAACTGCTACTTCTGTTGTTCCACCACCTATATCTACAATCATTGATCCTGTTGGTTCAGCAACAGGAAGACCAGCCCCAATTGCAGCTGCAACAGGTTCTTCAATTAAAAATACTCTTCTAGCTCCAGCTGCATCTGCTGATTCTCTAATTGCTCTTCTTTCTACATTTGTTGCTCCCGTAGGAACGCAAATAACTATTTGGGGATTAGAAAGAGTTCTGCCTTTATGAACTTTTTGAATAAAACTTTTAATCATCTGTTCTGCAACCTCAAAATCTGCAATAACACCGTCCTTCATTGGTCTAATTGCTTTTATTTTTCCTGGCGTTCTTCCAAGCATCTGTTTTGCTTCATTACCAACAGCTAATACTTGAGTTTTTCCTTGATCTTCTATTGTTGCTACTACTGAAGGTTCATTTAAAACAACTCCCTCACCTTTTACATAAACTAAGGTATTTGCTGTTCCAAGATCAATGGCCATATCTTTTGAAAAAAAGCTGAATAATTTATTAAAAACCATACTAATCTATACTCCTTCTATTTTAATTTCGGCAGATTTTTTTACAAATGATTTAGTTTTTTTAAATATTAATCTATTTAGAGCACTAATATATGCTTTTGCAGATGCAACAATTATATCCGGGTCACTACCCTTTGCTTGAGAAGATAAATCTTCATCTTCGAGCCTAACAGTTACTTCTCCTTGGGCATCAGTACCTGCAGTAATAGCATGAACCTGGAATAACTTAAGATGAAAATCCGTATTTGTAATTATTTTAATAGCATTAAAAGTAGCATCAACTGGCCCATTACCTTGACTAATATTAGTAACTTTTTTTTCATCCATAATTAATGTTAATTTAGCTTCATGTTTAGAAAGAGAACCAGCATTTACCTCCAATGATACAAATTTAATATGTTCATCATAAGATGCAGATCTATCTTCTGCTAAAGCAATTAAATCCTCCTCAAAAATTTCTTTTTTCTTATCAGCTAAATCTTTAAATCTTCCAAATAGCTCCATTAACGCATTATCTCCAGGCTCATATCCAAGTTCTTTCAATTTTTCAGAAAATGCATGTTTACCAGAATGTTTTCCTAAAACCAAAGATGATTTATTTAGACCAACGGATTCTGGAGTCATAATTTCATATGTTCCAGCATGTTTAAGCATACCATCTTGGTGAATACCAGCTTCATGAGCAAAAGCATTTGCTCCAACAATTGCTTTATTAGGTTGTACAGGAAAACCAGTTATTGATGATACCAATCTTGAAGCCTTCATGATTAATTCAGTTTTTATATCTGTGTGATAAGGCATCAAATCTTTTTTAACTTTTAAAGTCATTACAATTTCTTCTAACGAAGAATTTCCAGCTCTCTCACCCATACCATTTATGGTACACTCAACCTGTCTGGCACCTTCTTTTATTGCTGCTACATTGTTTGCTGTAGCTAAACCAAGATCATTATGAGTATGGGTTGAAAGTATTGCTTTATCAATGTTTACCACATTGTTCTTTACATTTTTAAAAATTTTTCCAAACTCTTCTGGTAAAGTATATCCAACGGTATCTGGAATATTTATTGTAGTTGCACCACAATTGATTGCAAGTTCAATGCATTTGTAGAGGAAATCTAATTCTGACCTCCCCCCATCTTCACAACTCCATTCTATATTGTCACATAAATTTCTAGCATGTAGTACAGTTTTATTAATGGCTTCTAAAACTTCATTTTCAGTTTTTTTTAGTTTGTATTTCATATGAAGTGGGCTTGTAGCAATAAAAGTATGTATACGAGGTGATTTAGCATATTGAACAGCTTCCCATGCTCTATCAATATCTTTTAAACTAGCTCTGGCTAAGCCAGCTATTGTAGAGTTTTTAACTTTCCTACTTACTTCACAAACTGCTTCAAAATCACCATTAGATGCAATAGGAAAACCTGCTTCAATTATATCAACATTCATTGAATCTAGTACTTCTGCAATTTGTATTTTTTCGTCCAAATTCATAGTTGCACCAGGAGATTGTTCACCATCTCTAAGGGTTGTGTCAAAAATATATATTTTTTCAGTCATTATTTTCTATCTATACACTAAAGCTATATTAATTAAACTTTCATCTAGTTTTTAGATTTATCAACCATTTTTCCTTCAGCAATCCAAGGCATTAAAGTTCTTAACTTTTCACCAACAGCTTCAATTGAATGTTCTGCCTGTTCTTTTCTCATCATTTTGAACTTTGTTTGTCCACTTTTATGTTCTTCCATCCATTCTTTAGCAAACTGACCAGATTGAATTTCAGATAATATTTTTTTCATTTCTTTTTTTGTTTCATCTGTTATCAGTCTTGGGCCTCTAGAATAATCTCCATATTCAGCAGTATTGGAAATTGAATATCTCATATTTGCCATTCCGCCTTCATATAAAAGATCAACAATAAGTTTTACTTCATGCAAACATTCAAAATAAGCCATTTCAGGAGCATAGCCAGCTTCTACCAATGTTTCATATCCAGCTAAAATTAAATGTGTTAACCCACCACACAAAACAGATTGCTCACCAAATAAATCTGTCTCACATTCTTCTTTAAAAGTTGTTTCTATTATACCGGCTCTTCCACCTCCTATTGCTGATGCATAAGCAATACCAATTTCTAATGCATTTCCTGATGGATTTTTATCTACAGCAACTAAGCAAGGAACTCCGGCACCCCTAACATATTCAGCTCTTACTGTATGTCCAGGTCCTTTAGGAGCTACCATAATTACGTCTATTCCTTCAGCTGGTTTAATAAGATCAAAATGAATATTTAATCCATGTGCAAATGCTATTGCTGTTCCTTCTTTAATGTTATTAGCAATATCATTTGTGTAAATTTCTGATTGCAATTCATCTGGGGTTAACATCATAATTACATCTGCCCACGATGCAGCCTCAGCAGGTATCATAACCTTAAAGTTAGCTTTTTCTGCTTTTGGTCTGGATTGAGAGTCTTCTCTTAGAGCTATTGCAACATTCTCAACTCCAGTATCCCTTAAATTCATTGCATGAGCATGGCCTTGACTACCATAACCTACAATCACTATTTTTTTGTCTTTAATTAAATTCAAATCAGCATCTCTATCATAATAAACTCTCATTATTCCTCCTCTATATTTTTATTTGTTGATATTGCAACTGGACCACTTCTAACAATTTCAATTTTTGTTATTTGATTTACTTCTTTTATAAATCTATTAATTCTCTCTGAAGTACCTGCTATTTCAAAAATTATTGAATTATTTTCATTTTCAATTTTTCTTGCACGATAGAAATCACAAACTTCGTAAATTTTCTTTTTATTAGTGTCATTAAGATCAATATTTACTAAAGCTACTTCCGCTTCAACTGCACTGCCTTCTTCATCTAAATTAGATACACTGTGAACAGGTACAATTCTTAAAAGTTGTTTTTCAATTTGTGTAACAACTTCTGAAGTTCCTTCTGTGACAATCGTTATCCTAGATAAATGCTCATCGTTACTTACTTCAGCAACATTTAAACTTTCTATATTGTACCCTCTTCCTGAAAACATCCCAATTACTCTTGCTAAAACACCTGGTTCATTATCAACTAGAACAGTTAAAATGTGTCTTCTTGATATAGAAGTTTGATCAGGAGTATCGTAAACTGATTTATTCATTATACTAAAATTTTACCCTTCTCAGCAGATTTTTTATCTTGTTTTTGATCTTTACTTAAAACCATTTCATTATGAGCTGAGCCACTTTGAATCATTGGAAAACAGTTTTCTTCCTTGCTTACCCAAATATCTGCGATAACTGTTTTATCAGTATTAATCATTTCTTTAATTACATTATCTAAATCCTCAGGTTTCTTTGCTCTTAGGCCCACAGCTTTATAACTCTCTGCTAACTTAACAAAATCTGGTAAACTATCAGTATAACTTTCAGAGTAACGTCCCCCATGAAGAAGTTCCTGCCATTGTCTTACCATACCCATATACTCATTGTTAAGAATAAATATTTTAACAGGTAATCTATATTGAACTGCTGTACTCATTTCCTGTATATTCATTAATATTGAAGCATCACCAGCAATATCAATAACTAAAGCATCAGGATTTGCAACTTGAGCTCCAATAGCCGCAGGAAAACCATAGCCCATAGTTCCTAAACCACCCGATGTAAGCCACATGTTTGGTTTCTCAAATTTATAAAATTGTGCAGCCCACATCTGATGTTGACCTACTTCAGTAGTTATGAATGTTTTTTTATGTTTAGTTAATTCATACAACCTTTGAACGGCATACTGTGGTTTAATTTCTTTTTCATTATTAGTAAAATGTAAACAATCTATTTTCTTCCAATTATTAATTTTATTCCACCATAATTTAATATCTGATTGATTTGTTTTTAATTTTTTATCCTTCCAAGTATTTATGATTTTACTTAGAACACTCTTAACATCTCCAACTACTGGAACATCAACTTTTATTGTTTTATTTATGTTACTCTCATCAATATCTATATGAATCTTTTTAGAATTTGGTGAAAAAGCATCTAGTCTTCCTGTAACTCTATCATCAAAACGTGCGCCTATATTAATCATAACATCACACTCATTCATTGCCATATTTGCTTCATACATACCGTGCATTCCAAGCATACCAAGTGAGTTTGAATGCGAAGATCCCAACACACCTAAACCCATAAGAGTCATAGTTGCAGGTGCACCTGTCATTTCAACAAATTGAGTTACAAGTTCAGAAGCTTTTAATCCAGAATTTATACATCCACCACCAATATAAAATATAGGCTTCTTTGCTTTTGAAATTAAAT
>Ga0163108_10003995_pt1 | contig 10448 bp, 10 predicted proteins | sample Fk1155metaG_FD_109644 | JGI IMG/M metagenome (GOLD analysis project Ga0163108, IMG submission 109644) | Marine microbial communities from the Central Pacific Ocean - Fk160115 155m metaG | ecosystem: Environmental > Aquatic > Marine > Oceanic > Photic zone | place: The Central Pacific Ocean...
ATACAATTTATACAAGTGGGACTTTATCTCAACGTTCGATAATCCAAGTTTTTTATAATCTTTAGATAGATCAATTAATTGTAAAATGTTTAATGATGTTAGATTAGAAAATATGCTATTCAATTTTTTTCTATTAAAATTTGTATTTATTAATAATTTTTTTAAATTTTCTTTCTTTCCATCATTATAAAATATTTTAACATTTTTTAATTTCCATTCGTTAAGTTCAATGTCAGCTTCTTCAGAAACAATAATACTTTTTAAGTTAAATTTTTCATCTAATTGATTAATTGTAACATTTTTTAATTTAGTATTATCAAATTCGTCAGCATTTATAATGTATTTGTTTTCAGCATACTCATCTTTAATCCATAAGCCATTATCATTTATTACGGCCAAATACTTGTTATCATTAGTAAATTTATTTTTGATCGTTAAATAGTTGTGTTTTAAATTTGATGAAAATGTGTAAAAAAATATTGTAATAAAAAAACCTAATATTAATGATAAAAAAATTAACAATTTTATTAATGAAAAATTATCTATTCCAGTAACTTTTAGTAAATTTAATTCTTCATTTTCTTGAATATTTATAAAAAGTAATTGAGAAGAAATCAAAAAAATAAAAGGAAAAATTTCGAATAGAATAGAAGGTGTATTTAAAAAAGTTAAAAGTATAGGATAATAAATATTAACATTATATTTTTCTAAAAAAATAATTTCTTCTAAGATATTTAAAAAAAAACCTAATATAAAAAAGATTAAAGTGACTACAAAAAAATAAGATAAAAAAGATTTTATTATGTATGACTTATATATTTGTAGTTTCATAATTTTTTAAATTTTTTTGAAATGTTAAGGGTAAAATAACTTAATAGAATTAATAAAAATGGTATTGTAACGATAGATGATTTAAATAAATTAAAAAATGTCAATAAATTACTTGAAGCTTCTGAAAAAATTATAAATATAAACCCTAACAAAAAAATCACACTTTTAAATTTAAAAAAATCAAATTGCGTTTTTGATTTTATTATCAAGCATCCTGCAATAAATGCAGAAATAATAATGTAGAATGGTACTATCAATCTTTTGTACATTTCTTTAAAAACAGCATTTATAGAGCTTTCATCACATCTAAAAAATTCTTCAAAAAAACCTTTATTATAATTTATGAATGAACTTATACATTCAACCAGTTTTCTCGAATCAGTTTCTTGAATTTTTGGAAATATTGTCGATTTGGTTTCAAACTTAGATAAGTTAAATTCTGATTTTTTAAATTTAATTATATTTGTATTTTTAGTGTCTAAATTTATAATATTACCATTATAAAGGATTAAATAATAAGAATTATTTTTTTTAACCAATATTCCTTCTTTAGCACTTATTATTTGCGCTTTATTTTCTTTGTAATTTTCTCTAATAAAAATATTTTTTATTAAGCCGCTATTTGTTTTTTTTTCTACAAATATAGTTAAGTCTTGCGCCGTATCATTAAAATGTTGAGTTTTTATTAATGATGGAAAGTAATCAATATTAGATTCTCTAATAAATGATTTTGCTAAACTTTGTGTTTTAGGAACTATAACTATATTTAAAATAATGCTCATCAAAAAATATAAAATTGAAAACTTTATTAATTTATTAATAAATTCAGTTTTTTTTACTCCATGTGTCCAAAAAATTAAAATTTCATTATTTTCTTCATATTTTGAGAGAGTAAAAAAAACAGAAATGAAGAAAACAAATAAGACTAAATTGCTAAATATTTTTGGAAGAGATAATAATGAAAACATAAAATATACCTTAAAGCTATGCCCATCTTCAGATACAAAATCTAAATAGTTAACTGATTGAATTACCCAAACAATTATAGTTAAAGAAAGAGAAGTAATTAAAAAGAAGGAGGTTATATCTTTAAAAATATTTCTAAATATTAATTTTTTCATTGAAATTTATTATTTTGATACATATATACATTTCAACCTATACTATATTTAATATAAATGACTTTAAAAATAAATTATTTAGATGCTAAAAAAAGCCTATCCAAGAATAACGCCTTATTTTTAGATAGAGATACTAAAATTTCAGAATTTAAGGGTTTTTTTGACGATAAAACAAATCAAAAAATAGTTAATTATTTAAAAAAAAGCAAAAATATTAAAAAAAGTAAAATTGATTTTATCAATATTGATTTTGATAAAAAACTTTTAACCATATTATTAGTCAACAAGGAGGATGAACAACATTCAGAAAAATTAGGTGCTAAATTTTATGATTATATTAAAAATAATGAAATTGAGAATGTAACTTTATTTGGTTCTAATTTTGCATCAATAAAAAACAAAATTTTTTTAAATGAATTTTTACATGGAGCTCAATTAAAAGCTTATGAATTTAATTTATATAAAACAAAAAAAACTAAAAAAATAATAAATATTAATATTTTAAAAAGTAAAAACCAGATTAATTTAAAAAAAAAATATAGATTAGATGCAGTTTTAAATGGTGTTAATTTTACAAAAGATCTGGTTTCAGAGCCAGGAAATATTTTGCATCCAGATGAATACGTAAAAAGATTGATCAAGTTAAAAAAGTTTGGATTAAAAGTAACTGTCTATAATAAAAAAAAATTAAAAAAATTAGGATGTAATGCTTTACTTGGAGTTGGACAAGGAAGTATTAGAGGATCTTATCTTGTAACCATCGAATGGAAAGGAAATAAATCTAAATCAAAACCTTTAGCATTTGTTGGAAAAGGAGTTTGTTTTGATACTGGTGGAATTTCTTTAAAACCAGCTAGGTTTATGGAAGATATGACATATGATATGGCAGGTTCTGCAGTTGTTGTAGGATTAATGAAAAGTTTTGCGCTAAGAAAAGCAAAAATAAATGCAGTAGGTGTTGTTGGTCTTGTTGAAAATATGCCAGGAGGTAACGCTCAAAGACCTGGAGATATTGTAAAATCCTATAGCGGAAAAACTATAGAGATATTAAACACTGATGCAGAAGGAAGATTGGTATTAGCAGACGCTTTATCTTTTACTGAAAAAAAATTTAAACCTAATTTTATTGTCGACTTAGCAACTTTAACAGGAGCTATAATTGTTTCATTGGGATCAGAATATGCAGGACTTTTTTCAAACGACGACAAACTATCAAAACAGATTTATGATGCTGGAGAAAAAGTTGATGAAAAAGTATGGAGGTTACCTTTACATAAAAACTACGATAAACTTATGGAATCTAAAAATGCAGACATGCAAAATATAAATTATGTGGGTGGTGCTGGCTCAACAACAGCTGCACAATTTTTACAAAGATTTATTATTAACAAAACACCATGGGTTCATCTTGACATAGCTGGAATGGCTTTTTCAAAATACGCGGGAGCTCTAAACTCGTGGGGAGCAACTGGATATGGCGTCAGATTATTAAATAAATTTGTGGAGGAAAATTATGAATAGTATTGAACAGACACTTTCAATAATAAAACCAGATGCTGTTGAGAGAAATCTTGACAATGAGATTAAACAAGAATTCAAAAATAACAATTTTAATATAATAAAGGAAAAAAAAATTAAACTTGAAAAACATGAGGCTGAAAAATTTTATCAAGTTCACCAATCAAAGCCATTTTATAATGACTTATGTTCATATTTATCTTCAGGCCCAATTTATGTTATGATACTTGAAAAGGGAAATGCAGTTTTAGAGAATAGAAAGTTAATGGGAGCAACAGATCCAGCAAAAGCAGAAGAGGGAACATTAAGAAAAAAATATGGAATTTCTATAGACAAGAACTCAGTTCATGGGTCAGATAGTCAAGAAAATGCAAAAATTGAAATAGAATTTTTTTTTAAAGATTAGTTGATAAAAACTTTTTTAAAGCTATTGGATACAATTCATTTTCTATTTTAATCAATCTTTTTGCTAAAGATTTTTCATCATCATTTTTTAATACTTTAATTTTTTTCTGAAGAATTATTTTTCCAGAATCCAGTTTAGGATTAACCAAATGAATTGTACATCCTGAAAATTTTTCTTTATTCATTATAACTCTTTTGTGAGTGTCTAGACCTTTATATTTTGGAAGTAGAGATGGATGAATATTTAAAATTTTGCCACTATACTTATTTATAATTTTTTTTGAAATTATTTTCATAAAACCTGCCAAGCATATAAAATTAATGTTATTTTTTTTAAGATTTGTCAAAATTTTATCTTCTGCTTTATTTTTATTTAAATAATTAACAATTAAACATTTAATCTTATATTTTTTAGCAATAACCAAACCTTTTGCTTTTTTATTATTGCTTACAACTAAAGATATTTTTATTTTAGAGTTTTTTTTTTGAGAGAATTTTATAAGAGATTTTAGGTTGGTGCCTCTTCCTGATATAAAAACACAAACTTTTAATCTTTTTTTACCATTTAATTTTTCCATTTAAATCAACTTTTTTTTTTCCATTAATTATTTTTCCTATAACATAAGGTTGAAAATTTTTTGAAAAATTTTTTTTTATTTTTTTTAAATTTTTTGGTTTAGCAATTATACAGAAACCAACTCCACAATTAAAAGTTTTTATAATTTCTTCATCAACAACTCCTTGTGAATGAATCCATTTGAAAATTTTATTTGGTTTTATATTTCCTAAATCAATATTTGCTGAAAAATTTTTTGGTAAAATTCTTTTAATATTTTCTACTATTCCACCTCCAGTAATATTAGCACAACTATTTATTAATTTTTTGCTAATTAAATTTAATACTTCTCTTACATAAATTTTTGTGGGTCTAATTAACTCTTTTTTTAAAAATTTACTTTTCTTTAGATGAATTTTTTTTTTTTTTAATATATGCCTCACCAAAGAGTATCCATTTGAATGAATACCGCTAGAAGGTACTGCAAGTATCAAATCATTTAATTTAATTTTTGATTTATTTAAAATTTTTTTTTTATCCACTATACCCACTGAAAATCCTGCGATATCAAATTTTCCTTTTGAATAAGTTCCTGGCATTTCTGCAGTTTCTCCACCAACCAGCTCACATTTAGATATTTTACATCCTTTAATTATGCCTTTAATTATTTTTTTTAATTTTATTGTCTCAACTTTGTTTATTGAAATATAGTCCAAAAAAATAAGTGGTGTAGCACCTTGAACTATCAGATCATTCACACACATAGCGACAAGGTCTATCCCAATTGTATCAAACTTACTTAATTCATTTGCAATTTCAATTTTAGTTCCAACACCATCAGTACTTGCCACAAGTTGTGGATTTTTAATATTTCTAGGTATATTTGTTATAGAGCCAAACCCACCTATATTTTGAAAATTCTTACTATTTCTCCTTTTTTTTGATATCGAAGATATAAATTTTACAAAATTATCAGCAGCTTTAATATTAACTCCACTCTTTTCATATGTTAAGCTATTATTTTTCATATATGTGCAAAATTTTAATAAAAAAAAAAAAATTTAATATTTCAATTTATATATTGTTTTTATTTTTGATAATATTTTTTACAAAGTTTTCCACAATTTCTGCCAATGCAAACTCTTATAAAATACTGAATTTGGAGATTTCAAAACCTTATGACAATAATTTTAATAAAGAAAAAGTGATTGATATAGCATTTAAAAAAGCTTTTGAACAAATAGTTTTAAGAATTACTACTCTTAAAAAGGATGAAATAAGCAAATTAATCAATTTAAAAAATATTTATGGGTTGATTGAATCTTTTTCAATAGTCGATGAAAAATTTATTGATAACAAATATATATCAAAGTTTGAAGTAGAGTTTAACAAAAGACTATTGTTTAATTTCTTAGAAAGAAAAAATATCTCTCCGTCAATTCCAAAAGAAAAAAATTTACTTTTGATACCCATTTTAATTAATAGTAAAAAAAATCAGATATTATTATTTTCTGAAAATATTTTTTATGTAAATTGGAATAATTTTAATGAAGAGTATTTTCTTTTAAATTATATTTTGCCCAATGAAGATTTAGAAGATATAGATATAATAAAAAAAAATATCAATAATATAGAAGAATATAATTTTAAAGAAATAGTATCTAAATACGCAATTGATGATTACATAATATTAATATTATTTCAAAAAGAAAAAAATTTTAATGCATTAATTAAATCCAATTTAAATAATAAATTAATTATATCTAATAAAAAGTTTGATTGGCATGAAAACCAGTCTTTAGACAATATAATTAATGATTTAAAGATAGAATTTGAGAATCAGTGGAAAAAATTAAACATAATAAATGTATCAATTAAATTACCAATTACACTTTCGGCAAATTCAAAAAATTATAATTTAATTAAAGATCTAGAAAAAAAACTTTACAATTTAGACTTAGTCTCAAATTATTATATTGATAGTTTTTCTAATGATAAAATAATTTATAAAATAATTTATAATAGCACACCAGATAAGTTTATAAGTGAATTTGCAAATAGCACTATTGAATTAGATACAAGTAATTCAATTTGGATGGTAAAATGAAAAATCTAAATCAATTGTTATTAAATTTTAAACATAAACAAAACTTTAATTATAGTGACTTTTATGTGAGCAAGAGCAACTATTATGCTTTTCAACTAATAGAAAAATGGCCAAAGTGGGAGAAAAATATTTTAAATATATATGGAGAAAAACATAGCGGAAAAACTCACCTCGCAAATATTTTTCTAAACAAAAATCGTGGAATTAAAGTTAATGAAAAAGAAATAAATAATGAACTTTTTAAAAAATTTAAACTATTCGAAAATATAATAATCGATAACTATGACAATAAATGTGATGAAAAAATAATGTATTCGATTTTCAATTTAGTTGATCAGGACAATAAATATTTAATTATTAATTCAATAAATCCTATAAATGAAATTAATTTTAAATTAAATGATTTAAAATCAAGATCAAAAAACTGTTTATTTGCTCAAATTGATTATCCAGATGATGAATTGATGTTTGCAATTATACTAAAAAGTTTTTCTGATAGACAAATTCAAATTGATAAAAAACTAATTGATTTCATTATTAAAAGAATTGACAGATCATATGGTAAAATTGCTGATTTTATATATAAAGTTGATGAACTTAGTTTAAAAAAAAAAAGGCAATAGATTTAAAAACAATTAAAGAAATTTTATAGGCAATTAATTGAATAAATATAGAAGTCATACGTGTGGAGAATTAGCTAGCAAGGATAAAGATAAAAATATTTCCTTGAGCGGGTGGATAAATAAAAAAAGAGATCATGGAAATTTGGTTTTTTTAGATTTGAGAGATAATTATGGAGTAACCCAATGTGTAATAGAAAATAGCCACAAAAAATTTAAAGAATTAGAAAAATTACCTTTGGAAACAGTGGTAAAAGTTGACGGAAAGGTATTAGAAAGAAGCAAAGATACAATTAACAAAGATTTAAATACCGGTGAAATAGAAATTTCAATAATTTCATATGAAGTCCTGGGCAAGACAAAGGAATTACCATTGCCAGTTTTTTCCGATCAAGAATATGCAGAAGAAATTAGACTAAAATATAGATTTTTAGATTTAAGAAGAAAAAAAATTCATCAAAATATAATTTTAAGATCAAAAGTTATTACTTACATTAGATCTGAAATGCAAAAATTTGGATTCTTAGAATTTCAAACTCCTATTTTAACCTCATCAAGTCCTGAAGGAGCTAGAGATTTTTTAGTTCCGAGTAGACTAAATCCAGGAAAATTTTATGCACTACCGCAGGCACCACAACAATTTAAACAACTTATAATGGTTTCTGGATTTGATAAATATTTTCAGATAGCACCATGTTTCAGAGATGAAGATGCTAGAGCAGATAGAAGCCCAGGTGAATTTTACCAATTAGACCTAGAAATGTCTTTTGTAGAACAAGAAGATATTTTTGCAGTAGTAGAAAAATTAATGATAAGTGTTTTTAAAAAATTTTCAGATAAAAAAATGCTATATGAAAAATTTCCTAAAATAACTTATTCAGATACAATGTTAAAATACGGAACTGACAAACCTGATTTAAGAAACCCTTTAATTATTAATGACTTAACAGAAATATTTAAAAGAGATGACGTAAGTTTTGATATTTTCAAAAAACTTGTAAAAAAAGGATCTATTGTTCGAGGAATAGTTACAAAAAAAACCAAAGATAAACCAAGAAGTTTTTTTGATGGTATAGATAAATGGGCAAAAGAAGAAGGAGCTTCTGGATTGGCTTATTTTACTATTGAAAAAGATTCCGAAATTAAAGCAAAAGGACCAGTAGGAAAGTTTTTTAGCCCAGATGCAATAAATGAAATAATGAAAATATCAAATGCAGAAGTAGGAGACAGTGTTTTTTTAGCATGCGCAAAAGTTAAAGAAGTAGAAAAAATTCTTTCGAATGCAAGAGACAAAATAGCAAATGAACTAAAATTAATTGATCATGATACCTTTGCATTCTGTTGGATTGTTGATTATCCAATGTTCGAAGAAGATGAAAAATCAAAAAAAATTATTTTTAGTCATAACCCTTTTTCTATGCCTCAAAGTGATGTAAAAAATTTAGACTTATCAAAACCATTAGAGATTAAAGCTTATCAATATGATATTGTTTGCAATGGAATAGAGTTATCATCTGGAGCAATTAGAAACCATATTCCTGAATTAATGTATAAATTATTTTTAGTTGCTGGGTATGATAAAAAAAAAGTAGATGAAAAATTTAGTGGAATGATTAATGCTTTAAGCTACGGAGCTCCTCCTCATGGTGGAATAGCACCGGGTATAGATAGAATAGTAATGTTATTAGCTGGAGAAAAAAATATAAGAGAAGTTACAATGTTTCCAATGAACCAAAATGCTCAAGATTTGATGATGAATGCTCCATCTGAGATAAACGACGAGCAATTAAAAGAACTAAATTTATTGATTAAAAAAAATAAGTAATTATTTTTTTCCTTTTAAGTTAATTCTTATATCAGATAGATCTACTAATTTTTTTTTGTAATTACTTCTTAAAAATCCTTTACTTGATATATCTTTAACAATTTTTAATAGTTGATTATGATCATCATTTATATCTTCAGATTTTTCATTGACTTGTTTTTCAGAGCCACCAATCGATGGAGTGTGAGCAAGGTCTTCTCTGTTTAAATAAGAAATTGCTAATTCTCTAAATATATAGTCTAGAATTGATGTTGCGCTCAAAATTCTATCATTCCCATGTACTTTGCCCGATGGTTCGAATTTAGTTCCAACATATGCACTAACAAACTCATCCAAAGGAACTCCATATTGCAAACCTAGTGATATAGCGATAGCAAAATTATTCATTAAAGCCTTTACTAACTCTCCTTCTTTGCTTGTATCGATAAATATTTCTCCTATTTTACCATCATCATACTCGCCAGTGTGAAGATATACTTTATGATCTCCAATTGTTACTTTTTGTATATATCCTTTTCTTCTGTCTGGCATACTAAATCGTTTATTACTTTCATTAATATTATTTTTTGAACTAAAATTATTAATTAATGGGTTAGACTGTATTTCTGATACCAAATCTATTTTTTTATTATCTTGCTTGCTTATTTCCGAAACTTTTGAGAGTTTATCTAAATTTTTAGTTTTCCTATTATCTAGCTTAACATCGATTATTTCAAATTTACCATCATCTCTTTTTTCTAAACTTTTAAGCTCTGTATCATTAATTTTATCCAAATAATGGCTAACTTTAAAAGTACAATTGTAGTATGTTTCAACAAGATATTTTGCCATATTTACTATTAATAAATTTTTTTTGAGTCTTATTATAAATATTATATATACAAATTATAATTTTAGTCTAATTTATTTTTTACAATTTTAAATTGAATAATAATTAAAAAATTTATGTTGACACTATTTAAAGAAATTTTTACCTGGTGGAATCACCAGACACTGGGAACGAGATTTACTGTATTTTTTTTTGGAAAATTTGTTGGAAAAGATAAATTTGGAAATAAATACTACCAAACAAAAAATGACAAAAGATTTGTAATTTATAATGGTGAAGTAGATGCATCAAAGATTTCAAACGAATGGTATTCTTGGATGCATTTTACTCCCAATAAAATTGAAAATAATCATGATTTAGAAAAATATGATTGGCAAAAAGAACACAAGCCAAATTTAACAGGATCTAATAAAGCGTATACCCCTAAAGGCAATACAGATGCAATTAAAAAAAAATACAATACTTGGAAAAATTAAAATATTTAAAATTTTTTATTTTATCCTTTTAATTTTATTTTTTAATAACAAATCTTTTGCTAATGAAGTTAATTTTGTTGAAATTAAAATCTTAGACAAAGTAAGTTCAAAAACTAGTCAATTATCTTTAAACATAAGAGAAGAAAAAAAATTTGAAAAT
>Ga0163108_10003999_pt1 | contig 10441 bp, 8 predicted proteins | sample Fk1155metaG_FD_109644 | JGI IMG/M metagenome (GOLD analysis project Ga0163108, IMG submission 109644) | Marine microbial communities from the Central Pacific Ocean - Fk160115 155m metaG | ecosystem: Environmental > Aquatic > Marine > Oceanic > Photic zone | place: The Central Pacific Ocean...
GGCTGTGACACCAGCCAATGCGGCTCTTGCGTCGTTTTGGTAGACGGTCATTCGGCTAAAAGCTGCACCATGTTGGCGGTTCAGGCCGAAGGTACTGAGGTGACGACAGTTGAGGGTCTGGCGACCAACGGAGAACTCCATCCGATGCAAAAAGCGTTTCATGAAAACCATGCTTTGCAATGTGGATTCTGTACGCCGGGTATGATGATCAGTGCAATCGATCTTGTTACTAAAAATCCAGATGCCGATGAAACGGCGATCCGGAAAGGCCTTGAAGGTAATATCTGCCGGTGCACCGGCTACCATAACATTGTCAAAGCCGTGCAAGCGGCCGCTGCGGAAATGAAAGGATAAGATCATGCCAGATGGAAACAACACAGGTATTGGCGCGTCAGTCCTCCGCAAGGAAGACCGGCGCTTTATCACCGGCAAAGGCAATTACACCGACGATATCAATCGGCCTGGTCAGACCTACGCCTATTTTTTAAGAAGTAATGTCGCCCACGCTGCGCTTAACGGTGTTGATACCAGCGCTGCCGAAAGTGCTGAAGGTGTCATTGCGGTATTTACCGGCACCGATCTGGCTGCTGCCGAAGTTGGTGGCCTGCCGTGCGGCTGGGGCCTTACTTTCCAGAACGGCGATCCGATGATCGAGCCACCCCATCCCGTTCTCGCCCAAGGCAAGGTCCGTCATGTGGGTGATCCGGTTGCAGTTGTCATTGCCGAGTCGAAAAAGCAGGCCAAGGCGGCGGCGGCGCTGATTAAGCTGGACCTCAAGGAACTGCCCGCCGTGGTTGATATGGCAAAAGCCGTCGAAGGCGGTGATCTAGTTCACGACGAAGCAGCAAACAACATTTGCTACGACTGGGCGATCGGAGAAAAGGATCCAGTGGAAGAAGCATTCAATAATGCCGATCATGTGACCTCCATCGACATCGTTAATAACCGCCTCATTCCGAACGCCATAGAGCCGCGCGTGGCCATTGCTGAATATGACAGCGCGAGCGAGGACTATACGCTCTATACCACGACCCAGAACCCGCACATGATCCGCCTATTGATGGGCGCTTTTGTGCTGCAAATTCCCGAGCACAAATTGCGCATTGTGGCGCCGGATGTTGGCGGCGGCTTTGGTTCAAAGATTTTTCATTATGCGGAAGAAGCTGCCGTGACCTGGGCAGCCGCCCGAGTTGGGCGTCCAGTCAAGTGGACGGCCGAGCGTTCGGAAAGTTTCATTTCCGACGCCCACGGTCGTGACCATCTCACTCACGCCGAGCTGGCACTTGACAAAGACGGCAAGTTCTTGGCGCTCAGGGCCAAGACCTACGCGAATATGGGCGGCTACTTATCCACGTTCGCGCCAGCGGTCCCGACCTATCTTCATGCGACCTTGCTTGCCGGCGTGTACTCAACGCCGTTAATCTATTGTAATATCATCGCCGTGTTTACCAACACGGTTCCGGTGGACGCCTACCGTGGCGCAGGCCGACCGGAGGCGGCCTATTTGATCGAGCGTCTCGTCGATCGGGCCGCTCGGGAAATGGGGATAGATCAGGTAGACATCCGACGCAAGAACTTCATTCAACCGGACCAGTTCCCTTACCAGACACCAGTGGCACTAGAATACGATTCCGGCGATTACAGCGCCACACTCGACACCGCGCTCAAGAACGCTGATGTCACCGACTTTGATAAGCGTAAGGCGGAATCCGAAGCCAATGGCAAGAAGCGGGGCCTCGGTATGGCGACCCATATCGAGGCCTGTGGCGTGGCGCCCTCGGCAGTCGCGGGTGCCTTGGGCGCCCGGGCGGGGCTCTATGAGTCCGCCGTCGTCCGTGTTCATCCCACGGGCAGCGTAAGTATTCTTACGGGGACCCATTCCCACGGCCAGGGCCATGAGACCACCTTTGCCCAATTGGTCTCCGAACAGTTGGGCATAGAATTCGAAGCCGTCGATTTGGTGCACGGCGATACCGCTAAGATCCAGTTCGGCATGGGAACCTACGGTTCTCGGTCACTGCCGGTCGGCGGCGAGGCCATTCTTCGAGCGGCCAACAAGATCATCGATAAAGGCAAGAAGATCGCCGCTCACATCATGGAAGCGTCTGAATCCGATATCGAATTCAAGGACGGTGCTTTCACGGTAAGCGGTACCGATAAATCAATGGCCTTCGGCGAGATCGCGTTGGCGGCGTATGTACCCCACAACTTCCCGCACGACACCCTGGAGCCAGGGCTCGAGGAGTCGGCATTCTATGATCCTCTGAACTTCACCTTCCCAGCTGGCTGCCATATTTGCGAGGTGGAGGTGGATCCTGCCACGGGCACGGTCGATGTGGTGAACTTCACCGCGGTCGAAGATGTTGGGCGTGTTATCAACCCGTTGATTGTGGAAGGACAAGTTCAGGGTGGAGTTACCCAGGGCATAGGCCAAGCCCTGCTGGAAGGCTGCGTCTATGACGATGATGGCCAACTCATTTCCGGATCCTATATGGATTACACCATGCCGCGGGCTGATGACTTGCCATTCTTCAATGTAGCGACGGAGGTAACCTTGTGTGCCCACAATACCCTCGGTGTTAAGGGGGTAGGTGAAGTCGGCGCCATAGGCTCGGCGCCGGCGGTTATCAACGCCATTGTCGACGCCCTGTCTGGGCTCGGCGTCACCGATGTTCCTATGCCGGCAACGCCGCAAGCCGTTTGGCGTGCCATTCAAGCAGCGAAATAGGAGGAGAGATCAATGAGTAATTTTCAATATTTAAGTGCCTCCGCTTTGGATGAAGCTGCGGCAAAAGTAAAAGGAGCTCAGGATGGTGCTTTACTTGCGGGTGGTATGACGTTGTTACCATCTATCAAGCTTGGCTTGTCAGACCCATCTGACATTGTTGATCTCGCGGGGATCGGTGATCTAAGCGGTATCGACGTTGAAGGTGGATCGGTCACCATCGGGGCAATGACCCGGCATGCAGAAGTCGCTGGTTCAAGTGAAGTTGCAGCCGCCATACCAGCTTTGGCGGCGCTGACCGGTGGTATTGGTGATCTACAAGTGCGCAATCGCGGCACCATCGGTGGCTCGGTGGCCAATAATGATCCGGCGGCTGATTATCCGGCAGCAAGTCTCGCCCTTGGTGCTACCATCAACACGGATCAGCGCAGCATCAGTGCCGATGATTTTTTCACCGGTCTGTTCGAGACGGCGCTGGGTGAAGGCGAAATAGTGACCTCGGTCAGTTTCCCGACACCAGATAAAGCGGCCTATGTGAAGTTCCCCAACCCGGCGACGCGGTATGCCCTGGTCGGTGTGTTCGTGGCGTCGGGGAGCGATGGGGTACGTGTTGCCGTAACCGGCGCAGGTCAAAACGGTGTTTTCCGGGCCGAGGCGCTGGAGTCCGCATTGAATGGCAACTTCTCCGCCAATGCACTGGACGGTGTTTCGGTTTCGCCCGATGGGCTGGCGACGGACATTCACGCCGCCGCCGATTATCGAGCTCATTTGATTGGGGTTATGGCTAAACGCGCAGTTGACGCCTGCAGCTAATCAGGCCCAACCAATATAGTAAAGCGCTGCTTCGTTTGACCGCGATTATGGACAGACCGGGCGGCGTTTTCTATGCTTCAGTAAATATTATAATAATTATTGAAAGTTCTTTTGATGGCTGAACTGCCCGAATCCGTAGATGCCACATTGGTATTGTTGCGCCAGGGCGATTATCTTGCCAACAGAAGCTTGGCGACAGCGCTCTATCTTTCCCTTAGCCTAAATCGGCCTCTGTTTCTCGAGGGTGAAGCCGGTGTCGGCAAAACGGAAATAGCTAAAGTTTTGTCCGAAACTCTGGGACGGCGTCTTCTGCGTTTGCAATGTTACGAAGGCCTCGATGTCACGACAGCCGTGTACGAATGGAATTATTCCCGGCAAATGGTGGAGATTCGGCTGGCGGAAGCTACCGGTGAACGGGATCGAAGAAAACTGGAATCCGATATATTTAATGACGAATTTCTCATCAAGCGCCCCTTATTACAGGCGCTGGAGCCCGATAGCGCCGGCGCGCCCGTTTTGCTGATTGATGAACTCGACCGCACGGATGAGCCGTTCGAAGCTTACCTTTTGGAGATTTTGTCAGACTATCAGGTGACAATACCGGAACTCGGTACGATATCGGCCGAACAGCCACCACTGGTCATCATAACCTCCAATCGGACACGGGAAATTCATGACGCTCTAAAGCGAAGATGCTTTTATCACTGGGTGGACTATCCCAATGCAGAGAGGGAACAGGAAATTCTTGCCGTCAAAGCGCCGGAAGCGGCAGCAGTTCTTTCCGCTGAAGTCGCCCTGTTCGTACATCAACTGCGCAACGAAGATTTATTCAAGGTGCCGGGTGTTTCAGAAACGATCGATTGGGCGCACGCGCTGACGCAGTTGGACTGCTTATCACTTGACCCCACCACCATCAACGACACGCTGGGCACATTGCTGAAATACCAGGATGACATCGCCAAAATCGAAGGTAGCGAGGCCAATCGAATTCTCAATGAAGTAAAAATGGAACTGGCAACTGCTGGGCGCTGATTTTAATGTCGAACGCTAAAGTGATTGATCCCATTGGTGGCCGACTGAGTGAAAATATATTGCATTTTGGCCGGGTGCTGCGCCGTGCTGGATTACCAATCGGGCCTGGACAGGTATTAGATGCCCTAAGGGCCGTTGCTACCGTCGGGTTGTCAAATCGCCAGGATTTCTATTGGACCTTGCATTCAGTATTCGTCAAACACCGTCCCCAGCGGGACGTGTTCGATCAGGCTTTTCACATATTCTGGCGAAACCCCGATATTCTAGAGCGCATGATGCAGATGGTGCTGCCAGATATTTCAAGCGGGGAATCTGCTACGGATAAGGAAGAACTTTCCCGCCGAGTCGCGGAGGCGTTGGCACCAGGCGAAAGCGATGATGGCGAGAAAAATGACGAGGAAGAAATTGAGTTCGACGCCACACTGACATGGAGCGCCAATGAAGTTCTTAGCCATAAGGATTTCGAAAAAATGTCGGCGGAAGAAATTAAGCAGGCCACCACCGCCATTTACCGCTTGCGGCTACCCATTATGGATGTGCCGACCCGGCGCTTTCGTTCGTCGTCTTCAGGCAATCGCGTTGATATGCGCCGAACACTCAGAGCAGCCTTAAGGTCGGGCGGCGATATTATCCCTTTGACAAAACGAAAGCGCCAGTTCCGTCATCCGCCGTTGGTCGTTATTTGCGATATCTCGGGCTCAATGGAGCGATACTCCCGCATGTTCCTTCACTTTATGCATGCTATCACCAACGACCGGGATCGGGTTCACACTTTTCTGTTTGGAACCAGGTTAACCAATATAACCCGCCATTTAAGGCATAAAGACGTCGACGCCTCGTTGAACAAAGTCGGTGAAGCCGTAGAGGATTGGTCGGGCGGTACGCGCATCGGCCATTGCCTGCACGATTTTAACCGCAATTGGTCACGCCGCGTATTAAGCCAAGGTGCGGTCGTCCTCATGATTTCCGATGGTCTAGACCGAGAAGAAGGCCACGGTTTGGCAGAGGAAATGGAGCGGCTTCATAAATCATGCCGTCAGCTGATCTGGCTGAATCCACTATTGCGCTATGAAGGGTTCGAGCCCAAATCCGTTGGTATCCGCGCCATGCTTCCACATGTTGATCGGTTTAAAACCGTTCACAATTTGGCAAGTTTGCGCGATCTGACCGAATTGCTTAGTGAAAACCTATACCAACCGGACCATTCGGCACGAAAATGCTGGTAACGGCATTAACAAAAATTTGATAAAGATAAAACATTAGAGGCCTCAAGCCGTCTAATTGAAGTGCTCGAAAATAGTCCGAATGCCTACGTCGTCTGGGATAGGGGTCTCATTTTTGTATCATGCAACCGGATGTGCCGCGGCATTCGATCGGATCTGGAGCACCTTCTGAAACCCGGACTGCCGTACGAGGATTTATTTGATGTCACGCTGTCTGATATCATTATTGATCCGCGACGGATGATGTAGGTAACGGGATAGGCATGGATGAAGAGGGCATTAAACTTGCGCTGGTCAAGTTTGCCCAGGTCGACAACGGCTTGGCCCGCGCTTATGGAGGAACAGTACTTGGATTGCGGCTGCCCCTTGGGCTGGTCTAGGCTCACGGCGGATCTTTGTCGATCGATAGAAAACCGGGAGTAGGTACTGTAGTTACGTTGGATTTGCCTGGCGAACGCATTATCTACTGATAAGAATCAAATAATTTCCTATTCCAACATCCGGACTGGCACAAAATTAATAGCCGGGTTAAAAATAATACCTGATAAACTACAAAAATAATAATACTGGTAAATTTTGCAAAGGGTCAGTAATGAGCGCAGACAACGAAAAGAATTATACCGATATCTATTCCAAGTCTATGGAAGACCCGGAAGGATTCTGGGGGGAAGTTGCCGAGGATATTCATTGGGAAAAAAAGTGGGACACGGTTCTAGACCGCTCCAACCCGCCATTTTACCGCTGGTTCGCGGGCGGCGAATTGAACACCTGTTACAACGCGCTGGACCGGCATGTTGAAAACGGACGCGCCGATCAACTAGCCTTGATTTATGACAGCCCGGTTACCAGCGGCACGGTGAAAAAGTATACCTATCGGGAATTACGGGATGAAGTTGCGACCTTTGCCGGCGTTCTCGCTGCTAATGGCGTCGCCAAAGGCGACAGGGTTATCATATACATGCCGATGGTGCCCGAAGCGGTTGTGGCCATGCTGGCGTGTGCACGTCTAGGCGTTATTCATTCCGTGGTGTTCGGCGGTTTCGCTTCCAATGAATTGGCAGTACGCATTGATGATGCCAAACCGAAAATTATTGTAACAGCATCCTGTGGTATCGAAGTCGGGCGTGTTATTCCCTATATGCCCCTTCTTAATGATGCCATCGATATTGCCGAGGCCAAGCCTGAATCAGTCGTTGTTCTACAAAGGGAACAGGAGATGACCGAGCTCCAGGATGGTCGTGACATCGACTGGGCCAAAGCTATGGCAACCGCTGAACCCCATGATTGCGTAACCGTAGCCGCCACCGACCCGCTCTATATTCTCTATACTTCAGGCACCACGGGTGTCCCCAAAGGCGTAGTAAGGGATAATGGTGGGCATGCCGTTGCTCTAAATTGGTCTATGAAGGCAATATACAATGTTGAGCCCGGCGACGTCTATTGGGCGGCTTCCGACGTCGGTTGGGTGGTCGGCCATTCCTACATTGTTTATGCGCCGCTGTTCAGCGGTTGCACGACCATATTCTACGAAGGCAAACCGGTTGGTACGCCGGATGCCGGCGCTTTTTGGCGCGTTATTTCGGAACATGAAGTCAAAGTCATGTTCACCGCCCCAACGGCATTCAGGGCGATAAAGAAAGAAGATCCCGACGGCTTGCTTCTTAAAAAATATGATATGAGCAAATTCGATATTTTATTCCTGGCGGGAGAGCGAACTGATCCAGATACGCTGCATTGGGCGGAGGAAAAAATCGGTGTGCCGGTGATCGATCACTGGTGGCAGACGGAAACCGGTTGGTCCATTGCCGCCAACTGTATGGGATTGGGACCATTCCCCGTGAAGGCAGGCTCACCAACTAAACCGGCTCCCGGCTGGGATCTGCAGGTGCTGGACGATGCCAATCAGCAGGTTAAAGCCGGTGAAATTGGCGCCCTGTCCTGCAAATTGCCGCTGCCACCTGGTTCATTGCCAACCCTCTGGAACGCTGATGACAGATTTGTGGAAAGTTACCTGGAGGAATATCCAGGCTACTACAAAACCGCTGATGCGGGATTCATCGATGAGGATGGGTATGTGTTTGTCATGGCGCGCACCGACGATATTATTAATGTCGCCGGTCACCGGTTGTCGACAGGTGGTATGGAGGAAGTTCTGGCTAATCATCAAAATGTTGCCGAATGCGCCGTTATTGGCGTCGATGATCAGCTCAAAGGGCAGTTGCCTGTTGGATTTCTGGTATTAAAGGCTGGGGTCGAACGGGATGATGCTGATATTGTTGGTGAAGTGGTTCAAATGGTGCGGGATCAGATTGGTCCGGTCGCAGCATTTAAACAAGCGACTATAGTTGAAAGGCTACCCAAAACCCGGTCCGGTAAAATTCTTCGCGGTACCATGCAGAGCATCGCCGATAACAAGGAATACCGCATGCCAGCTACCATTGATGATCCGGCTATTCTGGATGAAATAGAGATGGCTTTGGAAGGCTTGGGACTAGCCGGTAAACGCAACTAGTTTGCCAGCACAGCGTCGATCATGGGCACGATGGTGTTAAAATTGACGCTGATCGCCGTTTGTCGGATATCTTCTAGTTCGGTGGCCACTTTGGAATCCTGTCCGTTCTGTCCCCATTTTTCGAGCGCACGTCCTCGTCGTATACGCAGATCCATCCAGGGAAGTTGTTGTTCATCAGTGTAGATTTCAGCTGCCGTAGCAAATCTTTCCACCCCTCCCCAATCACCGGCGTTAAGACAAGCGTCTATGGCATCTCGGTAGAAACAAAGGTAATTATGGCTGACGCATTCCTGTTTAAGTATCATCTCACCTTCAGCGACTGACTTTTCCCTGGTCTCCGGATCATCGGCCACCATTGACAGAGCCCCAAGTGTCATGGGACCCGAGAATTTAAAGCCTATTTCACGATCCGTCGCAATGGCCTCGTTGATCATGGTCATGACGTCATTATGATTGCTTTCCACAGCGAGTATCTTGGACAGAACATCCTGATTAACGGGTTCAAATCGGTGTGCACCAATTTTCTTGGCTATTAGAAGTGCTTTTTCACATTGCTCTTTGGCTTCCGCTTCGACTTCCGCCGGGAATTTTTTCTCCAACGACATCCCGATATCCCGATAAGAGCGCTGGCGGGTTGATTTGAAAAGTGATTCATAGGCAGCAACCATTTCCTTCAAAGCGCGCTTTAAATCCGGAGGATCGAAATGCGATACTGAAAGCAATAAATTCTCGCTGAATGACCTGCCAATAACGGACACCAATTGGGTAATTTTTTAAACGGCGTCAACAGGTATAGCCTGGTCATCAAAAAATCCTGGAGCGATTCCGGAGCGGATGGCTCTTTCAGGGTTGTCTTCATGAGCGCTTGGATAACCAAATCGCAAAATATTACCGTCAACTGGCGGCGTTCCGCTTCGCTTTCCTGTGGTTCAGGTTCCGGTGACTTATCGGTTGTGCCGTCGGAATCGTTAAGGCTGGCTCCGCACTGGCTGCAGAATTTATTACCGGGAGGATTCTCCGACTTTCAGTTGGGGCAGGGTTTGGGCAACTTGCCGCCACGTTGACCGCAAAACTTGTTTTCGTCCGCATTCTCCGACTGGCAATTCGGGCAATCTATATTAGGATTTTCTTGATGTCAGTTTAGACTTTATCAGGCCAAAAAATATGTCGGCACCACTATATTGCCAACCTAAATGAGAGTTACAGTTCAAGCAAAATCCAATCTGCCAATGGTAACCCTTAAACCAAGTAAACTCATTACTCGGCTGGCCAATAACGCCAACGCCGGGGGCCTCTTTAAAGCAGGCTATTTCAAATATCTGCCCGGCCGGATTAAAAACCGCATGCTCATGATCGTCGTTTCGTTCAATCCGCCAGCGGCCCCGAGTAATCAGTTTGCTGCAGTTTGAACAGTAAAGTTCATCATCCTTTCTAGTATCCGAATCGCGTTCGGTGTTTGCATCCGGGTTGAATTGCAACATGCTTCATCCCAATAATAACATCCTACCATTTGCCGGTTAATGTGCGATAAAATTAATTGTCAGACAAGAAATAGGCAAAGTACAGTCCCGTTGACGTTATTTGTCAACGTAGGGATTCCGGCCTTTGCGAACCAGCATTCGAATGGGAATACCCGGGAGGTTAAAATCCTCCCGGAGGCCGTTAACGAGATAACGGCGATAATCTTCGGGCAGAGCGCCCCCTTTACTGGAAAAAACAATAAATGTCGGGGGCCTGGTTTTCGCCTGGGTGATATAGCGGATGCGCAATCTTCTACCGCCCGAAATAGGAGGCGGGTGCCTTTCCGTCATATGTTCAAGCCATTGATTCAACTGGCCGGTCGAGACGCGCTTGTTCCACGTTTCAAATATGTCGAAAGCGGTCGGCAGAAGTTTATCGAGCCCTTCACCAGTGAGCGCCGACACGGTCAAGGTCGGAACACCTCTTACCTGTGGCAATGAGGTTTGCAGCCTGTCATCAAGCTTTTGCAAAGCCGCCTGGCGATCTTTCGCAATATCCCATTTATTGGCGGCGATAATTAACACGCGGCCTTCTTTGATAACCTGGCGGGCAATGGTTAAATCTTGCTTTTCCAGCATATCATTGCTGTCCAGCACCAACACCACAATTTGGGCA